>OHQR01000093.1_pt1 | contig 64480 bp, 37 predicted proteins | sample 1578191 | NCBI WGS metagenome assembly OHQR01 (sample SAMEA3879577, study PRJEB24766) | human gut metagenome | biome: human-associated habitat; feature: feces | place: USA | collected 1985/1987 | reverse complement strand
GTATCGTGCCGCCTGGTACCCCACCAGCAACACGAAAAGATTTCACAACTCTTTGTTGACTACATTAACAGTATTGCCCCTGATTATGTAAAGGTGAAAGTGACGCCCATGCACGGCGGCGAAGGCTACGTATGCCCTATTGACATGCCTGCATACCAAGCAGCCGAGAAGGGTTTTGAAAAAGCCTTCGGCAAGAAGCCCCTGGCAGTGCGCCGCGGCGGCAGCATACCTATAATCAGTGACTTTGAACGCATTCTCGGTATTAAGACTGTGCTGATGGGCTTCGGTCTTGAAAGCAACGCCATACACTCTCCCAACGAAAACTTCCCACTCGACATCTTCCGCAAAGGCATCGAGGCAGTTGTAGAGTTTCACAAACTGTACGATTAAGTGAAGGGTGAAGAACAAAGAGTAAAGAATTCAGAATCTTTCACCGCTTCTTCCTACACATAATAAATAAGGGTCGGCTTTCCGACCCTTATTTATATTATCAATACTTTATTTACACACATGAACTGCCTGTAAACATTATGCCCTTACATTTAACCAGGAATCATTGCATGTCATTGACAACCTTCATTATCTGCTTGCCCAGTGCGTCAGCCTCTTCCATTGTCGATGCCTCGCTGTACACACGGATTATCGGCTCGGTATTCGACTTGCGCAGATGCACCCACTTGTCGGGGAAGTCAATCTTCACGCCGTCGACATCGTTAACCTGCTGGTCTGCATACATTTCCTTGACTTTTGCAAGAATAGCATCGATATCAGTAGTCGGCGTAAGGTCTATGCGGTTCTTGGCAATGTAATAGTCGGGGAAAGTAGAACGCAACTCGCTCACCTTGCATCCCTTGTGAGCTAGTGACGAAAGGAACAAGGCTATGCCTACAAGGGCGTCGCGGCCGTAGTGGCTCTCGGGGTAAATCACACCACCGTTGCCCTCGCCGCCTATGACGGCTCCTACTTCCTTCATTTTCGTGGTAACGTTAACCTCGCCCACTGCCGAAGCCGTATATTTACCGCCGTGGCGCTCAGTCACATCACGCAGGGCACGTGTGCTGCTCAAGTTGCTGACCGTATTGCCAGGCGTATGGCCAAGCACATAATCGGCAACGGAGACAAGCGTATATTCTTCTCCGAACATACGTCCGTCCTCGCAGATAAAGGCAAGGCGGTCTACATCGGGATCAACAACTATGCCCAAGTCAAAACCACCGCCACGCATACGCTCCATTATGCCACCAAGATTCTTCTCCAAAGGCTCCGGATTATGCTGGAAATCGCCATTCGCCTCGCCATTTAGAATTTCGTACTCTACTCCAAGCGCGTCAAACAGTTCAGGCAATATGATTCCTCCTACGCTATTTATCGTGTCAACGCACACGCGGAAACCAGCCTTGCGCACAGCATCGACATCTACAAGGTTAAGGCCGAGCACGGCATCGACATGTTTCTTATTATAAGAATTGTCGCTTACGTAACGGCCTACCGCGTCAACTTCCGCATAGACAAAGTCTTCACTGGCAGCGATAGACAAGACCTCGTTGCCGTCTTCCTTGCTCAGGAACTCGCCTTCGCGGTTCAGCAGTTTCAAGGCGTTCCATTGCCGGGGATTATGGCTTGCCGTTATTATAATACCTCCATCGGCACCAGACATTCTGACAGCAAGTTCCGTAGTAGGTGTTGTAGCCAAGCCTATGTCAATAACATCAAAACCTGAACCCATCAATGTTCCGCAAACAACGTTGCGTACCATGTCACCTGAAATACGTGCGTCACGTCCTACAACGATTTTTCCGCTGCAATCATTTCCGGCAGCCTTGCGGATGAACATGGCATAAGCACTCGTGAATCTTACAATATCCAATGGATTGAGCGTATCGCCCGCGCGGCCGCCAATGGTACCGCGTATTCCCGATATTGATTTAATTAAAGTCATAACTGATTAAAATTTATAATTAAGAGCCAGTAAGCAATGAAACAAGACTGTCTTCACTGATTACTGGCTCTTGACCGGGGTTATTTATCTTCCTTTTTCGTATGTTATCGTATAATAACAAGGATAAACATTTGACGAAGCAGATTGATGTCCTTGTGTACTTGGCACAATCAAATTAACCTTTGCAATCTCTCCGTCATAAGAGCTTTGCCTGCCCACCTTTATATAATTAAGGGGAATAAGCCAACCTGAAGGCACAGATGCACTGCCATAGAAAGTGTACATCAGGCTTGAATTTTGGTCGAACGATGCCGTGAACGTACCGTTGGTATTGGTTACATTCATCTTTTCAGGAATTGAGGCAAAAGCCAAGATATCGTTTGTAAGCTGTATCGAGTCGGTCAGCATGTTACGCTCTGTAAAACGGCACAACACATCTGTTGTCTCGCCGTTCTGAATCTTTTCACCACATCCTTCCCTTACAATCTGCATATATACACCAGAATTCTGCATAAGGACAAACTGGTTCTCGTCCAACTTTGTGACATATCCCTGCTCCCTGAACTCATTTTCTGTAATGACAGTTATTGCGGAGTCACGGATGTATCGTTTAATAGCGGCATTCTCCCTATCCCGCTGCTCTGCATAAGTTTCGGAATTATCACAACTTGCAAGCCCTGTAAAAGCAAGCAATACAATAAAAAAATAAGCTAACTTCTTCATTTTTAAATTAATGATAAATGTATCAACGGCGACAAAATTACAAAAAAATGCGTTAACAATCAATCAACTACTTATATTATTATGCTTTTTTATAAATCATATCAAACATGACTGAAAAACAGAATAAAAGCAACCTTGTCAAGACTCCCCCCTTATCCAAGCTCCATAAAGAACGGATATAAGCAAAAAATATTTTATCTACCAAAAATATTACACTTCACAAAATAATAAAACGCCCAAATTCCACACTTCACAACATATTTAATATGTAAACAACAGGCTAAAAACAGAAAAACAAAAGTTTTTTGAAAAAAAATGACGGAAAAATTTGGTTGGTTAAAAAAAAGTGCGTACCTTTGCATCGCAATTAAGAAAAACGGCCCCGTGGCTCAACTGAATAGAGCATCTGACTACGGATCAGAAGGTTACAGGTTTGAATCCTGTCGGGGTCACTTCAAGAGAGACGCTAAGCAGTTAACAATAAACTGTTTAGCGTTTTTTCTTTTAACATGTTGCCAAATTTACGCTTTATTTTGCCCCACACAACTATTGGCTATCTTTACAGAAAGACACCCTTCACCTACCAACATATATGCTTTTCAGCATCAGAAACCAATAACAATAAATATACATAGCGGACGCGCTTTATCATTCCAGTAAAAAAACACAAAGCTCTATACTGAAAACAAAATCCAAGTATTGAACCAGAACCACCAAAGAAACATTTCACAAAGACAAACACAAAAAACGGATAGTTGCCAAATTAGCGAACTATCCGTCATTTAGTTGCGGAGGCAGGACTCGAACATGCGACCTCCAGGTTATGAGCCTGGCGAGCTACCAACTGCTCCACTCCGCGATGCTATTAACTCGTTTGCATCTCATTTCTGATTTGCGAGTGCAAAGGTAAGTCTTTTTTATGGAATTCGCAAATTTTGGACAAGAAAAATATCGTTTTATGTTAAAAATCCGTTAAAATACAGTTATTTGATATTTTATAATTGACATAAATCAAGTATAACTAAAAAAATGGAACCTAATGTCTTTCATACAGCAAACCACTCGACAAAAAAACATGAATTCAACTCACCGCAAAGCGCGGGCAAATATTCATTTTACAGAATATAAACAGAAATGTTTTGCCAAATCAAATAAAATTGATAATTTTGCACACGGTAAACCAAATGTGCAAAAACAATCAAGAGGGAGGGAAAGCAGATGTCCATATCTAAGACAAGACAAAAACTAGTGGACGTAGCAAGGCAGCTGTTTGCAAAGAACGGATTGGAGAATACGACAATGAACGACATTGCACGCTCTTCTGGCAAAGGCCGCAGAACACTCTATACCTATTTTAAAAGTAAAGAAGACGTCTATTACGCCGTTATAGAGTCAGAACTTGAACGATTGTCTGACAAGATGGACGAAGTAGCGACGAAAAAGATACGTCCTCAGGAAAAAATCATCGAACTGATCTACACCCACCTTAATATGATAAAAGAGACGGTGATGCGAAACGGAAACTTGCGTGCCGCTTTTTTTCGCAACATCTGGATGGTTGAAAAAGTTAGAAAAAACTTCGACGAGGACGAAATTGAACTTTTCCGAAAGGTTTACGCAGACGGCAAGGCCGATGGTGAATTTGACATTGAGAACGTTGAACTTGTCGCGGACATCACACACTATTGTATCAAAGGCCTAGAGGTCCCTTTCATCTGCGGGCGTCTGGGACATGGCATGACACCCGAAGCAAGCAAGCCCCTTGTAGCGAAAGTCGTCTACGGCGCATTGGGTAAGTCGATAACAAAATAAGCCCTCATAAGTTGAAGCACTAAAACAACAGTAAACTCATACTATCACTACAATAAAAATAACAGAGATTTAAGTTTCATTTAAAACATAAATACAAAATGGGATTATTATCAGGTAAGACCGCACTTATTACGGGTGCGGCACGCGGTATCGGTAAAGCTATCGCACTGAAATTTGCAGAGGAAGGCGCAAATATCGCATTCACCGACCTCGTAATCGACGAGAACGGCAAGGCTACTGAAGCAGAAATAGCCGCAAAAGGCGTAAAAGCCAAAGGCTACGCAAGCAATGCCGCTGATTTCGCCCAGACAGAAGAAGTAGTTAACCAGGTAAAAGCAGACTTCGGATCAATCGACATTCTTGTTAACAATGCCGGAATCACGAAAGACGGACTAATGATGCGCATGACCGAAGCACAATGGGATGCAGTCATCGCTGTCAACCTGAAGTCAGCATTCAATTTCATCCACGCCTGCACACCAATCATGATGCGCCAGAAGAGCGGAAGCATTATCAACATGGCTTCAGTCGTAGGCGTACACGGAAACGCAGGACAGTGCAACTACGCAGCTTCCAAGGCAGGACTCATCGCACTGGCTAAGAGTATAGGCCAGGAAATCGGCTCACGCGGCATCCGCGCCAACGCCATTGCCCCGGGCTTCATCGAAACCGCAATGACAGAAGCTCTGCCCGATAACGTCCGCAAAGACTGGATACAGAAGATACCTCTCCGCCGTGCAGGCCAGGTTGAAGACATAGCCAACGTAGCTACGTTCCTTGCTTCAGACCTGTCTTCATACGTAACTGGTCAGGTTATCCAGGTTGACGGTGGTATGAACATGTAAAAACTTTTAAGGTTAAGGATTATGAGGAAACGGCCAGGTTGGCATGTTTTTCTAATCCTTAACTCTTTTTTCAACGCAAACGATATGAACGTCATTTACGAAGACAACCACATTATCATTGTCAGCAAACGCAGCGGCGAGATTGTACAGGGCGACAAAACCGGTGACAAAACGCTGGCAGACGATGTCAAGGCTTATTTGAAAGAAAAATACGCAAAGCCTGGCAACGTCTTTCTAGGTGTAGCACATAGGCTCGACAGGCCGGTATGGGGTCTCGTTGTCTTCGCAAAGACATCCAAAGCGCTGGGGCGGCTCAACGACATGTTCCGCAACGGCGACGTACACAAAACCTATTGGGCTATTTGCCAAAACCAGCCGCAAGAACCGGAAGCCACCATCACCCACTGGATTACCAGAAACGAGAAGCAGAACAAAAGTTACGCCTACGACAAGGAAGTACCAGGTTCCAAGAAGGCTATCTTACATTACAAAGTCGTCAGTCATTCCGAGCATTACACTTTAGTTGAAGTGGAACTAATGACGGGACGCCACCACCAGATTAGATGCCAACTGGCAAAGATAGGATGCCCAATCAAGGGCGACCTGAAATATGGCGCACGCCGAAGCAACCCTGACGGAAGCATTTCCTTGCTTGCACGTAGGGTAGAATTCATCCATCCAGTATCAAAAGAACCGGTTTGCATTGAGAGTGATGTGCCCGACGACAAACTATGGCATGAAATAAGCCATTGTTAAGGCCTAGAATTATCATTCTGCCTTATTTTATTTATGAAATCATTTCTTTTTTTCAAGAATTATTACTTACTTTGCATAAACTACAATCATAACCATGTAATTCCGTGCAAAGAAGAAAAGTCGTAAAGTTGGCAGTCGGCATAATACTGTCACCATTCATATTGTTCATCATACTAACAGTACTGCTTTACATTCCACCTATACAGAATTGGATTGTAAGACAGGTCACTACGTATGCCTCTGAACAGACAGGCATGGATATATCTGTAGACCACGTCAAATTGGTATTTCCACTCGACTTGGGTGTCGAAGGCTTCAAGATGATACAACAAAATGATTTCCTTCCTGGAATCAAGGACACAGTAGCCGACGTCCGTAAATTAGTTGTAGACGTACAACTATGGCCGTTACTGAAAAAAAAGGTTGAAATCGATGCGCTTGAGTTCAACGATGTTAAACTCAATACCGCAGACTTCGTACATGAGGCACGTGTAAAAGGCGCGGTTGGCCGTTTATATTTGAAAAGCCACGGCATAGACTTAGGCAAAGAAACCATCAGGGTCAACGACATGTCGCTTGCAGACGCTAACGTCAACGTCGAATTAAGCGACACCGTTCCGCCCGACACTTCAAAAGCCGAAAACAACTGGAAGATAAGCGTCGACAAGCTCAATATCAGCAAGACGAAGGTATCTGTCCATATGCCTGGCGATACGCTCCAGATAGGCGCGTACATCGGCGACGCCGGGGCGACGAACGGATTCTTCGACTTGAAGTCCGGGCTTTACAAAATACAACGCTTCGAACTGTCAGACAGCGAAGTTGCTTACGACAACAACTTCAAGAAACATGTTGAAGGACTTGACCCAAACCACATAACCCTCACCGGCGTCAACATCGCCATTGACACGCTTTACTTCTGTTCTCCCGACATCAGTCTGTCTCTGCGTTCATGCTCGTTCAAGGAAAGAAGCGGAATCAGCGTCGACCAGTTAACAGGCCGTTTCATGATGGATTCCACCAGGATAAACCTGCCCGCCATGACGCTCAAGACCCCGAATTCAACCATTACTACAAGTCTTGTAATGGACCTTGACGCGTTTGACAAGAAGGATCCTGGCCGTATAAGTCTGCATGCCGACTGTTCGATAGGCAAACAAGACATAATGAGGTTCCTCGGTGGCATGCCATCGGGCTTCACGCGCCGCTGGCCAAACCAACCGTTGAGTATTAAGGCTGTAGTCGCCGGCAATACCAACAACCTTAATTTCGGCGGCGTCAACATCAAGCTGCCGTCGGCCTTCAACATTAATCTGAAAGGCAAGGCTGCCAATGTAACCGACATTGCAAGACTTAAAGCATCAGTAAAAGTTGATGCAAAGACATACAACCTCGGCTTCGTCAACGAGATGTTAAAGGCGCAGGGCACGCCTGTCACAATACCTACCAATATCAGCCTGCGTGGCACCGCCGGCATCGACGGCAAGCACTATACAGCTGACCTTACAGCCACCGAAGGGAAAGGCCGGATAAAAGTAAACGGATATTTTGACGCAAGGCGCAATAACTACCAGGCGTCACTGACAGCAAACAACCTGAGTTTAAGCCATTTTATGCCTGGCAACGGCTTGGGTAACCTAACCGGGCACGTAAACGTCAAAGGAGCCGGAATTAACTTCATGTCACCGCGCACCAAAGCTGCTGTCAAAGCCGGCATCGAAAAATTCAGCTTTGGAAATTACAACCTTGACAGCATAAGCCTGGATGCCGGCATCGATGCGGGCCAAGGCCGTGCCGTATTAAACAGTAACAATCCGCTAGCAAAAGGAATAGTCACGCTTACCGCCACGTTCAAGCCAAAGATGATAAGTTCCAGCCTATCTGCCGACATCAAAAACGTCGACTGGTACGGCCTGAGGCTTACAGAATCGCAGTTATCCACCTCTCTGAAATTCGACGTCAACGCCTTCACCGACATGCAGACAATGCTCGGCATCAATGGAATGGTGCGCGACCTCGTCATATCAGACACAGGCCGCGTGTTCCGCCCCAATGATCTTAAAGTCGACATCCTTACAAGCCAGGACACCACTCATTTCATGACCGAATGCGGAGATTTCAAGCTACGCTTCAACGGAAAGGGAGGCTATAAAAAGATACTCGCAAAATTAAATGAGTTTACAAAAGAGTTTTCCGCCGAGCTTGACAGCAGGCAAATCAACATTGCCTCGCTACGCGACAAACTCCCAACAGCACAACTATACTTTACCACAGGCAAGGACAATCCACTTAGCCGTTTCATTGCCCGTAAAGGATTCACCTTCCAAGACGCCGACATAGACATTACATCATCGCCAATGCTCGGACTCAACGGTAACATACAGCTTTTGGAACTGCAAAACAGTTCTATCAAGCTCGACACCATACGTTTCAATATAGTATCAGATTCCACAACATGCACCTATAACGCGCAAGTAAGGAATAACAAGAAAAACAAACAATACGTATTCAACGCCCTACTTGACGGATACGTATTCGAAAAAGGCTCCGGAGCAAACATTAAGTTTTACGATGCACAAGACAGTCTTGGGGTGAAACTCGGCTTCGAAGCCTCAATGGAGGAAAAGGGCATAAAAATCCATTTGCTAGACAACGACCCCATACTCGGATACAAAAAATTCAATGCCAACGCCGACAATTACGTCAACCTTGGTGCCGACAGGCGCGTGTCGGCCAAACTGCAACTAATGGCAGACGACGGCACTGGTGTCCACATATACTCGAATGACGAAAACATCGAAGCCCTACAAGACATAACCATCGGACTCAACAAATTCGACTTGGAGAAGGTTTTGACCGTCATTCCATACATGCCTGACATTACAGGAATAATGAATGGCGACTTCCACGTAATACAAACAACGGACGAATTCTCCGTTTCCGCGTCACTTGCCGTCAACAACATGACATACGAACGCAGCCGTATGGGTAACCTAAGCACCGAGTTTGTATATATGCCACTGGCAGACGGCACCCATGCGGTCAGCGCCGTGCTAAGCAACGACGACAAACAGATAGCCGAACTAAGCGGAACATACGGTTCCGACGGCAACATCGACGTAGACGTAACAATGAGCCGCATGCCAATGCGACTGCTCAACGGCTTCATTCCTGACAAGATAATACGCTTCAAAGGTTATGCCGACGGCGGCATAGCAGTCAAAGGCCCGTTGTCAAGACCTTTAGCCAACGGCGAGATAAAACTTGACTCGTGCTACATGCGTAGCGCACAGTACGGAGTGCAGCTACGTTTCGAAGACAAACCCATACGCATTGTGGGCAGTAATATCCTATTTGAAGACTTCAAGATGTTCGCCAGCAACAATAATCCGCTCACAATCAACGGCAACATGGACTTCGCCGACTTTAGCGCAATGAACATGGACCTCTCCATGGTAGCCCGCAACCTAAGAATCATAGACTCAAAGGAAAACCGCAGAAGCATAGCCTACGGAAAAGCCTTCGTTGACTTCTTCGCCACGATGAAAGGTCCTATGGAAAGGTTGGAAATGCTCGGGCGAGTCGATGTGCTTGGCACGACAGACATGGCTTATATACTGCGCGACTCACCACTCTCGACCGACAACCGCATGGAGGATCTTGTAAAGTTCGTCGACTTCAACGATACCATAGCCACGGTCGTAGAACACAAGCCCATCTCTGGCTTCAAGATGGACCTTACTATGAACATTGCGCAAGGTGCACATGTCATGTGTTACCTCAACACAGACCACTCCAACTATATCGACCTCATGGGCGGCGGCAGCCTCCGCTTCCAATACAGCTTCACCGGAGACATCAGCCTCACCGGCCGCTATACCCTCGACAACGGCGAGATGAAATACTCACTACCGATAATTCCGCTTAAAACGTTCACAATACAAGACGGCAGCTACATAGAATTCACCGGCGACCCGATGAATCCCAAGCTCAACATCACCGCAACCGAACGTACTAAAGCCAACGTGTCTTCCGGTGGGAACCAGGAACGAACAGTCGAATTCGACTGTGGAGTTGTCATAACCAAGTCACTGGCAGACATGGGTCTCGAGTTCACACTGAGCGCACCTGAAGACGTAACAATCAACAGCGAATTACAGTCCATGAGCGTAGAACAGCGCGGCAGGCTGGCTGTAACCATGCTAACCACTGGCATGTACCTTGCCGACGGCAATACCGGCAACTTCTCAATGAACGATGCACTCAACTCGTTCCTGCAAAGCGAAATCAACAACATCACAGGAAGCGCGCTGCGCACTCTTGACCTCAGTTTCGGCATGGATAACTCCACCGATGCCAGCGGTACGTCACACACCGATTATTCGTTCAAGTTCTCAAAGCGTTTCTGGAACAACAGAATAAGGATTGTCGTAGGAGGCAAGGTTTCTACCGGAGCGGAAGTGACAAACCAGAATGAATCGTTCTTCGACAACGTCACCTTCGAATACCGTCTCGGAAAATCGTCAGACAAATACGTGAAACTTTATTACGACAACAACGCCTACGATTGGCTAGAAGGCACGACACGCGAATACGGTGTAGGTTTCACATGGCGCCGCAGCCTTCAAAGCCTCAATGAGATGTTCAGTTTCATGAAGAAGAAACAGCCTGCTGAAAATACGCCAGCCGATTCAACTAAGAACAAAAAATAATGACAAATATAAAAACCATCCACAGCTACCTCCTGGCTGCAGCCATATTGCCATGCGCCCTGCTGTTCGCCTCTTGCTCTACAACGAAGAACATACCTGAAGGCGACCAGCTATTCATCGGCCTTGAAAAGACAGAATACGGGAATTATGAAAAAAACGAACATCTCGACGCCATCAAGGAAGAGGTCGAGGCTTCGCTGGCTACAGCCCCGAACGGTGCACTTTTCGGCAGCCCATACTACCGTACACCGTTTCCCTACAGTTTATGGATATGGAATGCCTTTTCCGATTCAAACAACAAGATAGCCAAATGGATTACAAAAACCTTCGGCAAAGCCCCCGTACTGATGCGCCAGGTAAACCCCGAATTACGTGCATCAGTAGCACAATCTGTACTGCGCAACCATGGCTACTTGAACGCAACAGTTAACTATAAGACCATACAGCAGAAGAATCCCAAGAAGGCAAAAATCAGATACAACGTCAACTTCGGTCACCTCTTCACCGTTGACACCCTCGAATACATTGGTTTTCCAGCCGAAGCCGACAGTCTTATACGCAATACAGGAAAACAAGCCAAGATTGCCTCGGGCATGCCGTTCGATGCCTCGACCATGGATGCAGAGCGCAACCGTCTGGCGCAACTGTTCCGCAACAACGGCTATTACTACTACCAACCGAATTTCGCCTCATACCTTGCCGACACCGTAGCTGTGCCAGGAAAAGCCAAACTAAGGCTGCAGATGGCCGGTAATCTACCGGCTTTGGCTAAAAAGAAATGGTATATTGGCAATATAAACATCAACCTGCGCCGGCAGTTCATGGAGCAGCTTACCGACTCGTTCTGCCATCGCTACTTCACCGTCAGGTTCAGCGGCAAGCGCCCTCCCATACGCCCAAGGATAATACTGTCCGACCTTAAACTGCGTCCCCGCCAGCAATACAGCTACGACCGTCACACCGAGTCAGCCAACAACATTAACGGCTCCGGCCTGTTCAGTTCAGTCGAATTCCAATTTACCCCGCGTGACACAACCGGAACCTGTGACACACTAGATCTTGACCTCTCATGCACCTTCGGTAAGCCATACGACTTCTACGTTGAGACAAACTATAAAAACAAAATCAACGGTCGCCACGGTCCAGAACTTGTTGTAGGTATCGTCAAACGCAATGCCTTCCGCGGAGGCGAGAAACTTGACATAAATCTCCACGGTTCTTATGAATGGGAACAGGGCGGCAACGTCAACGGCAATGCAGGCAATACAAATTCATACGAATACGGTATTGACGCCTCTATCGAGTTTCCACGACTAATAGTACCATTCCTCAACCGGCGGCAACGCTTCTTCACCACCCCATCGACATACGCCAAGCTGGCCACAAACCAGCTCAACCGTCCAGGATATTTCAAGATGCTCACCTTCGCAACCGAATGGACATACACATGGCAGAAATCCGACAGATGGCGCCACGAATTCAGTCCGCTGACACTGCAATACCAGAAACTCAGCCGCACCACGGCAAAGTTCGACTCAATACTGTACGCAAATCCTTATATCGAAACATCCATGCAGGACGTCTTCATACCTAAAATGAGATATACCCTGACATACAGTTCGGCAATGCGCAGCCGTCACCCTTTTGTATGGTCTGTTACCCTTACCGAGTCAGGCAACTTTCTGTCGCTCGGATACATGGCGGCAGGCAACAAATGGAACGAAGCGGGCAAACAACTCTTCAACAACCCGTACGCCCAATTCGCTAAACTGGAAACAGATATCAGCAAGACCTGGACACTGGCACACAAGACACACCTCGTGGCGCACGCCAGCGCAGGTCTTATCTATACCTACGGCAACAGCCTCAGCGCACCATATAGCGAGCAGTTCTATGTGGGCGGAGCCAACAGCATACGTGCGTTTGCTGTACGCAGCATAGGCCCCGGCAGCTACACCACAGACGTGTCGCGCCTTTCCTACCTCGACCAGACCGGCGACATCAAGCTGCAACTGAACCTTGAATACCGTTTCAACATCTTCGGCAACCTGTATGGCGCTACATTCATCGACGCAGGCAACGTATGGGCGCTGCGCGACGATGGATACCGTAAAGGAGCTAAGTTCGAACTGAAAAACGCATTGAAGGAAATGGCGCTCGGCACAGGTATAGGACTACGCTATGACCTCGAATTCCTCGTGCTCCGTCTTGACTGGGGCATAGGTCTGCACGTACCTTACGAGACAGGCAAGAGCGGTTTCTACAACATACCTAAATTCAAGGACGGCCAGGCTATCCACCTTGCGGTAGGCTATCCGTTCTAAATTATCCCCCTGCAACAAACTCATACATGATAAAAAAAGTTAGGCAATGCCGCGCCTAACTTAATATGACACTTACGGTAAAGTTCAAGGAAGCAGCACTTTACGTCCGCCAACAATATAAATGCCGTGAAGCGATGTCAAAGGTGCATTAACCCTGCAGCCCTGAAGGTCGTATACAGGCTGTCCTTCAAGCGACTCGGGAGTGAACGACTCAGGCAGCCTTATGCCAACATCGTCAGGATTACCCTTTCCGTTAAGCAACGGATAAGCATCCGTGCCCACGTCTTGCCCCCACGGCGTCGGGTCTTGCGTGCCGTTAAGCAACACACATATACGTCCGCTGGCAAAATCGTCTTCAGTGCATGCGGAAAGTCCTGACAGGTCTGCACAATCATTCTGGTAAACACCGGGTATCAAACCGCCGGTGGTGTCTTTGTAATAACAGTTTGTAACTGCCAGCGAGGCATTCTCGCCTGTAAAACTCGATGTCTTTATCTGCCCGATAAACATTCCCGTCTTTGCATCAGGTGACTCCTGGCTGGCCAAGGCGACGTCGCCATACGAGAAGGTATTGGCAATGACATCAGCCTCGTTGCCGTTGCAGTCGTAAATCGCAGCTACGCCGCCTGTCACCTTGTCGCCCGTCACCTTTCCGGCGTTGTAGCAATTACTTACGGAAGAAGTGGCCATGACGCCGAACAAGCCTCCGCTGTTAAAATAACCGGCAACGTCGCCAATGTTGTAGCACTGTTCGACATCCGAATTATAAAGGCTCAGACAAAGTCCGGCCGTGTTGCAAAAGTCTGGCGAATAAATATACAACTTTTCCGTACTGACATTACCGGAATTGTGGCAATTCTGCATTTTACCGGCCATGACGTTGACAAGGCCGGCGGCTTTTGTATCAAAAAGAGAAGATTCTTCTTCAAGTCCGTAAACATCACCTTCGTTATAGCAATAAGTCAAGGTGTCTGCTGTTCCAGCAATAAGTCCATAGGCATACGAGCCTGTAATATTACCCTTGTTGTAACAGTTGTCCATTTGCCGCACGTCTATGTTACCAAAGCCGCACGCCGTACAGTTGCGTCCGCCTGTCACGTTACCAACGTTATAGCTGTCAGATATTTTTATTTCGTTGCATCCGATACCGTTGCCAATCAGACCTCCAAGGTTCTCCTGGGAAAGAACTTCATCACATGAAGCAAGGCTTATTTCACCAGCGTTGTAACAGGTCTCGATTTTCAATATTCCGTTGTCGCAATAAGCAAACAAACCGCCTAGAGTTCCACAACCAGAAACAGGCGCTTCATTTCGGCATTCGCTTATAGTGGCATTGCCGGCCATGAAGTCGGCCACCAGGCCTGCTGCCTTATTACCGGAAGTAGATTTACCATCATATATAATTCTGCCCGTGTTCTCACATTGCGACATACTGTCGTACACTGACAGCCTGCCGGCAATGCCTCCGATTACTGAACCATCATGTGATGTAACAAGTCCCGAGTTTGAGCATTCCGACAACATGGCAACTTCACCGTAGCCGATAATTCCGCCAGACTGGAATACGCCGTTGATTTCACCTTCGTTTGAGAGTCTTGCGGCTGAACAACCGCCAATCGACATATAGCCAGCTATGCCGCCAGCCATACCACTGCAGTAGACGTCCCCACTATTTTTACAGTCAGACACCGAACACCCCTCATAGCCTTCAATATAGCCAACAATGCCGCCTGTGCTGGTAGTACTGATTATATATCCTGTCTCTACACTCTCACATTTTATGTTTCCAGTATTGCTGCAGCCATTAACTGAAGAATAGGATAACTGTCCAGCTATGCCGCCGGCAAATGTTTCGAACGCGAACGGGTCAGGAGTAAACGAGAGCGCATCGCGGTAAATTGAGCAGCCATAATTATGGCAATTATCTATTTCCCCCGTTTCCATCCAGCCTACAACAAACCCGACACTATTGCAATCTTCCGTGAGGACATCACCCTTTGCCAAAGAGTTTTTCACATTAAGATTGCTTATCACACCGTTCCTTACAGCACCGAAAAGGCCGTTATTAGGATAAGTCATGTCAAGATAAAGGCCGCTGATGGTATGTCCATTGCCATCAAAATTGCCCTGGAACCACATATTATACCTCCAATCATGGCCTATCGGCACCCACGCCTGCGGCTCGCCATCGCCTTCAACCGTGCCATCCGTACCGAACGTAAACCCCGGATTCAGGTCGATGTCCGCAGTAAGGGCAAAATACACGCCCTCATAGCTTGAACCATTGTTAACGTGCCAAGCCAGGTCGGCCAGCTGTTGCGCCGAATTAATAAGATAAGGACTCTCCTCTGTACCTAACCCCTCATAATAAGGCAAGTCCGCCATATCGTCAGGATAAGTCCAACTCGCAGCCTCTGCGACTGTACTGCATGTAAAAAAGCCGGCAATCATAAAAGCCATCCCGGTCAAGATAAAATTCCTCTTCATACCGAAATATGTTTTTATAGTAAAATATCCACGAATGATTTAAATCGCAGGCAAATATAGCGATTATTTGTCCAACAGCAAAGATTTTGTACCAACAGGAGTTATTATTATCCCAAAAACTTTAACCATATAATAGAATTTCATTATATTTGCCCATATAATATTCAAATACAACAATGAAAAATATAAATACAAGAAGAAGCATCAGAAAGTATTCTGACAGGGAAGTTACAGACGAATTACTACACCGCCTGCTATCTGAGGCGTCGCGCACGCAAACCATGGGTAACATGCAGCTGTACAGCGTAGTCGTCACACGCTCAGCAGAGATGAAGGCCAAGCTCGCCCCAGCCCACTTCAACCAGCCAATGGTCACAGAGGCACCGGTAGTACTGACATTCTGCGCCGACTTCAACCGTGCGAGCGAATGGTGCCGCTGCCGCAAGGCGGAGCCGGGCTACGACAACTTCCTCTCATTCCTCAACGCCGCCACCGACGCCCTGCTCTACACGCAGACCTTCTGCAACCTTGCAGAAGAAGAAGGCCTCGGCCTGTGCTATCTCGGGACAACAGTCTACATGCCCCAGATGATTATAGACACTCTGCGCCTGCCGCAGCTCGTGATGCCGGTGGCAACGATAACGCTGGGCTGGCCCGACGAGAATCCGCCGCTAAGCGACCGCCTGCCCCTCGAATCGTTCATACACGACGAGACCTACCATGACTACACTCCGGCAGACATAGACCGCTATTACGCTGAAAAAGAGTCTCTCGAAGAGAACAAAGAGTTCGTACGCATCAACAACAAGGAGACCCTTGCACAGATATTCACAGACATACGATACACCAAGAAGGACAACGAAGCCATGTCTTCAGGACTCATGCAGGCACTAAAGAGCCAGGGCTTCATCAAGTGAGACCGGCATGCACTATTTCCATGTCCGTTAAACCACAACTGACCGGGGCTGACCAAAATAGTTTGAATATGTAAAGCAAGGCATGAACGACATGCGAAGCAGTAATTGGCCAGTCAAAGTTAGCGGATATTGTAATTATCGTGATAACTGTTGGAGCGTATCTTGCCACAGGCAAGATACGCTCTTATGCATAAATAATGCAAAAGCACATAAACAAAAGGTTACCTTTTACGCCTCAAAAGGTAACCTTTTGCATTGCAAAAGACGGCAAAAGGCGGCATATTAGATTTCAGCTGATAATGCCCCCGTGCAACACAATATTTTCGGCGTCCGTAAAACCGCCACTATAAACAGACAAACCACAGACAAACAAGTTAATAGCATTATTACGATGCCCTAAATATTGTTAAACGGAAAGCAATAATCAAGCCTGTTGGCTTGAACTTACATGACATGTTTTTCACTCTCCATCATCCATACTTACCTGCAGCTTCAAGATATTCACCATTTATATCGTTTAAATCATAAAATATGTAAAATCGTTACTATTTATTGCGAAAATATTTGGAAACGTAAAGGAAAATACTTATCTTTATGGCAGAAAATAAGAACAAAGGCATAAAGGAGTTGCCAGCGGTCTCATAAACATTGAAAATATGTCAGGCAACCCTGATTATCAGACAACTGATGGACGTGTGATTTACTCAATCGAGTAATGAGGAGCCAGCGAAAAGATGGTAAATGTTTGATGTCATGGAGATGTTTTTTACTGTAAGATGAAAGGGAAAGGAAGAATACAAGTTGTTGATATGGATGTTTAAGTTAATGGTAAGCGACTCCTTATTACTGAACTAAAGTGTAAGAGGATGTGTCATTATGGACGCATCCTCTTTTTTCATGTAAATATTACGTCAGCACATACCGCACTTCCACGCTAATGTTAAACTATCGGTACGCTACTGCCATAGTTTTGGCAGAATGAAACTAAAAGAGTATCTTTGCACGGCATAAATGACAATAAATTATGGGAATGAACTATCAGAACAAGATAAGAGAGGGCATATTCATGCCCATCCAACAGTTCATGCACAGGGAAAAGTCAGCCGGCATAGTACTTGGCATGAGCATAGTAGCCGCAATGCTGCTGGCCAACTCGCCGTGGAGCGAAGACTACTTCCACCTGTTCGAGCACAAGATAGGATTCATGTTCAACGGTGAACCCTACCTGTATTACTCGTTGCACCACTGGATAAACGACGGCCTGATGTCGCTGTTCTTCTTCGTTGTCGGGCTGGAGCTGAAACGAGAGTTCATAGGCGGCGAGCTGGCCGACCCGCGCAACACCATACTGCCTATCGGCGCGGCAGTGGCGGGCATGCTTGTGCCTGCGCTGATATACGCCGCGCTGAACGCCGGCACACCGTCTTACGGTGGCTGGGGCATACCGATGGCCACAGACATAGCCTTCTCGCTGGCAATAATATACGCCCTAGGCGACAGGGTCCCGCTTGCGGCTAAGGTATTCCTGACGACGCTGGCAATAGTCGACGACCTGGGTGCCGTCGTTGTAATAGCGCTGTTTTACACGTCAGAGATTTCTGTTGTCAACATAGCCGTGGGACTGGCGTTCCTGCTGGTCATGCTGACTGCCAACAAGATGGGTGTCAAGAACGTGCTGTTCTATGGCCTGCTGGGCATAGGCGGCGTGTGGGTGGCGTTCCTTATGTCGGGCATACACGCCACCATAGCAGCCGTGCTTGCAGCCTTCGTAATCCCGGCCGACGCACAACTGCCGGAATCCGCATACCTGAAACGCGCCGCAGCCAACCTGCGCGAGTTTGCAGGCATACAGCCAAACAACGTGTCGACCCTTGAGGAGGAACAGGTAAAGGTAATATCGCGCATGAGGGCCGACACGCGTGACGCCATTCCACCATCGCAACGGCTTGAACATGCAATGCACCCGTTCGTGTCGTTCGTGGTCATGCCTGTGTTCGCCATAGCCAATGCAGGAGTGTCATTCGCCGGACTCGACATGCAGTCCGTTTTCTCAACCAACGTAGCTGCGGGCGTGGCGTTGGGTCTGCTTGTAGGCAAACCTTTGGGAATAACGCTCTCCACCTTACTGCTCGTGCGCCTGGGCATAGTACGCCCGACGGAGAGTCTGACGATGCGGAGGGTAATAGGCCTTGGCTTCCTCGCTTCGATAGGCTTTACGATGTCAATGTTCATATCGACACTGGCCTTCACTGACGAAACCATGCTGATGCAGGCAAAGCTGGGAATCTTCGTGGCGTCGATAGCCGGCGGAATAATAGGCTACAACTTGCTTAGGACGGGGAAGGCAGGTTAAGACTGACACGCATGACCCGAACGGGCGGCATGACCGAATGCGACAAGCAACAAAATATACCTAAATACGATACAATAAAATATTTGCAAACGACGTTATAAGTTGCAACGTCCTGATAATTAAGAACATGAAAATAAGACAATTTTTCACAAAAAGGGAATTGAAACGGCGCAGGAAACGCCTGATACTGATGTTTTGCTGCATAGCCGCCGTGATAGTTGGATACGTAATACTGACATGGCCGGAGAAGAAGGAACCCGAAATTCCGGTAGTCACGGTAGAGAAAGTCGGATCTGAAGATGTCGAGATATACGGCGACTACGTGGGACTGATACGGGCGCAACAGTTCGTCGAGGTACGCGCCAGGGTGGAAGGCTTTCTGGAGAGAATGGCTTTCGCAGAAGGAACTTACGTGAAAAAGAACCAGGTACTGTTCGTAATAGACCAACGCCAATACAAGGCCAAGGTGGACAAGGCACGCGCACAGCTGCGCAAAGACTCGGCGCTCGTACTGAAAACAAAACGCGACCTTGAACGCATAAAGCCACTCTTCGAGCAGAACGCTGCCAGCCGGCTCGACCTTGACAACGCCACAGCAGCTTATGAGACAGCCGTGGCAAGCATGGGCATGAGCAGGGCCGACCTTGTGCAGGCCGAACAGGAACTGAGCTATACGTATGTGCGTTCGCCGATTTCAGGCTACATCAGCGAGCGTCTGGTCGACCTGGGTACACTGGTTGGCACAGGTGGCAAGTCGCTCCTGGCAACGGTAGTGAAGAGCGACACTGTGCTGATAGACTTCAGCATGACGGCGCTCGACTACTTGAAAAGCAAAGAGCGAAACATCATTCTGGGACAACGCGACTCGTCGCGCTCATGGCAGCCGTCTGTGACGATAACCCTGCCAGACAACAGCATTTATCCGCATAAGGGACTGGTGGACTTCGCCGAACCGCAGGTAAGCCCGAAGACGGGAACATTCTCGGTACGAGCCGAAATGCCAAACCCCGACCACGTACTGCTGCCGGGACAGTTCACCAAAGTTCACGCCCTGCTCGATGTGCTTGAAAACGCCACGGTGGTACCGCAGAAGGCGCTCATCATAGAAAAAGGAGGCGCATACGTGTTCGTAATGAGGCGCGACTCAACGGCCGAACGCCGCTTCATAGAGCTTGGACCTGAATTTGGCAACAAAGTAGTAGTGGAACGCGGACTCGCCCCTGGCGAAACTATAATCAGCGAAGGCTACCACAAACTGACGCCGGGAATGAAAGTGCGCGTGGCCGACAAAAGGAATACGGCCAACAGGCTGCGTGGCAAAAGCAAGTAAAACAAAAGTTTCTGACATAGATGAAAGTTAACTTCTTCATAGACAGGCCTGTCTTCTCGGTGGTTATCTCGGTACTGATAGTCATCGTAGGACTTATCGGCCTGACAATGCTCCCCATTGACCAGTATCCGCAAATAACGCCGCCAGTTGTAAAAATCAGTGCGTCGTACCCCGGTGCAAGCGCGCTTACAGTGTCGCAAGCCGTGGCAACGCCTATCGAACAGGAGCTGAACGGCACGCCGGGAATGCTCTATATGGAATCGAACAGTTCTAACTCGGGCTCGTTCTCGGCTACTGTAACGTTCGACATTTCATCCGACCCCGACCTGGCAGCCGTGGAAATACAGAACCGCATAAAACTGGCTGAATCACGACTGCCGGCAGAAGTGGTGCAGAACGGCATAGAGATAGAAAAACAGGCTGCCAGCCAGCTGATGACAATCTGCCTGACATCAAACGACCCGAAGTTTGACGAAATATACCTGAGTAACTTCGCTACGCTGAACGTACTTGACCTGCTGCGCCGAATACCGGGCGTAGGACGCGTGTCTAACATAGGAAGCCGGTACTACGCCATGCAGATATGGGTTGACCCGGCACGACTGGCCAGCTTCGGCCTGACCGTTCAAGACTTGCAGAATGCGCTGAAAGACCAGAACCGCGAATCGGCGGCGGGAGTTTTCGGACAGCAACCGGTAAAAGGACTCGACTTCACCATACCAATAACAGCACAAGGACGACTGTCAACAGTGGCCCAGTTTGAGGAAATTGTGCTCAGGGCCAACGCCGACGGCTCGTTCATACGCCTGCGCGACGTGGCCAGGGTGTCACTGGAAGCACAGTCGTACAACACCGAGAGCGGTATTAACGGTGGCAACGCCGCCGTGCTGGGAGTGTACATGCTGCCAGGCGCCAACGCCATGGAGGTGGCCGAGAACGTGAAGAAAACGATGGAAGAGATAAGCCGCAACTTCCCCGAAGGGCTGGAATACGAGATTCCGTTCGACATGACGACCTACATCTCCGAATCCATACACGAAGTTTACAAGACCCTGTTCGAGGCGCTGGTTCTGGTAATCATCGTGGTGTACCTGTTCCTGCAAAGCTGGCGTGCGACGCTCATACCGCTCGTTGCGGTACCAATATCACTTATTGGAACGTTCGGCTTCATGCTGGTATTCGGCTTCTCGCTTAACATGCTGACACTGCTTGGACTAGTACTGGCCATAGGACTAGTGGTTGACGACGCCATCGTAGTGGTCGAAAATGTTGAACGAATAATGGAGGAAGAGCACCTAAGCCCGTACGAAGCCACTAAAAAGGCCATGAACGGGCTTACAGGAGCCTTGATTGCGACATCACTTGTGCTAGCCGCCGTATTCGTGCCGGTTAGCTTCCTGTCTGGAATAACCGGGCAACTGTACCGCCAGTTCAGTGTTACTATTGTCATATCCGTACTTCTGTCAACGGTGGTAGCACTGACGCTAAGCCCTGTGATGTGCTCGCTGATATTGCGCCCGACAGACAAGAGCAAGCCCAAGAACCGCGTATTCAGCACAATCAACCGCTGGCTAGATACAGGCAACAGCAAATACCTGGCCGGCATTTCGCGTATAATAAAGAATCCGCGCCGCGTAGGCATAGGCTTCTGCATGATACTGATAGCCATCTTCATATTCAACCGCCTGACACCGACCAGCTTCCTGCCGACCGAAGACCAGGGATACTTCACAGTGGAATTGGAAATGCCGGAGGGCACGACGCTTGAACGTACACGCACCGTGACGGAAAGGGCGGTAAACTACCTGATGAAAAATCCTGCTGTGGAATACGTGCAGAACGTTACGGGAACAAGCCCACGCGTTGGTACCAGCCAGACAAGGGCACAGCTTACAGTAATACTGAAAGAATGGAAAGAACGCGATGAAAGCACCATAGCAGGCATAATGGCCGACGTGAGCCGCGAGCTGTCCGAATATCCTGAATGCAAGTTTTACCTGTCGACGCCTCCCGTAATACCGGGCCTTGGAACATCAGGCGGATTCGAGATGCAACTTGAGGCGCACGGTGACGCTACTTACGAAGACCTAGTGAACGCCGCAGACACGCTGATGCACTATGCCTCGCTTCGCAAAGAGCTGTCCGGACTTTCGTCATCGCTGCAAGCAGAGATACCCCAACTCTATTTCGACGTTGACCGCGACAAGGTAAAAATGCTCGGCGTGCCGCTTTCTGACGTATTCTCGACGATGAAAGCATATACTGGCTCGGTGTACGTTAACGACTTCAACATGTTCAACCGCATCTACCGCGTCTATATACAGGCCGAAGCCCCATACCGAGAGCACAGGGACAACATGAGCCTGTACTTCGTACGCGGCTCCAACGGCGACATGATACCGCTGACAGCACTGGGCAACACCGAATACACAACGGGACCGGGAAGCATAAAACGCTTCAACATGTTCAACACAGCCATAATACGCGGAACGGCCGCACAAGGCTACAGCTCGGGACAGGCCATGGAGATAATGGAAGAACTTGTGCATGAGCACCTGCCTGACAACATAGGACTTGAATGGAGCGGACTGTCATATCAGGAGAAAAAGGCAGGTGGACAGACAGGAATCATACTCGCACTGGTGTTCACGTTCGTGTTCTTGTTCCTCGCCGCACTTTACGAAAGTTGGAGCATTCCTGTTGCCGTATTGCTCTCGCTGCCTGTGGCCGCACTTGGCGCATACATCGGCATAGCCGTGTGCGGACTGGAGAACGACACCTATTTCCAGATCGGACTTGTAATGCTGATGGGTCTGGCCGCAAAGAACGCAATCCTCATAGTCGAATTTGCCAAAGACGAGACTGACTCGGGAGTAAACGTACTGAAAGCTACCTTGCACGCTGCACGCCTGCGCTTCCGCCCTATACTTATGACATCATTTGCATTCATTCTCGGTATCATGCCGATGGTGCTGGCATCCGGCCCAGGTTCGGCCAGCAGGAAAGCCATAGGTACTGGCGTATTCTTCGGAATGATAGCCGCCGTTTTCATAGGCATACAACTCATCCCATTCTTTTTCATAACGATATATAAGGCGAAAAACAGGTTGCAATCCAGGAAAAGCAACAGGATAGCTAAAGCAACAGGACCGCAAGATTGATTATGACACATAATTTAAAATACATAAGACACGCTCTTATCATTATAGCCGTGGTCTGCCTTTCAGCATGCCAGATAGGCAGGCAGTACACGCGCCCAAAGATAGAAATGCCGGCAACGCTTAACAACGGCGAAAGCACAGATTCGGCGTCGCTAGCCGACCTGTCATGGACACAGGTCTACACAGATTCGTTACTTCAAAATCTGATTAATAAATCACTGATTTACAATAAGGACATGCTCATGGCGGCCGCCAGGATTAAGGAGCAGGCTGAGATGAAACGCATAAACTACGCCAACTTGTTTCCTGCGTTGGGAGTGCGCGTCTACGCTGAAAGAGAACGCGAAGACCACAGCGACGACAACCAGTTCGACCTTAAGGGCACAATGTCATGGGAACTTGACCTGTGGGGAAAGCTGCGCTGGGCGCATGATGCCTCAAAGGCGGAATTCATGGCTTCGATAGAAAACCGCCGCGCACTGCAGATGAGCCTGATAGCACAAGTGGCGCAAACCTATTATGAACTTGTGGCACTGGACAATGAACTGTCCATAGTGCACCAGACACTGACAGCACGTAAGGAAAGCGAACACTTGGCAAAAATACGATATGAAGGTGGACTTACATCGGAAGTGACGTACAGGCAAGCACAGGTGGAACTGTCACGCACGGCAACGCTCGTGCCCGACCTTGAACGGAAAATAACAAGCAAGGAGAACGAACTGGCGTTGCTGATAGGCGAATATCCGCACCATATACAACGCTCTACCCTGCCGCAAGAAGTAAACTTCCCCGACAGCCTGCCCGTAGGACTGCCCTCGTCATTGCTGGAACGCCGTCCTGACGTGCGCGAGGCCGAACAGAAACTGATAGCCGCCAATGCCGCCGTGGGAGTGGCTTACACGAGCATGTTTCCCAACATTACACTGACGGGCTACCTCGGCACCGAAAGCGAAGAACTGAAAAACGTCCTGAAGTCACCATACCACCTGCTGAGCGCAAATCTCCTGCAACCGGTATTCGCGATGGGTAAGAACAAGGCACGCCACAAGGCGGCAAAAGCCGCATACGAACGTGCCACATACGCCTACGAGAAAGCCGTGCTTACAGCATTTAAGGACGCATACAACGCCATAGAGAACTTCAACAAGGTGAAGGAAATATACAAGACTAGATACGCTCTTGAAAACTCGTCTAAGACGGCGCTTTCGCTCGCATTGGTACAGTATGTCAACGGAGCCATAGGTTACATGGACCTGCTTGACGCCCAGCGTACATACCTTGACGCCCAGATTGGACTCAGCGACGCCCTGCTAGACAGCCAGCTGGCAACAGTGAGCCTGTACAAGGCGCTGGGTGGAGGATGGTAAACGGCCTATCCTGTATTGGTTAACAGAAAAAGAACGGACATTTATATAAACACTGAAAAACAACGGGCAGACAAGCTGTAACAACTTGTCTGCCCGTTTTACTTATTTATTATTCCAAGCAAGTACTTACTTGCAAGTTGGAGTCCACGGCTTCAGCTGTTTGAAGAAGTCGTTACCCTTGTCGTCAACGAGGATGAATGCAGGGAAGTCAACAACATTGATCTTCCAGATAGCCTCCATGCCCAGTTCGGGATATTCAACGCATTCGATGCTCTTGATGCTGTTCATCGAGAGAACTGCTGCCGGACCGCCTATGCTGCCCAGATAGAAACCGCCGTGCTTCTTGCAAGCGTCTGTAACAACCTGTGTACGGTTGCCCTTGGCAATCATGACCATTGAGCCTCCGTGATCCTGGAACTCGTCAACATACGGATCCATACGGTTGGCTGTTGTCGGGCCCATAGAGCCGCAAGGCATGCCTTCAGGTGTCTTTGCCGGACCTGCATAGAGTACAGGGTGATCCTTGAAATACTGAGGCAGATCCTCACCTGCATCCAGACGCGCCTTCAGTTTGGCGTGTGCTATGTCGCGTGCAACGATAATCGTGCCGTTAAGGCTTACACGTGTTGAAACAGGATACTGTGACAAAATCTTGCAGATCTCACTCATCGGCTGGTTGAGGTCAATCTTTACGGCGTCGCCTTCGCCTGCATTGCGCAGCTCTTCAGGTATCAATTCCGTGGGGTTATCGTCAAGTTTCTCAATCCAGATACCATCTTTGTTGATCTTAGCCTTGATGTTACGGTCGGCAGAGCAGCTTACGCCCAGACCGATAGGACATGACGCTCCGTGGCGTGGCAGACGGACAACGCGGATGTCGTGTGCAAAATACTTGCCGCCGAACTGTGCGCCCAGTCCAATCTTGTGAGCCTCGTCGAGAAGCTGTTTCTCCAGTTCAACATCACGGAATGCGCGTCCTGTCTCGTCGCCCGTAGTAGGCAGGTTGTCATAATAGTGGGTTGAAGCCAGCTTCACGGTCAGCAGGTTCTTCTCAGCCGATGTTCCGCCGATAACGAAAGCGATGTGGTAAGGAGGACAAGCGGCCGTTCCGAGAGTCTTCATCTTCTCGACGAGGAACGGAACCAGCGTGCCCGGGTTCTGTATCCTGGCCTTTGTCTCCTGGTAGAAATATGTCTTGTTGGCAGAGCCACCACCCTTAACCACGCAGAGGAACTTGTATTCGCAGCCCTCTGTTGCCTCGATGTCTATCTGTGCAGGCAGGTTGCAGCGTGTGTTTACCTCCTCATACATGCTCAGCGGAGCGTTCTGTGAGTAGCGCAGGTTCTCCTCAGTGTATGTCTTGTAAACACCTTTAGACAGAGCCTCCTCGTCGCAGAAGCCTGTCCAAACCTGCTGTCCCTTCTCTCCGTGGATGATTGCCGTACCTGTATCCTGGCAGAAAGGCAGCTTGCCCTTGCATGCCACCTCGGCGTTGCGCAGGAACGTCAGAGCAACATACTTGTCGTTGTCGCTGGCCTCAGGGTCTGTAAGGATTTTAGCAACCTGCTCGTTGTGTGAACGGCGAAGCAGGAAGTTTACATCACGGAATGCTGTGTTAGCCAGCATTGTCAATGCTTCAGGACTTACTTTAAGAATGGGTTTCCCCTCAAATTCGCTAACTGACACGCCTTCCTTAGTCAGAAGATAATACTCCGTGTCGTCTTTGCCCAACTGGAACATTGGGGCGTACTTGAATTCCGGTGTTGCCATAATGTTTTGTTTGTTATGAATTAGAGATATCCGGGCTGTCATACACTCACTCTGACTGAGCTACGATATGCGCCGCGACTCTCCGTCGTACAATGTTTTTGTTAATCGTTTTTACTGATGCAAAGTTATGTATTTTTCTTGAGAAAATATAATTTAGGGCAGTAAAACTTGTGCCCATTCAGGCACGTTCTTGACATACCGTTTCTTCAGTTTACCGTCAACCAATCTAAATAATAATTTCGCATCGCGTCCGTCAGCTGAAATTCTGTCGCCAAAAACATCTTTAGCTATCTCGTCCGGATTAATATAAAGTGTACCTTCTGCCCATTCATGATGTAAAAACTTTTGAGTTACAGAAGTCTTACCGGAGCCATTAGGTCCGGCTATCACAATCATTTCAGGCAGCCGATTATTATCTTCCATTGACAATACTGTTAATCCTATCAGCCCATTCCAATTGCTGCACAGCAATGTCTCTACGCATCTGGGCAAAATAAGCATCGGAAGCATCCCTGTTACTGGTTCTCGCATCCTCTGCCACTTCCTTCATTATCTGCCTCAACATTTTATCTGTCGGCTCCTTATCGGGACTGAATCTATATGTATTTAATGTTTACAATCGACGGATTCTTCAGGTGCTCCTGTGTTCCGATGGTTGTCTGTGTGCCATACGGATGTCCGGGAAAGAGCAAGGCGTTCATGGCTGTAAACAGTTTCTGATTGTCGTCGCCGAGACCGATGTTGTACTCCTCATACACGGCTTCAAGCTCGGTGTGGAAACCGCGGATGACCATGTTCTGAAAACGGTCTGACTCTATGCGCGCCCAGTTTTCAATCTCGTTGGCCGGTATGTTCTCTACATAGCAAGTAACGTCGTTGCTTGTATAAGCATTGGTTCCTTGCGCTCCGATAGACGACATCAGCTTGTCGTACTCGTTGGGGATGAAATATTTTGCGGCGAGCTGCGACAGGCTGTCAATCTGCTGATAGTAAGCGCGGCGTTGAAGCGAGTCTTTCAGTGTGCGGTAAACCTCGAAACGGTTTTGTATTGAGTCGAGCAGTACGGCTTCTTTAGCCGCGTCTATCGTTCCAAACTGGCGTGTGCCCTTGAACATTAGGTGCTCAAGATAGTGTGCAAGACCTGTCGTTTCAGGCGGGTCGTTGCGGCTTCCGGTACGCACGGCTATGTACGTTTGAATGCGCGGTTTCTCGTTGTTTACCGACAAATACACCGTCAGGCCGTTGTCCAACGTGTAGATGCGTGTCTTCGTCAGGTCGCCTTTGACGGTCTGATACTTGTATTCCTTTGCCGTAAGCGGCAACACCAAGGCGAGCAGGAATACAAAAAACGCTGATCTAAAATTTCTCATATTAATAGTGTTAAGGTTGAAATTACGATAGTCTTACATGCCTGAAGCCCTGTCATGACAGTTGGGCGAGGAACTTGTCGAGCGTGGCACGGTCGACGTCGCCCATCGAAAACTCTTTCTCGGCATCGCTTCTTATCTCGTCGAGCCATGCCTCTCGGGCGGCTTTTCCACGCTCGCGCATCAACTCGAAATTTTCTTCGGTAAGCTCGTCCTTACCTAAATAATACTTGATAAGGCTGACTGTAAACGTCCACAGGTATTCACCGTACATGTCGTTATAGGCTACGAATACTTCGGTCAGGTCGTTGACGGTGCTTATAATGCCCAACTTTATCTTCTCAATGACACGCTCCACCTCGGAAGACGGCAACAGTAATCCCGACAAGTCGCTCCATCCGCCTGCACCTGAAGCCGCGCACCTGTCGTCAAGGTCGTGCGACATGAGCACCTCGCCGATAAAAAGCTCGACGGCCATGTCGTACAACCGCAGGCCGCGACGCAACGACTTACCGCTCATCTTGCAGCCTTCGTACTCGTAAACTGCGGCGGCCTCGCCCTGTATACGGAGCAGTCGGGCCAGCTCTTCGCGTCCTTCCATTATCTCATTAATTGTGAACGGACTGAGCCAATCATAGTTTATGAGCGTATTCTTGGCCGACTCCATTCTTACGTCGCGCCTCGGCCATTTGCTTATGTCACGGTAAAGCCCGACCGTGGCGATATTCTTTCCGGGCACCAGTACGGTGTCTCGGCCTGTACCAATAATGTAAGAGAAAGGCAGCCTGCGCGTGTCAGGGTGGCCGGATATCTTACCCATGCACATCGAGAAAGCCCCTATCGTAGCAGGCAGAAGCGTATGCGAGCCGCTGGCCGTCTTGCTTCCACGCTCCAAAGTGCCGTAATGCACAGGACCCATCTTGTACGCATGGTTGCTGAAATTAGTGCAAGAACCGGCATTATAAAAAGAAGTCATGCAGCCGATAAGCAGCGAACTCTTGTGATGGCTTGCCGAAAACGGACCGCAGAATGCGGCGCACGCCTCGCCGTTTGCCATATACGTGTTGGCGAAAAACAGGCTGCTTTCGGCTGTAAAACCGTTGGTTATCTGGCAAGCTTCGCCCACATAACAGTTGAAGACCTTTGCACTGTTTAGCACAGAAGAGCCGTCGGCTATTATTGAGTTCTCGCATATAACGCCCGAACCTATGTAAACGCTGTCGTCAGGAGCAGCGGCGAGCGTACAGTCGCTGAGCCGGCAAGCACCGTTAACCTCGCAATTATCGTCGATGTTGGTATTAGTTATCTCCGTGGTGTTGGTTATCCGCACGCGGTTACCTATCGTTCCCCTGTCTGCAAGCCGCTGGCTTATGTCGTTCCTCGCCATCGTTTTCAATGCCGCAGACAAATCCTTGTCATCCGGGTGCGCCACCATTAGCGCAGCGATGTTGGCCGTCAAGCCGCGGAACAGCACCACATTACCATTGCCTGCTTCGTTGAGGACCGATATCGTGTTACCTTCGCCGAAGGTTGCCTCGGCCGTTGTCTCCATGGTAGCCACGTTACAGATGCAGCACTCGTCGCCGATTACATAGTTGTTGATGTAGCATCCGACATTCTCAATCAGACAGTTGTCGCCTATGGTGACATTGCGCAGCGTGGCATTGCTTATCCCCGAATGCTTCATGAAGCCGTTTGTAACTTCAATATTCTTCTCGAACACGCCGAGGTTTACCGTGCCGTAAAACCTCACATTCCTGATAAAGGCAGGGTTGAAATCGTAGTCTACGTTCAGGCTGGTCCAGTCTTCGGCCGTACAACCATTCTCTTCGAGTATTCCGATCTCCTCGTCCGACAACAATCTGTAATCGTACATGGCATTAATATTTTAACTGTTAATGTGGTAAAAGAATCATTCAGTAGGATAAAGGAAGTCGTTGTACGGATATTTCTGTACATGCAGCTCGCGCACCAGGTTGTAAATAGTGCTGCGCATTTCCTCTATGTTGGTCTTGTTCTTGGCCGAAATGAAAAGGCAATTATCATTAAGCTTGGCCATCCAGGTCTGCTTCAGTTCGTCGAGTGTTATGTTCTCCTTCGTGGCAGGCGTAAGGTCGTCGGGCTCTTTGTCCACCCACGTATAAGCATCGATTTTGTTGAAGATTATCATCGACGGCTTGTCCGCGCATCCCAAGTCCTTCAGAGTGTTATCGACTACGGTTATCTGTTCCTCGAAATCGGGGTGTGATATGTCTACAACATGCAGAAGCAGGTCAGCCTCGCGCACCTCGTCCAACGTACTCTTGAACGAATCGACAAGGTCGGTAGGCAACTTGCGGATAAAACCGACGGTGTCTGCCAGCAGGAAAGGCAGGTTCTCTATCACCACCTTACGCACAGTCGTGTCGAGTGTGGCAAAGAGTTTGTTCTCTGCAAACACCTCGCTCTTTGCCAACAGGTTCATTATGGTTGACTTACCGACGTTGGTATAACCTACAAGAGCTACACGTATAAGGCGTCCGCGGTTTTTGCGCTGAGTCGTCTTCTGCTTGTCTATCTCGGCAAGGCGCTGCTTGAGGAGCGACATGCGCTGCAGGATGATACGACGGTCCATCTCGAGCTGCGTCTCGCCAGGACCACGCAGGCCAACGGAACCCTTGCCTCCGCCGGAACCGCTACCGCCTCCCTGACGCTCAAGGTGGGTCCACAACCTTTGCAGGCGCGGCAACATGTAGCGGTATTGGGCCAATTCGACCTGCGTCTTGGCACTGGCCGTCTGGGCACGCATGGCGAAAATGTCGAGAATGAGCGACGTGCGGTCAAGTATCTTCACCTTCAGTTCGCCCTCTATATTGCGTATCTGCTTTGCCGACAGCTCGTCATCGAAAATCACCATTCCGATTTCGCGTTCGGCTTCCTCTTCCATCTGGATGTATTGCTTTATTTCTTCAAGTTTTCCTTTGCCTACGTATGTAGTCTGGTTAGGACCTCCCACCTTCTGTGTGAAACGCTTGACGGTCACGGCACCAGCCGTGTCGGCCAGGAACTCGAGTTCGTCAAGATATTCTTTCGTCTTGGCTTCGTCCTGCTCCTGGGTGATAAGTCCTACGAGAATGGCCGTTTCGGCTTTTACTTCAGAGATTACAAATTCTTTCATCAGTCGATTTTAATCTTTGATACATATATAATAAATACAAAGTTACGTTTTTTATGTCGAAATACAAAATAAAAAATTATTCTTAACTCTTGCTTAACGTTAACCCGGACAACGAAATGACAAATTGTCCGGGTTAACGTTCAAAAAATTATAAATTACCCTTATATGGTATCGATGCTTTTTTAGTATCTTTGCAGCCGCTTAAATTATAATTAAGTATTTTTACCGTATGGAAAATCCTTTCAAAAACATAAAAGAAAAAGCCTTAACAGCATGGAGCATGGCCAACCGCCGTGCCAAGCGTTTCGTCGAATGGCAGCGCAAGGGAGTGACGCCGCAGCCTCTTTCAGGCGACTCACACGTATGCCTGAACTGCGACACTGCCTTCACGGGCAATTTCTGTCCCCGCTGCGGACAGTCGGCCGGGGTCACACGCTTCACATTACGCCACGCGCTTAACAAGGCCCTGGAGGTGTGGGGACTAGGCAACCGCAGCCTGCCGCGAACCCTCTGGCATCTAATCTACCGTCCCGGCTACATGATCGGCGACTACCTTGAAGGCCGGCAGACTCCGTATTTTCCTCCCATAAAGATGCTATTCCTCGTCACAACGGCTTATATTCTTGTGCAACACTTCCTCGCCCCGGGCGTGATTGAGCAGACTTACGCCGACGCGCTAGAACAGCTTAACGAGAAAACCGTGGACATAAGCGGCGGTGAAGGAGCTTACGAGGGAAAGCAATACATGCTTCAGGGAATGAACCTTTTTATCAACACATTCAAGGAAACGACCACTTTCTTCCAACACAATCAAGCCGTTGAACTAATCTTTTCCCACAGCCTTTTCGCCCTGCTTGCCATGCGCGTGTTCCGCCGGTCGCCGCTGCGTCCGAACATGAACATAACGGAGTGCTTCTTCTCGCAGGTGTTCATTGCCACCCAACTGCTCATGATATCAACAGTTTGCGTCGCAGCCACGGGCGGGAGCATGTGGATTGACAACATATACATCATGCCAACGTGGCTATTGCTGCTCGTCCTGTTGTATGACTACAAACAGCTGTACGGCTTCAGCCTGCTGCGCACGGCATGGTACACGGTAAAAATGCTCGTCGGATGGTTTGCCTGCCTTGTCTTGCTGCTAATAGGCTGGATGGCGTTGAGCGTTGCCTGGACTGCAATCATGAATTGAGGATTTTACGAATGGAAGCCATGTGGCACTCTATGAAAAGTGTTACGGTACGCAAAGCCCCGCCTATGTAACAAACGGCATGCAACAATGCTTGCTTGGCGTCAAGAACATACATGGCCGATTGACAAGTTTAAAACATAATTTTACACGGCTGTGAATTTTGATTTTAAAACCGAATTTTCGCAAACGTTTACGTAGCTTTTTCATCAAAATACTTGCATTTATTGACTTAGGTCAATTTATTTGGCTAAATTTGCATCGTAATTAAGAGATTTTCAGAATTACATGCTACATTGATTCTAAAGACTAAGACATTCAAAAAGTAAGAATCTGCCTTGATGTGATATCAAGGCAATTTTTATTTTTATCCTATGCCAAGTATGGGCTGCAAACTGTCACGACTATCATTTCCCGACAATTTTTCATTTGAATTTCCCGATTTTATATACTAAACCGCAAAAACGGCACATCTGCAACCCGATCGGCATGTACAGGCAAAGCGCCGATGTGGGCTGTAATTCAAACGGAAGCACAGGCTGGCATAACTGCAACAAATACAGATTTTTATGAGGAGCCGGGGCTTTTCTCAGGATATTTTCTTAATTTTGCATGGACAATAAAAACAGGCTACGCGCCGGCTGGCGCAACATTTACAAATTGTCGCTGCAAGACTGCCGTACGGACACGACCACCGTGAGCCTCGGCACGTCAGGACTTGATTGTTTACTACAGGAATATTCAATAAATATGTATTATGTTTCAAAACAGATGGAGATAGCAGGATGCCATCGCCTCACCCTACCCTACGAAAGCAAGTGCAGCAAGATGCACGGACACAACTGGATTGTAACCGTACACTGTAAAGCCAAGGAGCTTAATGCCGAAGGCATGGTGGTCGACTTCAAGGTAATAAAAGAAAAGATACACGGCTATCTTGACCACGGCGACTTCAACGAGCTGCTGCCGTTCAACCCTACCGCCGAGAACATTGCACGCTGGATATGCGAGCAGGTAGAACACTGCTACCGCGTTGACATTGAAGAAAGCAGGAACAACAAGGTGACATACATCAAGGACGAAGAATAAACCGAGGGAGATGCGCATCAACGAAATATTCTACTCACTGCAAGGCGAAGGCCATTACACGGGCACTCCGGCCGTGTTCATAAGGTTTTCAGGATGCAACCTGAAATGTCCGTTTTGCGACACGGAGCACGACGATTACACAGAGATGGACGAAGACTCGATAGTCGGCAAGGTGTCCGAATATCCGGCATCGCACGTTGTCATCACCGGCGGCGAACCTACACTGCAACTCACGGCGTCGCTTGTCGACAAGCTGCACGCGGCAGGCAAATACGTGCAAATAGAGACCAACGGCACCAACCGTCTGCCCGACGGATGCAGCATCGACTGGATTACATGCTCGCCGAAGTACCGGCCGGTCAACCTGAACCGCATAGACGAACTTAAAGTAGTATTCATGGGCGCAAGCCAAGACATGTCCCGATACGACGGCATGGAAGCCTCGGTATACAGCCTGCAGCCATGCGACACGGGCGACGGCAAGGCCAACGCCCGCATTTTGGAGGAAACCATAGCCTATTGTCTGGCCAATCCTAAATGGCGCTTGTCGTTACAGACCCATAAGATCATCAACGTTAGATAACGCCCGGCCAGGCGTCAGCAAGCATCATAAAAGAAACTGATTTCCAAGAGACGGCCTTTTGCATTGTAAAAGGCCGTCTCTTGGCGTGTAAAAGGCAACCTTTTGCAAGGCAAAAGGCGGCAAATTGCAAAGCGCCTTATAGACAGGCACTTACAAACATTTTGCAAAACACCGTAAAAGGATTGGTTTTATTAAGGCAAAAAGAAACGAGCGTGAAACCACGACTGCGGCGCATCGTAAGCCGATGCCGGTGGTTTCACGCTCGTTTTTTCCGCGAACGACAGAATGCACTGTCGTCAACAAGTCAATTCTCATCAATCATAAAGCAATCTGCCAATCATCCGCAAAACTCCTCAATGGCCTTACGGACCACGGCTTCAGCCTCCTCGACAGAGCATTCCAACCGACCGCCGGAAGCGTTAAGGTGTCCGCCGCCGTTAAAATAACGTTCGGCCATCTTGTTGCACGGAAAATCGTCGACCGAGCGCAGGCTCACCCACACAAGATTGTCTTTCTCCGTATCCTGCCTGAGCGATATGCTGAGTTTCGAACCTTTAATCTGTAAAGGCATGTTGACAAGCCCCTCGGCGTCGCCTTTTATATAATGGAACTTCTTAAGGTCGTCGCGTGTAAGCACGAAATAAGAAGCCTTGTAATCAGACAGGACAACCAATTTCTGGTAAAGCACATAACCGGTAAGCCTTACGCGCCACTCGCTGTAATTGTTGTACACATTGCGGTAAATCTTGTCTTTGTTGATACGCTTGGTGAGAAGCTGGCTTATGATAAAGAAAATCTCGGGACGCGTAGAGTTGTATGTAAATCCGCCCGTGTCTGTCATCATGCCGCAATACAGCGGCACCGCACATTTACGGGTCATAAGGTCAAAACCGCCAAGTTGCCATATCAGGCGGAACACCAGTTCGCACGTACTGCACGCCTCGGGATGCGATATGCACAGCACCGTGTCCATATCGGGACTTAAGTGGTGGTCAATCATTACTTTCGCCGACTTCGAATTGGTTATAGCCTCAACCATGTCGCCCGTACGCGACACCGTGTTGAAGTCGAGGCAGAACAGAAGGTCTGCCTGTGACAGTATTTCGTCGGCAAACGACTTGTGCTTGTCATAGCGCACCATGCGTTCAGTGCCCGGAAGCCACTGAAGAAAGTCTGGATAAGCGTCAGGGACGATTACGACCGGCACCTTGCCGCACTCATGCAAGTATTCGGACAGGCCGAGCATGGAGCCTACGGCGTCACCATCAGGATTGCGGTGGCAACACAAAACAATCTTATCAGACGTGCTTATTAGTTGGCGGAACCGTTCAAGCTCCGCAACTGTAAGAATATCTATGTTCATCTCAAAAAGTTAACAATGTTTAGGCAGGCAAGCCGGCATGCGTCCTTCCGATATGCGTAAAGGCATGAAAAAACACACTAGCCGGACAGAATGCCGGCTTGCCACAAAGAGGTTACTGTAAATGCCAACACCGGCACAGGCCCGGCATTTAGAACAATTCAGCAGGATAAACTCCTTCGTCGACCAGTCCTTGTATCCTGTCGACCACGCCCTGGCGGTCGGCAGCGTAAGTAACGCCGAACCATTTGCTCGTAGTATCGAGCACATTCACCGTCGCAGTACCGTCGTTGATTAGCTTGTTGACCATCAAAGGTATGAAGAACTCGGCCTTGAGGTTTGACATGTTGGCCGGGTCAGACAGGAACTCCTTGAAATACTCCTCGCTATGCTCGAAATAATCCGGCGTGAAGCCCCACATGTTCATTGAGACAGGTGTATTGTCGTCTACGGCAACCCACTTACCTTCCTCATCCTTGTAGCTGACCTTGCCTTCAACACGCATGATCTCGGTACGCTCAACAACGGTGGTAAGGTTGCCATCATTATCCTTCGAACATATTCCACGGGCAACGGTTCCGTTCTCAGACAAAGTATTGCCTACACGGAAACCTACCATTGCGTAACGGTTTGTACTGCCTTCGGGCAAGTCGGCAAGGAACTTGCCTATCACCATGAAAGCGTCGCGGTTATAGAAATCGTCGCAGTTGATAACGCAGAAAGGTTCTTTAATCACGTCTTTTGCCATGAGCACGGCATGGTTGGTACCCCATGGCTTTACACGACCTTCCGGACAGGCAAAGCCTTCGGGCAGGGCATCAAGACTCTGGAAACAAAGTTCCACCGGCACATGGCCCTCATACTTGCATAAAACCTTCTCCCTGAAGTCTTGCTCAAAATCCTTACGGATAACGAAAACAATCTTGCCGAAGCCGGCCTTGATAGCATCATAAATTGAATAGTCCATAATGGTCTCGCCATTAGGGCCAAGGCCGTCGAGCTGCTTAAGCCCGCCGTAACGGCTGCCCATTCCGGCAGCCAGCAACAATAACGTTGGTTTCATAATCGTTTATAAGATTTGATATAATAAAATGCTTTCCATCATTTTTCACACGCCATGAACTTAAAACGACAACGCTCATGGCACTAACAAAGTGCAAATATAACATATTTTGTCAATAACTCGAACAGTTAATGTCATTTTTTTACACTATTGCGCAAAAGCATTACCATATTATTGATGGTCATGGCACAGGTATTGTTCTGCAGCACAGGCAATAGCATTAAGCATTGATGACTGCTGACAATTGAAAATTATTTTACATTTGTAAAAAATGTGGTGCACATTCGTAAAATGCTTAGTACCACAAAAAGATTGGTCAAACAGTATTAAACCTAGCATGTTCAAAAGCCATAAATACGCCATGACTGCAGATGGGAACAAAAACCACCATATATAATAAGGTGAAAAGCAGGCAAAATCAGCTTCACATGTCACAAAGTGATAACATTCCGGCACAAAGCGGGCCCCGGTTGCAGTCTTACTTTTCAAAAAAGTTCAATCTCATTGAAACACAACGAAGTATTCCGTTTTGGGAAACTTTTTGCGATTCTTTTCCCGAAAAATTTTCCAAAAAGTTCTTTTCTATATCGGAAAATGTTCGTAGCTTTGCATCTCGAAAATCAACCCCACCATCATGGAAATAAAAAAAACTTACTCCTTTGAAGAAGCCTTCCAAGCCTCTTTGGCTTATTTCGGCGGCGACGAATTGGCTGCCAGAGTTTGGGTGAACAAATATGCCCTGAAAGACAGTTTCGGGAACATTTTTGAAAAGACACCCTCTGACATGCACTGGCGCATCGCCAACGAAGTAGCGAGAATAGAAAACAAGTATAAGAATCCACTAAGTGCCGAAGACGTTTATACCGTACTAGACCACTTTAAATATATTGTACCTGCAGGCAGCCCGATGACAGGCATAGGCAACAGCCATCAGGTTGCATCATTGTCAAATTGTTTCGTCGTAGGACTCGACGGCGACGCCGACTCATACGGAGCAATCCTGAGAATCGACGAAGAGCAAGTCCAGCTGATGAAACGGCGTGGTGGCGTAGGACACGACCTTTCACACCTGCGTCCCAAGGGTTCGCCCGTTAACAACTCGGCGCTCACATCAACAGGCCTAGTACCCTTCATGGAGCGTTACAGCAATTCGACACGCGAAGTAGCCCAAGACGGACGACGCGGAGCGCTCATGCTGTCAGTAAGCATCAAACATCCGGACAGCGAAGCCTTCATCGACGCAAAAATGACGGAAGGTAAAATAACCGGCGCAAACGTATCCGTCAAGATTGACGACGAGTTCATGAGGTCGGCAATCGACGACCGCGAATACACACAGCAGTTTCCTGTCGACAGCGACAAACCGAGTGTGGAAAAGGCCATCAGCGCAAAGAAGTTATGGGACAAGATTGTACACAACGCATGGAAAAGCGCCGAGCCTGGTGTGCTGTTCTGGGACACCATAATCCGTGAAAGCATACCCGACTGCTACGCAGACCTCGGTTTCCGCACCGTTTCAACAAACCCATGCGGCGAGATTCCGCTCTGCCCCTACGACTCTTGCCGACTGCTGTCAATCAACCTTTATTCATACGTAGTAAACCCGTTCACAGACAAGGCTTACTTCGACTTCGACCTGTTCCGCCGCCACGTCGCAATGGCGCAGCGCATAATGGACGACATCGTGGACATGGAGCTCGAGAAGATCGACCTCATAATGGAGAAGATCAAGAGCGACCCGCAGAGCGACGAAGTGAAATTCACAGAATACCACTTGTGGGAAAAGATTAAGCGCAAGAGTGGACTTGGCCGCCGTACAGGCGTCGGCATAACGGCCGAAGGCGACATGATAGCAGCCATGGGACTGCGCTACGGCACGCAGGAAGCTACGGACTTCTCGGTCGAAGTGCACAAGGCACTGGCCATCGAGGCTTACCGCTCGTCTGTCATAATGGCAAAAGAGCGCGGAGCATTTGAAATATATGATGCTAAACGAGAAGAGAACAACCCATTCGTAAACCGCATAAAGGAAGCCGATCCCGCCCTTTATGAAGAAATGGCAAAATATGGGCGACGCAATATTGCCTGCCTTACAATAGCCCCAACCGGCACGACAAGCCTTATGACGCAAACGACAAGCGGAATAGAGCCGGTATTCATGCCCGTGTACAAGCGCCGCCGCAAAGTAAACCCCAACGACAGCGACGTACATGTCGACTTCGTTGACGAGGTTGGCGACTCTTTCGAGGAATACATTGTCTACCACCGCAAATTCATCGAATGGATGAAAATAAACGGGTATGACACCCAGAAACGCTACACGCAAGAAGAAATTGACGACCTGATAGCCAAATCACCTTATTATAAGGCCACGGCAAACGATGTTGACTGGCTGATGAAAGTACGCATGCAGGGTGCAATACAGAAATGGGTAGACCACAGCATCAGCGTAACAATCAACCTTCCGAACAACGTGGACGAAGCACTCGTAAACCGTCTATACGTCGAAGCATGGAAATCAGGATGCAAAGGTTGCACCGTATATCGCGACGGTTCGCGCTCTGGTGTTATGCTCTCGGTCGAGAAGAAAAAAGAAAAAGGCGGCGAGGAGATAAGTACACAGCACCAACTGCCACCGTGCAGGCATCCTGAAGTAACCGAGGTAAGACCAAAGGTACTTGAATGTGATGTAGTACGTTTCCAGAACAACAAGGAGAAATGGGTGGCATTCGTCGGACTGTTGGACGGTTATCCATACGAAATTTTCACCGGTCTCCAGGACGACGAGGAAGGTATCGTGCTGCCAAAGACAATTACAAAGGGCAAGATAATCAAACAAGTTGACGACAACGGGAAATCGCGTTACGACTTCCAGTTTGAGAACAAGCGTGGATATAAGACTACCGTTGAAGGCTTGAGCGAGAAATTCAACCCTGAATACTGGAACTACGCAAAATTGATATCAGGCGTGCTACGCTACCGCATGCCAATATCACATGTGATTAAACTGGTAGGTTCGCTGCAGCTAAAGGACGAAAGCATCAACACATGGAAAAACGGTGTTGAACGCGCCCTTAAGAAATACATTACCGACGGAACTGAAGCCAAAGGACAGAAATGTCCGTCCTGTGGACAGGAGACACTCGTATACCAAGAAGGATGCCTGATCTGCAAGAACTGTGGAGCATCGAGATGCGGATAATGTAAAACATAACTTATAGACCGGGGTCGGGAATTAAGGGGGAAACGACTTGCCGCCATAACAAGCATGGACGCTTTCTTAATTCTCGACCCTTATTATATTAAAGGCACATAATTGATTTACAATGAAATTATCATCAAGTTACGTCTGTCTTAACAAGGTGCGCTTTCATGCCAACCACGGAGTGTTGCCACAAGAAAGAACCACCGGTAGCGAATTTGTCGTAAGCCTCAGGGCAAAATATCTTTTTGAAAAGGCCATAGAAAGCGACAACGTCGAAGACACACTTAACTATGCCGAATTGTTTGACATCATAAATAAGGAGATGCAAAAGCCTTCCTGCCTGCTCGAGCACGTTGCCGGCAGGATAGGCAAAAGCATCATCGAGGCATTCCCTTCGATCGAGACTATTGACATAACCATCGATAAGACAAACCCACCAATGGGAGCCGACCTGGCCAGTGCATCGGTAGAACTACACTTAATAAATGATAAAACTTTTTGAAAGGTAACAGTTTTTCATAAATAAATTACTACCTTTGTATTTGTAATAAATCACACATGGGCAAAAGAATAGTATTATCATTACTGATATTTGTCTCTTTAACAGCCGCTTCCTTTGGCGCGGACAACCGTTTTACGCTCGTCATCGACGCTGGCCATGGCGGGCATGATGCAGGCGCTAAAGGAGCTTTTTCATACGAAAAAAACATCAACCTGAATGTTGCTTTGGCTTTCGGCCGCTATGTTGAAGAAAACTGTCCCGATGTAAAAGTTGTGTACACGCGCAAGACGGACGTGTTCATACCGCTGCACAAACGGGCAGACATAGCCAACAAGAACAAAGCCGACGTGTTCATATCAATCCACACTAACGCCCTGCCTAAAGGGAGTATAGCCCGCGGCTTGGAAACCTACACTATGGGTATACGCCGTTCCGACGAAAAGCTGAGTGCTGCACAACGCGAGAACTCTGTAATCGTAATCGAGGAAGATTATAAGGAACACTACGAAGGCTATGACCCCAATTCGCCAGAAAGCGCAATAATGTTCGAATTCATGCACGACAAAAACATGGCACGCAGCGTAGAACTGGCAAAATACGTGCAAAACAGTGTATGTTCGATAGCAAAACGGCCGAATAAAGGCGTCAAACAAGACGTTTTTCTTGTATTACGCGAAACGTCCATGCCTGCGTGCCTTATTGAATTAGGTTTCATAACGACTCCTGACGAAGAGAAATTCCTGAACAACAAGGAAAACATAGACAAACTTGCAAAAGGCATATTCGAGGCTTTTTCCAAATACAAGGCAAAATACGACAACAATGTCACCGTGCCATACAAGACGATGAAAAAGCCGAAAACGGAAATACCGACCATTATTCCACCTGCTGACGAAAAGATAACGGAAGAGCCGGAAAAACCTAGAAAAAACAGTCAATCCGCTCCAAAAGTAAAAAAGGAGGAAGCAACAATAACAGAAACAAGCGGTAAAGACTCTGACGAGAACGACAAAAATATTTCAGACAAGCCTGTTTTCAAAATACAGGTTCTTGCAAGCAGCAAGAATCTCAGCCCGACCAGCAGCAACTTCAAAGGTCTTGAAGGAATAGACTCGTACAAAGAAGGAGAGCTTGTAAAATACACATACGGGGCATCGACCGACTATAATGAAATATACCGCCTGCGTAAATCCATATTGGACAAATTTCCAGAAGCTTTCATCATAGCGTTTAAAAACGGAGAGAAAATGGATGTAAGGCAAGCTATAAGAGAGTTTAAGTCTAACAAATAAGAATTGATTATGAAGTTTTTCAATAAAGAAGTCAAAATAGCCTTAGTGGCGATATGCGGATTAGTAATACTGTTTTTCGGTATGAATTTCCTTAAAGGACTGAAGCTGTTCACACCAGAAAACATCTACTACATATCGTTCAAGGACATAAGCGGTCTGTCATCGTCAAGCGCAATTTATGCTGATGGTTTCAAAGTCGGCGTAGTAAGGAACATCATATACAATTTCAACAAGAAAGGCGACATAATGGTCGAGGCCGACATTGACGAAAAGCTGCGCATTCCCAAAGGCAGTAGCGCCGAAATTGTAAGCGACATGCTTGGCAACGTAAAAGTCAACCTGTTGCTCGCCACCAACCCACGCGAGAGAATAATGCCTGGTGGAACCATACAAGGAGGCATCAACGGCGGAGCCCTTGAGAAAGTTTCAAACATGATTCCGACCGTAAACCAGATTCTCCCGAAAATCGATTCGATTGTAACAAGCCTGAACATTCTGCTCTCCAATCCGGCAATAGCAAACTCTTTGCAGAATGTGGAGACCGTGACAACCGACCTTACAGTAACCACAAAAAAGCTTAACAACCTGCTTTCAGGCCTTGAAAGGAGCGTACCCGGAATGACCAGAATGGCAGACAGCGTACTTTACAACGCTAACGTTGCAGCCAAAAACATTAATCAAATTGACATTGCCAGCACTGTCGCACATGTAAACGAGACACTTACCAACGTAGAAAAGTTCACAGCTGAACTTAACAACAACGAGGGTACACTCGGATTGCTCATGCGTGACCCGGCACTATACAACAATTTGAACAGCACCATGCGTTCGGCTGATTCGCTCCTCATTGACCTTAAGGCGCACCCGAAACGCTACGTCCACTTCTCAATATTCGGAAGAAAAGGAGATTAAACAACCATACAACGACATCAAGTATGGGATAAAGTCAAAAAGGCATGCAAGAAAAGAAACGGTACTTAAGCCACTGCCACGAAACAATATGGTACAGACAACCACCACATTCTTTTCTTGCATGCCGGTTTGTTTTTTCATTAAACAGCCGCACGCTGACTAATTTATAATTCATCTAAATAACGCCGGGCAACACGAATAAATATAAAAAAACTCGGAACTTACTAATACATACCATTTTCAGGACACAGTCCCAAATAAAAGCCTCAACCTTACCATTAGTGTCGGCATATATGCAATCCCCTATTTTTCAAGCACTTGCAAATATGCAATAGTCCAAAATACAACAAATCAGCAACAAGGGTCATAAAGTGCGGTTTTTCGGACATTTACGCGAATCACTCTACAAATCTAGAAAAACAGGTATTTGTGCGTTTCAATATTTTTTGCGAACTTTGCAACGACTTTCATACGTACGGAAAGCCATCATAATCTTATCTTGACAAATGAGCAACACCCCCAACGCACTTTGGGACAGCTGCCTTTCGCTGATAAAAGACAACGTCTCAGAACAGCAATTCAACGCATGGTTCAAGCCTATTGTCTTCGAATCGTTCAATGAAACAAGCCGGACACTTATACTACAAGTGCCCAGCAACTTCTTCGTTGAATATCTTGAAGAGAACTATGTGAGCCTGCTTACCAAAGTGCTGACCAAATATTTCGGTACCGGCATACGTCTTAACTACCGCATCATGGTGGACAAGACGCACAAACTAACCCAGGAAGTCGAACCCGAGCCTATTGCGGACATTGACAAGTCAGGACAGAAGACGACACGCATCAACCAGTCGCCAACCGTGCTTGACGCCGCCAAACCACAAGACATAGACTCACAACTCGACCTCCGGCATACGTTTGCCAACTATATTGAAGGCGACAGCAACAAGCTTCCGCGTTCGGTCGGATTGTCTATTGCCGAACACCCCAACTCGACACAGTTCAACCCGATGTTCATTTATGGCCCGTCGGGCTGCGGAAAGACACACCTTGTCAATGCCATCGGCGTGCGGACAAAGGAGCTTTATCCGCAAAAGCGTGTGCTTTACATCAGCGCAAGACTGTTCCAGGTGCAATACACCGACGCCGTGCTGAAGAACTGTACAAATGACTTCATCAACTTCTACCAGACCATCGACATGCTGATTGTGGATGACATACAGGAATGGGTGTCGGCAACGAAAACCCAGGAGACGTTCTTCCACATATTCAACCACCTTTTCCGCAACGGCAAACGGATAATTCTGGCATGCGACCGTCCGCCCGTCGACCTTCAAGGCATGAGCGACCGACTGCTGACACGTTTCAGCTGCGGACTTATAGCCGAGCTGGAGAAACCCAACATACAGCTCTGCGTCGACATACTGAACAGCAAAATAAAGCGCGACGGACTGAAGATACCTGAAGAAGTTGTTAGGTTCATAGCACAGACAGCCAACGGAAGCGTGCGCGACCTTGAGGGTGTAATCAACTCGTTGCTGGCATTCTCGGTAGTCTACAACTGCAAGATAGACATGCGCCTGGCAGAAAGGGTCATCAAACGCGCGGTCAAGATAGACAACGAACCGCTCACGATGGACGACATACTCGACACCGTATGCAACCATTTCAACGTTACCACGGCGGCAGTTACAAGCCGTAGCCGCAAGCGCGACTACGTGATAGCACGCCAGGTGTCTATGTATCTGGCGCAGAAATATACCAAAATGCCTGCCTCACGCATAGGAAAGCTCGTCGGAGGGCGCGACCATTCAACCGTGATACACAGTTGCACGCAGATTGAACAGAGGTTAAAGATAGACAAACTGTTCTGCAGCGAGATTGAAAGCATAGAAAACTCGTTCAAGCTGAAGAAATAAAATCAAGCATAAAACACCAGTAAACGAAGCCACATCCACATTGAACATTGCCTTAGCAAGGCACCCTTCAATGTGGATGTGTTTTTTTATTTGACCCGCCCTGTAAGCATCCAGGGCAATCGGCAAAAACATACTGAAATACAATAGGTTACCTTTTACATTGCAAAAGGCAACCTATTGGCGCGTAAAAGGCTACCTATTGCGAACCAAAAGGCAACCTTTTACAAAAGCACAATAAAACTGTTGCTCCGACAAAGAAAACTTATGGCAATGCACATGCATCTGCATGGACTGGGGACATACCTGTAACAACCACACAACCAACAATTTACCTGCACGGCTTATATTATGGCCATGCCCAGTCGGGCACACTCATTGAGCATCTCGTCAGGCCAGATGCTTGCCTGTATCTCGCCAAGATGGGCCTTATGGAGCAGCACCATGCAAAGACGGCTCTGCCCAATGCCGCCGCCTATGCTCAACGGCAGCTCGCCGGCCAACAGTTTTTTGTGGAAATAAAGCTCTTTACGGCACTGCTGTCCTGTAATCTCCAGCTGCCGCAGCAATGCCTCCTTGTCTACACGTATGCCCATCGACGAAAGCTCTACGGCACGGTCAAGCGTAGGATACCATATCAAGATGTCACCGTTAAGACCGTAGCAGCCGTCGCCGTTAGGTGTAGTCCAGTCGTCATAGTCGGGCGCGCGGCCGTCGTGCGGTTCGCCGTTTGACAGTTTTCCGCCAATTCCTATTATGAAAACAGCTCCATATTTCCTGGCTATCAGGTCCTCGCGCTCCTTTGCGCTCTTGTCGGGATACATCTGCAAGAGTTCCTCGCTCTCTATAAATTGAATCTCGTCAGGCAGAAAAGGCTTTATCTCGGAATAACGTTCGCACACAAGAAACTCCGTGCGGCGTATGGCCGAGTAAATCCGGCGGACAATGTCTTTCAGGAAACCAAGGTTGCGCTGCTCTGCCGTCATCACTGCCTCCCAGTCCCACTGGTCTACATATAGCGAGTGAAGATTGTCGAGTTCCTCGTCCGCACGTATTGCATTCATGTCGGTATAAATACCATACCCAGGCTCTATGTTGTATTCGCCTAATGTCAGCCGTTTCCACTTGGCAAGCGAATGCACCACCTCGGCCTTGGCGTCACCCAGATCCTTGATTGGGAAAGTCACCGGACGCTCCACGCCGTTAAGGTCGTCGTTTATGCCGAGACCCTTCAGGACAAACAGCGGAGCCGTGACACGGCGCAGACGCAGTTCGGTCGAAAGATTCATTTGGAAAAACTCTTTTATCAACTTAATACCCTGCTCAGTCTGCTGAATGTCAAGCAAGGGTTTATAACTCACAGGCCTTATCAGTTTGCTCATACATCTTAATTCATTTCGTTGCTTTTAACGGCAAAGATAGCAAATATTAATCAATATGCAAACAAATACACCTAAAACATCTCATAACGCAACACACGAGCAGACAATTGTATTATGCAACAACAACCAAGACGACAGAAACGACAAAATGCAACTAAAACAACAGACACAATGACTATACAACATTACACATATACAGTTCAAATATGTCATAATACACTGCAAACAAACAATATAAGCCACATAACCGCACAAAACAGCGCACATACATATTGCCATATTCATGCCATTTTATCTTTCATTCAGAAACAGGCTAAAATCCGTTTTCATATTATTCGTTCAAATAAGAATTCGTACATGAAAACCAGTCCATGGAAAAAGTATTTATAAATAAGTATCAATAATATATGCAAAATATGATTACAAACGTTTTGGCATTCCGTCATAAACAAAAAACAAGCAAGAAAATATATAATGAAAAAGCTTTTTCTGTCTGCCATCATTGCCGCGGCAACGATGGTTTCCAGTATCACGTCTGCCAAAGACGTTTATGTATCCACGTCATTCCGCGAACCCGCAAACGAGGGTTTGCGCTTCATCTACAGTTATGACGGCCTGCGGTGGGACACCATCCAAGGCACCTTCCTGCGTCCGGAAGTGGGCACACAGAAGGTAATGCGCGACCCGTCGATAGTTAAAGGACCCGACGGCACGTTCCATCTCGTGTGGACATCGAGCTGGAGGGGCGACAAGGGCTTCGGCTACGCCTCGTCCAAAGACCTCATCCACTGGAGCGAGGAGCGTCTCATCAACGTAATGGACGACCCTACCACGGTGAACGTTTGGGCACCGGAGCTGTTCTATGACGACGTAAAGAAGCAATACATAATTGTATGGGCTTCGTGCGTGCCGGGCAAGTTCCCCGACTACGAGGAGGACCACTACAACAACCACCGCCTCTATTACGTTACGACCAAGGACTTCAAGAAGTTCAGTAAGGCCAAAGTCCTCATCGACCCTGACTTCAGCTGCATCGACGCCACCATTCTGAAACGTGGCGACAAGGACTACGTGATGGTGCTCAAGGACAATTCGCGCAAACAGCGCAACTTGAAAATATCATTCGCCAAGTCGCCCTACGGTCCCTGGAGCAAACCATCAGAACCATTTACGGAGAGCTTCACCGAAGGCCCGACCACGGCCAAGGCCGAAGGCTGGTACTACGTATACTACGACTCTTACCAGCACGGCATTTACGGAGCGGCAAGGACTAAGGACTTCGTCAACTTCCAAGACCGCACCGGCGCTGTAAACTTTCCCGTAGGCCACAAGCACGGCACGGTGTTCATGGCATCAGAGGAAATAGTAAACAACCTCATCAAGTACAACCGCGACGCCGTACACTATACGGGCAGCGTCATCGCCACGCCCGCACGCCACGACGGAGGACTCTCGCCTGTTGTCGGAGTACACAACATACAAACCATGCGCGGCAGCGCCGGCTGGCTCTACAACCACCAGCCCATGATGGCTTACTGGAACAACAAGTTCTACATGCACTACCTGACCGACCCGCGCAGCGAGCACGAGGCTCCGGGACGCACCATGCTCCAGACATCTGACGACGGCTACACATGGACCGAGCCGGTAGTACTGTTCCCCGAATACAACGTGCCCGACGGCTTCACCAAGCCGGCATGGCCGGGCGTTGTGGCAAAAGACCTGAAGGCCATAATGCACCAGCGCATAGGATTCTACGTATCAAAGAGCAACAAGCTCATCGCCATGGGCAACTACTGCGTGGCCATCACGCCTAAGGACGACCCCAACGACGGCAACGCCATAGGCCGTGTGGTACGCGAGATTAAGGCTGACGGCTCGTTCGGCCCCATCTACTTCATCTACTACAACCACGGCTTCAACGAGAAGAATACCGACTATCCCTACTACAAACGCTCGAAAGACAAGGCTTTCGTCAAGGCCTGCGACGAACTGTTGGCCGACCCGATGATACGCATGCAGTGGGTTGAAGAAGCTGACCGCGACGACGAAATACTGCCCTTGAAGACTCCTTACAAGGCATTCAGCGGATACACCCTGCCCGACGGACGCAAGGTGGGACTGTGGAAGCACGCCCTTACGAGCATAAGCAGCGACGGCGGCAACACATGGAGACAGCCTGTAAAGAGGGCTCACGGCTTCGTGAATTCAAACGCCAAGATATGGGGACAGCGCCTTTCGGACGGCACTTACGCCACTGTTTACAACCCTGCAGAATACCGTTGGCCGCTGGCTATATCGCTAAGCAACGACGGACTTGAATACACTACGCTCAACCTCATCAACGGCGAAGTGACCCCCGAGCGCCACTGGGGCCTCTACAAGAGCTTCGGCCCTCAGTACACACGCGGCATACTCGAAGGCAACGGCAAGCCTAAGGACGGCAACCTGTGGATAACTTACAGCAACAACAAAGAAGACATGTGGGTGGCCTGCGTGCAGGTGCCCGTCAAGCTCGAGGCCACGGAGCAGGCTTCGGGAGGCTTCGGCAAGTATAAGAAACTCGCCGACATGACCGACTGGAACATATACTCGCCGCTGTGGGCGCCCGTAAAACTCGACGGCGAATGGCTTACACTAAGCGACAAGGACCCGTATGACTACGCACGCGTAGAAAAAGTCATACCTGCGACCAAGGAACTTACGGTAGAGTTCGACGTAAAGGCAATGCAGAACGACCACGGACAACTCAACATCGAGTTCCTCGACGCCAAGGGCAACATGTGCTCTCGCATCGTCCTAGACTCTACAGCAACCATGAAAGTAAAGGGCGGAGCCCGTTACGGTGGCATGATGAAGCACTATGACGCAGGTCAGGCATACCACATCAAAGCCGTGCTCTCTGTTGACGGGCACGTAGGTACGTACTTCGTGAACGGCAAGAAAGCCACCGCAAGAATGTTCGACACTCCTGTCGAAGCAATAACACGCATCGTGTTCCGCACCGGCAACCTGTTCGACAAGCCCGACATCGAGACACCTGCCGACCAGACTGTCGACATGCCACGCGCCGACGAACAAGACCCGATGGCTACGTTCGCTATCGCCAACCTCACAACAAAGTCGTCTGACGCCGATGCGAACGCCGCCGTGCTCAAATACGACAACTACAAGCACTACGCCGACCGCTTCAACACGATGGAGGACGAGAACATCGAAACATACATCCCCAACAGCAAGTCGTCAGAATGGATGAGCAAAAACGTTCCGCTGTTCGACTGTCCTGACAAGGATATGGAGGAGATTTACTACTTCCGCTGGTGGTCGCTGCGCAAGCACATCAAGCGCACTCCCGTCGGACTCGGCATGACCGAATTCCTCGTACAGCGTTCTTACGCCGACAAATACAACCTCATAGCCTGCGCCGTAGGCCACCACATAATGGAAACACGCTGGCTGCGCGACACCACCTACCTGCACCAGATTCTCAACACCTGGTACCACGGCAACAACGGCAAGGCCATGACGAAGATGAACAAGTTCAGTTCATGGAACCCGGCAGCAGTATTTGAGGCCTACAAGGTGCTTGGCGACACGGCTTTCGTACTCGGCCTTAAGCCTTCGCTTGAGGAAGAATACGCACGTTGGAAGAGCACAAACCGCCTCGCCAACGGCCTCTACTGGCAGGGCGACGTGCAGGACGGCATGGAAGAAAGCATCAGCGGTGGCCGCCGCAAGCAGTATGCCCGTCCGACAATCAACAGCTACATGTACGGCAACGCCCGCGCTCTGGCCGAATTAAACCGAATGGCCGGAGACGCGTCTAAGGCAAAGGAATACGACCTCGAAGCCGATACGCTGAAGAGTCTGATACAAAGCAAGCTGTGGAACGAGAAGCATTCGTTCTTCGAGACAGTACGCGGCGACACCGCAGCTGCCGTGCGCGAGGCCATAGGCTACATACCCTGGTACTTCAACCTGCCCGATGCGAAGAAATACGACGAGGCTTGGAAACAGCTCGAAGACGAAAAAGGCTTCTCAGCTCCTTACGGTCTGACAACGGCAGAGAGAAGGCATCCAGAGTTCCGCTCACACGGAGTGGGCAAATGCGAATGGGACGGAGCAATATGGCCGTTCGCCACAAGCCAGACACTCACAGCCTTTGCAAACTACATTAACGAATATCCCGAGCCGGTACTTGGCGACAGTACTTTCTTCAAACAGATGAAACTGTACGTAGAAAGCCAGCACCACCGCGGCCGTCCGTACATCGGCGAATACCTTGACGAGAAGAACGGAGCATGGCTCATGGGCGACCGCGAGCGCAGCCGCTACTACAACCATTCTACATTTGCCGATCTCGTTATCACCGGACTCGTAGGCCTGCGCCCGCAGGCTGACGGCAGCATAGTCGTCAATCCGCTCGTGCCGGAAAACACATGGACGTACTTCTGCCTCGACAACGTAAACTACCGCGGCAACGTCCTCACAATAATATACGACAAGGACGGACAACGCTACCACCAGGGCAAGGGCTTCCGCCTGCTCGTCAACGGCAAGACAGTCTGCGAACGCGAAGACCTCGGCAAACTGACATACAGGAAATAAAAAGATACAGGAACACTTGGAACATAAAAGCGGCAGCCGCAGGATACTTGCACAACTTGCGGCTGCTGCCGAATACATAAAATAAAGAAAAACATGAAACGACTGATATTGCCTGCACTGCTGTTGTTCGGCATGACGGCAGGCGCTCAAACCTACGAGACGAAGTTCACGCGTCCGCTGAGCGACGTGCTTGGCGACGTGTCAAAACGTTTCGGGGTGAAACTGAAATACAATGTCGACACCACCGGACTAAAGCTGGCGTATGCGGATTTCCGTGTACGCCCGTACTCTTTGGAGGAGACGCTAAACAACATACTTGCACCCTTCGACTTCAAAGCAGTCAAGCAGAACGACAAGCTCTACAAGATAAAGCCGTATGAATATCCGCGCCGACAGGCTGAAGACGGAATGAAGCTGGTGCCCTACCTGTCGTCTCTTTACGCTGACAAGGCAGCATGGGAAGCACGGAAAGACACCCTGCGCAAGGAAGTAAGGGCACGCCTCGGCATCGACAAGCTATTGGCAGTATGCTCGAAAGACGCTCCTGAATACGGCAAGATACGAAAGTTCGACGGCTACACCGTGCAGAACTTCCGCTTGAAGACTGCTAACGGGCACACCGTTTGCGGATCTATCTACGCACCGAAAGGCAAGGGCAAGCATCCTCTTATTATATGTCCGAACGGCCATTTCTCGAACGGTCGCTACGGCACGGTTCAACAACAGAGACTGGCAACGCTCGCCCGCATGGGTGCAATATGTGTGGACTACGACCTTTGGGGATGGGGAGAATCAGCCGACGAGGTTGGCTCCAAAGCCCACCAGACACCTGAAGCCCACGTCATGCAGGCGCTTAACGGCATACGCATCCTTGACTGGATGATACAGCGCAAGGACGTCGACAAGACACGCGTAGGCGTAAACGGCGGTTCGGGAGGCGGTACACAGTCTGTTCTCCTAAGCGTTCTTGACGACCGCTACACAGCCTGCTGCCCCGTTGTCAGCGTATCGTCATGGTTCGACGGCGGCTGTCCGTGCGAGAGCGGAATGCCTATCCAGCTCGCCGGAGGCGGTACTTGCAACGCCGAACTGGCAGCAATGTTCGCCCCGAAACCAATGATGCTGGTAAGCGATGGCGGCGACTGGACGTCAACAACACCTGAACTTGAATACCCGTACATAAAGAGAATATACGGCTTCTACGGGGCAGCCGACAAGGTAATGAACGTGCACCTGCCTAAAGAAAGACACGATTTCGGCCCCAACAAGCGCAATGCCGTATACAAGTTCTTCATCGAGACCTTCAAGCTCGACGCCTCTAAGCTCGATGAAGACAAGGTAGTCATTGAAGAAGAAAACGCATTAAGATTCACACCAAAAGCAAAATGAGAAAACAGATATTTGCAACAGCCCTTTACACGATGACGGCCTGCACCGCATTGGCCGCCACGCAGGCCGACCACAGCCACTACCTGTGGTACGACAGACCTGCCGCAACATGGACGGAGGCACTGCCGATAGGCAACAGCCGCATCGGCGCAATGGTGTTCGGCCAGCCCTATGCCGAGCGCTTACAGCTGAACGAGGAAACAATATGGGCCGGACGCCCAAACAACAACGCCAACCCGGACGCCCTGGAATATCTTCCGAAAGTAAGGCAACTAGTATGGGAAGGCAAATACAAGGAGGCACAGACACTTGCCACGGAACATGTACAAGCCAAAACAAACAGCGGTATGCCCTACCAACCGTTCGGCGACCTGTACATTAGCTTTCCCGGCGTAGACGACTACACAAACTACTACCGCGAGCTGAGCCTCGACTCGGCGCGCGCCATAACACGCTACACCGCCGGCGGAGTGGACTACCAGCGTGAATACATAACCTCGCTGGGCGACAACGTGCTTGTAGTACACCTCACGGCAAACAAGAAAGGCATGATAACCTGCAACGCCCAGATGACTTCACCGCAACAGGACGTGACCATAAGGACCGAGGGCGACGAGATTGTGCTTAGCGGAATAAGCGGCTGGCACGAAGGCCAGAAGGGCAAAGTGACATTCACCGGGCGCGCCACGGCCAGAATCAAGGGCGGAAAAATGAGCAGCCGCGACGGCATCCTGCAGATTATCGGTGCCGACGAGGCCACAATCTACCTTACCATTGCTACCAACTTCAAACGCTACAACGACATAAGCGGCAACGACACCCTGCTGTCCGAGCAGACATTGAGGAAGGCCCTGGCAAAGGACTTCGCCACAATTAAACAGGAACACCTCAACAAATACAAGTCACAATACGACCGCGTAAAGCTTGACTTGGGCGTAGACGAATATGCAGACATGACAACCGACAGACGTGTGGAGACATTCAAGACCCACACAGACCTGCACATGATAGAGACCTACTTCCAGTTTGGCCGCTACCTGCTCATCTGCACATCGCAGCCGGGCACACAGCCGCCTACGCTCCAGGGCATCTGGAACGACAAGATGTTGCCTTCATGGGACAGCAAGTACACCTGCAACATCAATCTTGAAATGAACTACTGGCCGGCAGAGCCTACAAACCTCAGCGAACTGACCAATCCGCTGTTCAACCTGATAAAGGACGTAAGCGAGACGGGTCGCGAGTCGGCACGCATAATGTACGGAGCCGACGGATGGGTGCTCCACCACAACACCGACATCTGGCGCGTGACGGGAGCCATCGACAAGGCTCCGTCGGGGCTGTGGCCTACAGGCGGCGCATGGGTGTGCCAACACTTGTGGGAGCATTACTTATATACGGGCGACAAGAAGTTCCTTGCCGAAGTTTATCCTATAATGGAGAACGCCGCAAGATTCATCAACCAGATAATGGTACGCGACCCGAAGAACAACTATTGGGTAATCTGTCCCAGCCTGTCGCCCGAGAACCAGCACCTGCACGGAGCTACGACGGCAGCCGGCGTGACAATGGACAACCAGCTGATTTACGACCTTTTCAACCATGTAATCGACGCCCAGGCCATACTCGGTAAGACCGGCGTAACAGCCTTTGCAGACAGCCTGAAGGACAAGCTGGCAGGCATGCCGCCCATGCAGACCGGCCGCTGGGGACAGCTTCAGGAATGGATGGACGACTGGGACAACCCCGACGATGTACACAGGCACGTGTCACACCTTTACGGTCTGTTCCCGAGCAACCAGATTTCGCCGTTCCGCACACCCGAACTCGCCGCAGCCGCTCGCACGTCGCTCGTACACAGGGGCGACCCTTCGACAGGATGGAGCATGGGTTGGAAAGTCTGCCTGTGGTCGCGACTGCTCGACGGCAACCACGCATGGAAGCTGATAGGCGACCAGTTGACACTCGTCAGGAACGAGAAGAAAAAAGGCGGCACCTACCCCAACCTCTTCGACGCACACCCGCCGTTCCAGATTGACGGCAACTTCGGTTGCGCAGCCGGCATAGCCGAAATGCTGATGCAGAGCCACGACGGTTTTGTCTACCTGCTGCCGGCACTGCCCGACGCATGGGCCAGCGGCTCGGTAAACGGCCTGAAGGCACGCGGCGGCTTCGAGGTGAGCATGGAATGGGAGGACAACAACATTACCAAAACCGTCATAAAATCAGAACTCGGCGGCAATCTGCGCATCCGCTCAGCCGTACCGCTTACCGGCAAAGGACTGAAAAAGGCCAAGGGCGACAACAAGAACCCCTTGTTTGACACACCTGCCGACATCAGGCAGAAAATCAACGCACCCGGAGCAATCGAGCCATTGACTGAACTCAAGAAGACTTATCTTTACGACATAGACACCAAGAAAGGCGGAACATACACGCTTTACGCCGCCAAACGATAAAGCCTACATACAGGCGGGCATGCAGGGACAAGGTCCATACGTGCCTGCCTGTATGCCGATTAACACGCCAAACCGCAACAAACCTGACTGTCAGGACAAGACACGCCGGCGCACATTCAAACCACGCACATAACACCCTGACTTTCAATAGGTTGTAAAAGACCGTCTTTTAGAATGCAAAAGGTGGCCTTTTGGCGTATAAAAGGCTACCTTTTGCAACGCAATACATAGCCTTTTACAAACGGGCAGAAGCAAAAGCCCGTCACCAACAACTTAATAATAACAATAAATTAACATAAACACTCAGTATGAAAAGAACAAACCTAATCTTTACCTTGGCATTGCTGCTGATGGCTACAGCCGCATCGGCAGCAAGCAAGATTTACAAGCCGTGGAGCAACGGACGGCTTGTAGTATCAGAGAACAACCGCTACCTTGTACACGAGAACGGCACACCGTTCTTCTGGCTCGGCAATACGGCATGGCTGATGCCTGAAAGGCTCAACCGCGACGAGGTGGAATACTTCCTCAGCTACGAGCGCACCGCCGGCTACAACGTAGAGCAGATACAGGTGCTGAACGCCATACCTACGTTCAACGTCTACGGCCACGCAGCCAACAACGCCGAGTTCGACTTCAGCAAAGTATCCAAGCCCGGAGTCTACGGCTACTGGGAGCACCTTGACTACATAGTAGACGTGGCCGAGCGCAACGGCATCTACATCGCCATGGACTGCATCTGGGGCTCGCAAATCAACGCCATGGACACAAAGAAGGCGGCAGCCCTCGGCACGTTCCTCGCCGAAAGGTACAAGGACAAGCCCAACATCATCTGGCTCATAGGCGGCGACATCATGGGCGACAAGAAACCCGAAGTATGGGACGCAATGGCACGTGCCATCAAAAAGATTGACAAAGTACACGTCATGACGTTCCACCCCAGGGGCCGCACCACGTCGGCATGGTGGTACAACGACCGCGAGTGGATGGACTTCAACATGTTCCAGAGCGGACACCGCCGCTACGGACAGCGCAAGGGCGACGGCGACTACACCATAAAGGACAACACCGAGGAGGACAACTGGCGCTACGTTGACATGAGCTTCGAGAAGAAGCCGCTGCGCCCGGTAATAGACGGCGAGCCGAGTTACGAGGACATTCCGCAGGGACTCCACGACGTTAACGACCCGCGTTGGCAAGACTACGACGTGCGCCGCTATGCCTACTGGGCCGTGTTCGGCGGAGCCTTCGGCCACACTTACGGCCACAACTCCGTAATGCAGTTCATCCGTCCGGGCCTCCAGGCATCGTTCGGAGCCGAGAAACCTTGGTGGGACGCCATGAAAGACCCGGGCTACAACCAGATGAAATACCTGAAATGGCTCATGCTCAGCTTCCCGTTCACCGAGCGCATCGCCGACCAGAGCATCATCGCCGGACAGAACGGCGAACGCTATGACCGTGTAATCGCCACACGCGGCAACGACTACCTGCTTGTCTACAACTACAGCGGCAAGCCCATGAGCATTGACCTCGCCAAGATAAGCGGCGCCAAGAAGAACGTATGGTGGATGAATCCCGCCGACGGCAAGCTGACCTACCTCGGCGAATACGACAGCAAGGTGACCGAGTTCACATACGACGCGGCTTACCTGCGCGGCAGCGACCGTGTGCTGATAGCCGTCGACTCAAGCAAGAATTACATTAGCAAAACAGACACACAAATAACCGAAAAGCAATGATACGCAAAGCATTAATAACGGCGTTGGCCGTAGCGCTTTGTATGCCGGGCATGGCGGCGAAGAAGAAAACAGGGAAGAAAGCCCAGTTCCCCGTCGCCGTGACCGAGCTGAAGACTGAGCGCATGACCGACCCGATGAGCATAGACACGCCTGCGCCGAGACTCGGATGGGTGATAACTTCCGACAAGCAGGACGTCATGCAGACTTCTTACCGCATCATAGTGGCGTCAACCAAGGAGAAGGCCGATAACCTTACGGGCGACCTCTGGGACGCAACCGTAGAGAGCGACCAGTCGCAATGGATAAGGTATGCCGGCAAGGAGCTGCGCAGCAACACACCGTGCTACTGGCGAGTGAAGGTAAACACCACCCAGGGCGAATCCGACTGGAGCGAAACAGCCATGTGGAACGTAGGCCTGCTGAACGAGTCTGACTGGAGCGGACAGTGGATAGGTCTCGACAAGGCTATGCCGTGGGACATCGAAGACGTACACAGCCAGCTCAGCTCGCGCTACCTGCGCACCGAGTTCAAAGTAGAAAAAGAGGTGGAAAGGGCTACCCTTTACATCAGCGGACTCGGCATGTACGAGGCATACATCAACGGTAAGAAGGTGGGCGACCAGGTACTTGCACCCGCTCCGACGGACTACCGCAAGACCGTACTGTACAACGCATTCGACGTTACGTCGATGCTTGCGGCCGACAACGCCATAGGCGTGGTGCTCGGCAACGGCCGTTACTACACCATGCAGCAGAACAAGAAACCGTACAAGATAACCAACTTCGGTTATCCCAAACTGCGCCTTAACCTCGTTATCGAATATGCCGACGGCTCGAAGAAAACCATTTCATCAAACAACAAATGGAAACTTAACCCCGACGGGGCAATCCGCTCGAACAACGAGTACGACGGCGAGATATACGACGCACGCAAGGAGTTCGGCGCTTGGACGACTGCCGGCTACGACGACGCCAAATGGATGGCGGCCGAACGCGTGGCAATACCTTACGGCACGCTGCGCGGCGCCATGTCGCCCAACATGAAGGTGCTCAAGACCGTCAAGCCCGTTAGCGTCAAGAAGCACGGCGACGGCTTCATCGTCGACATGGGACAGAACATGGCAGGCTGGCTGAAACTGCGCATCGGCGGAGTGAACGCAGGCGATACTGTCAGCATCATTTTCTCTGAAAACATCAATCCGGACGGCAGCCTCAACCGCGCCAACTTCCGCCACGCCCTTTCTACCGACAAATATGTTGCCAACGGTAACGAGAACGGACGCTGGTGGTCGCCTACATTCGTTTACCACGGCTTCCGTTATGTTGAAATAAAGGGAATGGACAACGTCACTGCCGACGGCCTGATAGGCGAAGTCATCAGCGACGAGATGGCCGAAACAGGCACGTTCGCTTCATCTGACACAATCCTGAACAAGGTTTACAACAACGCTGTGTGGGGCATTCTCGCCAACTACAAGGGCATGCCTGTCGACTGTCCGCAGCGCGACGAACGCCAGCCGTGGCTCGGCGACCGTGTGCGTGGTTGCTTCGGCGAGGCTTTCATCTTCGACAATAACAACCTTTATGCAAAGTGGGCGCGCGACATAGTCGAGGCACAACGCGAAGACGGATGCATACCCGACGTGGCACCTGCCTACTGGAACTATTATTCAGACAACATCACGTGGCCGTCAGCCCTGCCGTTCTCGCTCGAAATGATGTACAACCAGTACGGCGACGACGAACCTATGCGCAAATATTACCCTGCCGTGAAGAAGTGGCTGGCGCACATGAAGTACCAATACATGAAGGACGGACTCATGCCGCGCGACAAGTACGGCGACTGGTGCATACCCCCATCGGACTCTGAGACAATACACAACCGCGACCCGAAACGCCAGACAGACGGCACACTGATTGCCACTGCTTATTATTACAGGCTCAACAAGCTGATGGAACGCTTCGCCCGCATACAGTCAAAGGACGCCGAAGCAGCCGAGTATGCAGCCGAGGCAGCACACGTAAAGGATGCCTTCAACAAGAAGTTCCTTAGCGTAAACCGCGGCACGAGACTCGTTCCGGGACACATACTCTATCCTGACAGCACGTTCTACGGCAACAACACCACTACGTCGAACATCCTTCCGCTTGCGTTCGGCATGATTGACGACGACTACATACGTGGAGAAGTCGAGAAAAACGTTGTTTACGACATCATAACGACGTGCAAGGGACTGATGCCCTGCGGCATTATCGGCGCACAGTGGCTGATGCACGGACTTACGGACATGGGCCGCGCCGACGTGGCATGGCTGCTGGCAACAAACAAGAAATACCCGAGCTGGGGCTACATGACCGAGAACGGGGCAACGACCATCTGGGAACTCTGGAACGGCAACACCGCCAACCCCAAGATGAACAGCGCCAACCACGTAATGCAGCTCGGCGACCTTGTGTCGTGGTTGTATGAAGATGTTGCAGGAATAAGCTCTGATGCAAACAAGCCCGGCTTCAAGCACATCATCATGAAGCCCGACTTCAGTGTGGACGAGATGGACGACATCAAGGCCTCTTACCGCTCAATCTACGGCAACATTGTCAGCCGCTGGCAAAAGAAGAACGGCAAACTGGCATGGCACATAGAGATTCCGGCCAACACGACTGCCGAAGTCCATCTGCCCGACGGTACTGTCAAGAACATCGGTTCTGGCTCTTACGACTTCACGGCGACGATGCCCGTACAGGACGAAGCTGTAGAAACGGACGAGTTCCTCTATACAAACACATCGTTCCCTGAAGCCCACTCGGCAACCATAACCGAAACAAAGAACGGCGACCTGGTGGCAACATACTTCGGCGGAACGAAGGAGCGCAACCCCGATGTGTGCATCTGGGTGAGCCGCAAGCCCAAAGGCTCTGACACATGGCTTGCGCCGCAACTCGTGGCAGACGGAGTTTTCAAGACAGGAAGCGAGGAAGCGAAACTCGCCGGACTGTCAGGACTCGACAGCACGAACGCAGCTGCTGCCAAAGGTCCAATCGTTGACAAGAAGGTACGCAACAATCCTGAAGGCTGGCAGCGTAAGGCTTGCTGGAATCCGGTAATCTACCAGATCCCCGGAGGCGACCTCGTAATCTTTTTCAAGATAGGCAACAAGGTGGCCGACTGGACCGGATGGATGGTTCGTTCTAAAGACGGCGGCAAGACTTGGAGCAAGCGCGAACCGCTGAAAGAAGGCTTCCTGGGTCCTATAAAGAATAAACCCATACTCCGCAACGGCAGGCTCATAGCCCCGACAAGCATCGAGGAAGGCGGTTGGCGACTGTATTTCGAGTATTCTGACGACATGGGCAAGACTTGGAAACGCACCGAGTACGTAAAAGCTGACGAAGGTGTCAAGGCCATCCAGCCGGCAATCATGGTGCTTAAGGACGGCCGTCTTGCAGCCGTGGCACGCACTCGCAGCGAGCACATAGGCATAACTTACAGCTCTGACAACGGCGAAACATGGTCGAAGCTCGAACTCATCGACACGCCCAACAACAACAGCGGACTCGACGCCGTTACCCTGAAAGACGGACGCCACGTGCTTATCTGCAACGACCGCCCGATACCCAAGGGCATAAAGAACGGCAAGGGTGTGCGCACTCCGTTGTCTGTAATGGTATCTGACGACGGTGTAAACTGGCGCCATTGGGTAACACTTGAAGACTCGCCCATTAGCCAATACTCTTATCCCTCTATCATCCAGACATCCGACGGCAAGCTGCATTGCATCTATACATGGCGCCGCCAAAGAATCAAGCATGTCGTGCTGGACATCAACAAGATGAAGGACTGAGAATAACCGATTGTGACTCATGTCTGCCCTTTTTAACGCCAAGCCGCCAGTCGGCAGCATTTTAATTAAAAAGGGCAGACATAATTAAATACAGAAAATCCATACTCCATTCTCTAAACATGAAAAAACTGTTCATACTTTTATCCTTGTTCATATCGCTGACGGCTGCCGCCGACGCATATTCAGTCGCAGGACTGTTTCCGCTGCAAGGTAGCGGAAGGATAATATACAACTTCAACCAGGGCTGGCGCTTCCACCTGGGCGACGCCGCAGGAGCCGAAGCCACGACGTTCGACGACAGCAAATGGCAGGTGGTCTGCGCTCCGCACAGCGTAAGGCTCGAGCCGTCCGAGGCAAGCGGCTGCCGCAACTACCAGGGCGTGGCCTGGTACCGCAAGCACTTCACCGTTCCGGCCGACATGCAGGGCAGGAACGTTACCGTGTATTTCGAGGCGATAATGGGCAAACAAGACATTTTCGTCAACGGCAAGAAGGTTGAAAGCCACCTCGGAGGCTATCTCCCGATAATCGTCGACCTGACCAAACTCGGCGTAAAGGCGGGTGAAGAATGCCTGATAGCCGTCAAGGCCGACAACAGCGACGACAAGACATATCCTCCGGGCAAGAAGCAGGCCGCCCTCGACTTCTGCTACCACGGCGGCATGTACCGCGACGTGTGGCTCATAGGCAAGTCGCCCGTGGCGATAACCGACGCCAACGAGGCCGGCAAGGTTGCCGGCGGAGGCGTGTTCCTGCACTACGACAACATATCTGAAAAGAGCGCCGACGTGTTTGTCAACGTCGAAGTGGGCAACACATCAGCCTCGGCTGCCCAATCTACGGTAGCCGTTGTGGTGAAAGACAAGAGCGGAAAGCGCATCAAGTCGATAACAAAGAAGGTTAAGGTTGGCGCCAAGTCGAGCGCAACTGCATATCTGGCAATGAAACTGAAAGACCCCAACCTGTGGTCGCCCGAAAGCCCTTACCTCTACAACGTTGAGATAAGCGTAATGCAAAACGGAAAGACCGTTGACGGCGGCATGGTGCGCATGGGTATCCGCAAGGCGGAGTTCCGCGGCAAGGACGGCTTCTGGCTCAACGGCAAACCTTACCACCAGCTCGTCGGAGGCAACCGCCACCAGGACTTTGCTTACGTAGGCAACGCCATGCCCAACAGCCAGCAGTGGCGCGACGCCAAGCGTCTGCGCAAGGCAGGAATGACAATCATACGCTGCGCACACTACCCCATGGACCCGGCTTTCATGGATGCGTGCGACGAACTCGGACTTTTCGTTATCGTGCCCACGCCCGGCTGGCAGTACTGGAACAAGGATCCGCGCTTCGGCGAGCTTGTACACGAGAACACAAGGCAGATAATACGCCGCGACCGCAACCACTGTTCGGTGCTGATGTGGGAGCCTATCCTCAACGAAACGCGCTATCCTGAAGACTTCGCTATCAACGCCTTGCAGATAACCAAGGACGAATTCCCCTATCCGGGACGCCCGGCGGCAGTGGCCGACGTACAGTCTGCCGGAGTGAGGGACAACTACGACGTGGTGTACGACTGGGCGGACAACATAGGCAAGGGCAACTGGCCCGACGACAAGTGCGTCTTCACACGCGAGTTCGGCGAAATGGTTGACGACTGGTACGCCCACAACAACATCAACCGCGCTGCCCGCGCATGGGGCGAAAGGCCCATGCTCATGGCCGCACTCTCACTCTGCGACACCTACGGCGAGATGTTCCACGGCCAGCGCCAGTTCATAGGCGGATGCCAGTGGCACCCGTTCGACCACCAGCGCGGTTATCATCCCGACCCGTACTACGGAGGAATATACGACGCCTTCCGTCAGAAGAAATACGCGTTCGAGATGTTCCGCTCGCAAGACCTCAGCGCAGAACCGATGGTCTTCATAGCTAACGAAATGACACAGTTCTCCGACAACGACGTTACGGTGTTCTCAAACTGCGACAGCGTACGCCTTACTGCATTCGAGGGCGACAAAGTAATGACCCTGCCCGTAGTTCACGACCCGGCAGGAGTGCAGTCAGCACCTGTGGTGTTCAAAGGCTTCTGGGACTTCTGGGCAGCCCGCGAATACAGCTACAAGCAGCGCAACTGGCAGCGCGTGTCGCTCGTTGCCGAAGGCATCAAGGACGGCAAGGTGGTTGCCGTGCAGAAGAAGATGCCCTCGCGCCGCTCTACCAAGCTGCGCCTCTATGTCGACGACAACGGCCGCAAGCTGACTGCCGACGGCAGCGACTTCGTAGTAGTGGTGGCCGAAGTTACCGACGACAACGGCAACGTGAAGCGCCTTGCATCTGACAACATCCAGTTCACCGTCGAGGGCGAGGGCCGCATAATAGGCGACGGCGAAGGCATTATGGCCAATCCGCGCCGCGTCGAATGGGGAACGGCACCCGTGCTGATACAGGCAACCAACCGTCCGGGCAAGATAACCATAACCGCACGCTCGGCATACGAAGGCAACTACGCTCCCACCCCGGCCACGCTGACAATAGAGAGCGTGCCCTACGACGTCAAGACTTGCTACACCGACCAGCCCACGGCAGACAACCTGTCAGGCCAGCAGACCGGCCGGCAAACCGGCAAACCGGCCATGAGCGAGGAGGAACGCCAGCGCACGCTTGAAGAAGTAAACCGCCAGCAGGCTGAGTTCGGCGTGCAGAAGTAACATGTCAGGAAACACCAAGACAACACAAGCATCACCCAATCCCTTCCGACACATTTGACATGCCGGAAGGGATTTTTATTTACATGCAGCCCAAGAAAACAATGATGTAAACCGGAGAAATAGATAAAACTATATGCGGTCAAATGACAGATTTGGGTTAAAACATTTTCCACATGCTTTACTGTTCATTATTTTTGCTATATTTGCATAAACAAATAATGCCCAGCAATCTGCAATCATGAAGAAAATCCTTTTGATTTATTTTTGCTTAATATGCAACATTGCCATGTCGCAAAACATAATGAAGGTTGAACAACATTCATTTAAATCAAAAATATATAATGCCACACGCTCTTTCAGAGTGGCTTTACCTGCGTCAACTTACCAGGATGTAAAGTACAACTTATTATTTGTCTTGGACGCCGACTACACTTTTGACGTGATTGCCTCAACGGCTATTTATTTGCAGACCTTTGACTATATACCGCCAACGGCTGTGGTCGCCGTGGATTATTCTTCTCCTGGGAACCGTAACGACGTAGGATACAATATATCCGACAACAGTCTTGACGCAAACGGAAAACTTTTTTACGACTACGTCAACACTGAACTGGCAGAGGAAATAAGCCGGATTATTCCAACCTCAGGCTTTAATACATTAATCGGACATTCTTATACGGCAAGCTATCTTAACTACTACATCAGCCAAAACAACGATTACATCAAGTCATACATACTCTTCACTCCTGAAGAAATGCCACAGATTCCAGATTTTAAGACGCAAAATCAAGCCGTCCCAACTATCATCCGCATAATTACAAGCTCCGATGATACTGAATCAAGACAGTCTTTCGGGAATGATTTATACGAAACTTTCAAGGAAAAACAGTATGATGCCAGGTTAAGGAACATAAAGGCCGACCACATGTCTGTAATCCCGACGGGAATCGCGCAAGCCTTAACAGACCTGTATGACAAATACTACAACACAGACAGTATTTATGAAATCATAGAGCATGCAAACACGCCGATATGGGAATGTTTCACACATGTGAACAACCATAACCAGTCTTACTACAAACAAGCATTACCTGTTTCCGGCTCATGTATTTCCGCATTCCTTTGGACAGCCATACAAAAAGACGAGAAAGAATCAATCGACAAATTGCGTAATTATTATGAAAATGCCCTCAAAGATAATCAATCAGACCCTAACGCCTTAGGCGTAATGGGCGATTTGCTCGGCAAACTCGGGCTATGGGAAGAAGCAGGCTATTATCTGCAACGCTGTTTGGACGGGTATAAACTATCTGGACAAGACCACGAAACACTGTATTGGAGAAAAGTCTACGCACTGAATGTCTTGCCCAGACTCGGACAATGCGAAAAGGCATGGACAATCCTTGAAGACGGCAAAAAGATATACACTGCCGACAAAGCAATATTCTCATATTACCAGGGAGTATTATCCATAACAAACAAATTCCGCATAAAAGACGGCGTTGAACAACTAAGAACAGCAATAAAACATCCCGACACTCTGATAAACAATTTTGTAAAGACTGAAGAAGCTGAAGAACTCTTAAACAAAGGCATGGCAATGCAAAATCCCGAAAACCGACATTAAGCGTAAAGACTATAACATATATGACACGCCCAGCAAGCCAACAACTCCTTGTCACGTTGTCGCCACATGCCTGTTAGTGCTTACACTCTGTATAACCATAACGCTTCCAGAACACGTTTTTCCGAAAATAAAAACTCTTTGTACGAAAAAACGCAATAAAACGTGTGCAATGTTAAGTCCCTACATACCAACACATTAATTGCATTAGGCGCCAAAGTGAGCAACGCTACACTGCACTATGTCATGCAAAAAGCGGACTTTTAGACTATGAAAGACGACATATTACAACCGCAAAAGCAGCCTATTACAATGCAGGAAACAGCCTATTTCTTTACCATAAATCATTATTAAGGCCACAATCCGCACGCAATTATACCCTATCGGGACTATTCCGCCGGCATCAAAGCCACCATAACATAAGCCGTTTTTCCTATTTTACTGATTTTTCCCGACATTTTCCAACTGACACTTTGAGCATAAAGCCAAGCAATCCGTTGTCACTTTGGTAATTATACAATAAATAGGCTCTAGTTTAACAAGGCGTTGTAAAGTGGCATATTAATTGCATATATCTTTTTAAAAGGAGGTTATCATG
>OHQR01000065.1_pt1 | contig 74509 bp, 73 predicted proteins | sample 1578191 | NCBI WGS metagenome assembly OHQR01 (sample SAMEA3879577, study PRJEB24766) | human gut metagenome | biome: human-associated habitat; feature: feces | place: USA | collected 1985/1987 | reverse complement strand
GAATAATTAAATTAATATACTCATCACATTTTAGCATCTGCGCAACATCATCTCTTGAGAATACTTGCTGCACAACATTTTTAGGGAAATCCGCAATCTGCTCAAGCGCCTTATTTATAACTTCCAAAATCTTTTTATTTGTATTTTTTGATTCTTTTCCGCCTTTTAAAATTACGGCATTAGAAGATTTTATCGCAAGTGATGAAATTTGAGAAATAACATCAGGTCTTGCCTCAAAAATTATTCCCAAAACCCCGATAGGACAAGAAACTTTATACAAAGTTAAACCTTCATCAAGCTCTCTTGTAAAAAGTTTTTTCCCAATTGGCTCATCAAGATTTGCAATATCACGAACCCCTTGAATCATATCACGCATTTTATTTTCATCAAGTTTTAAACGGTTATAAGTAGATTTTGTAATCTCACCATTTTGAACAAGAATTTCCGCCTCTTCAAGATCTTTTTTATTTGCTTCAAAAATTTCTTCTTTTGAAATTTCAAACATTTGTGCAATTTTATTCAATGCCACATTTTTGATTTTCGTATCTAAATCAGCAATTTCCAACGATGCCAATTTCGCAGCTTTAGCTATTTCAATAAAACTTTGTTCCATATTTTCTCCAAAATTAAAGAATAGTAATATTATCCCTGGTTATAATTGCATCATAGTTTTTAAATCCTAAAATTTCTGCAATATTATCAGAATGACAGCCAATAACCTTTTTACAAGAGTCTGAATCATAATTAACAATTCCGCGCGCAAATTCATTTTTATTTTCATCAAGAATTGAAATTACATCACCTTTTTTAAATGTATTTTTAACCCCTACAATCCCGATAGGCAAAAGACTTTTTTCAGCCATCAATGCATCTTTCGCACCGCTGTTAACAATTATTTTCCCAATAATATTTGTAGCATAACCAATCCAGCGTTTTTTATCTGAAAGATTTTCATTTGATGGCAAGAACATTGTTCCTAAATCTTCACCCTCAAAAATCCGCTTAATAATATAAGGCTGCTTACCGTTAGCAATCAAAACCTTACCGCCAAAACGGGTTACAAGTCTTGCGGCACGCAATTTTGTTTCCATTCCGCCTCTGCCGCCGTCAGATACGCCTGATGCCAGAGCCATAATTTTATCATCAACTTCTTCTACTGATTTTATAAGTTCGGCATTCAGATTTGTTTTTGGATTATCATCATACAAACCATCGATATCAGAAAGAATAATCAACAAGTCTGCATCAAGTTCACTCGCTACAAGCGCAGACAATTTGTCATTATCCGAAAAACAAACCTGCAAGTCTTCTTTTACATAACGCAATGCAACATCAAGTGTAGAAACCGTATCATTCTGGTTAATAACCGGAATAGCTCCAAGTTCTAAAAGTTTATTAAACGTTGTTCTTAAACTCAAATACCTTTCTCTGACAGAAAAGTCATCTTCTGTTAATAAAATTTGCGCAGCAGTCAAACCATAAGTGTCAAAACCGTTTTCATAAATTGACATCAATTTACCCTGACCGATAGCCGCACACGCCTGTTTTAACGCAGTCCCCTTAGTATCTTCAAGCCCAAGTCGTTTTTTACCCAAACCAACAGCACCGGAAGTAATTACAATAACTTCCTTGCCGCTTTTTACAAGGTTTGCAATATCTTCAATAAAACTGTAAACCCGCGGTAACGATACATAGCCTTCGTCATTTCTTAAAACATTTGTTCCGAGCTTAACAACAATACGTTTTGCATTTATAAATTCAAATCTATCCATAATATTTTTATCTTATCACAACGAATAAATATATGCTAATAAATTACGAATTTAATTCCTAACCTTATTTTCCGTACCTTCTTTAAGGCGCTTGATATTTTCTCTGTGAAGATAAATTACATAAATTGCAGCAAGCAAAGCATAAGCAATATATGCAACAGGAGCGTTTAAAAACCACATAATCAAAGGTGATAAAGCCAACGCAACAATTGAACCTAATGAAACATATTTAGAAACCCAGGTTACAACACCCCAAACAGCGGCAATAATCAAACCGGCCTGCCAATTTAATGCCATCAATGTTCCAACACCTGATGCAACGGATTTTCCTCCGGTAAATTCCAAAAATACAGATTTGCTATGTCCTAAAATTGCACAAATTGCTGCTACAACAGGTAAAACACCCCAATGTTGAAATACAGTTGCAAAAAGTGCAGCTAAAACAACAGGCAAAGCCCCTTTTAAAGCATCTAAAAGCATTACAATAAAGAACCATTTTTTACCCATAACTCGTTTAACATTTGTTGCTCCGGTTGAGCCTGACCCTATTGTTCTTATATCCTGTCCTGTAAAAAGTTTAACTACAATATATCCTGTAGGAATTGATCCTATCAAATAAGAAGCGGCACTTACAAGCGCTAATTGTCTTAATATCTCTGCGTAATACATTATTATTTCTCCAAAATCTTTTTCATAGCGGTCATTATATCATATTTTTTAAACTATAGGCAAATTGTTATCCTAAAATCATTTTAAAACACAGATTTTCCACAACAGTCTGCAAATTCATAGCAGGAGTAAGTGATAACTGCCGTTTAGCATCTTCAACATATTTGATATCTTGCAATATTTTATAAAATAAGTGTTTATTTTCAAAATTTGATTTTATAACACCAAGCATATAATTCTGAATTTGATTGAGAATAAGCAGCGGTTCATTTTCTACAGCAAACTTATACAATTTACCTTCAAAATCCAGAACCTGATTACGTTCTATCACCCAGTAATTTGTAATAAATTCTTTTACAAGACTATAATCATAATTTTCTTCAAGAACAGACGGTACAAAAAATGACTGCGCACGTGATACAACCGTTGAAATTATATCAGAACGGTCTTTGGTTAAAAATATAAAAGTAGTATTTTTCGGCGGTTCTTCAAACGTTTTTAACAAAGCATTTGAAGCAGCTTCCGGAAAATTCACCTGATTAAGCGGCATCAAATTTCCGTCTTCATCTCTGTCACAAAATATATAAACTCTATGATAATCACTTGTTACAGAAAGTTCATTTATAATAGCTTTTGCCTGCCCGATATTAATATTTTTCTTGCCTTTTGTTGACTCTTCATCGTCCCCCGAACCTGCCTCTTTAAAATCAAGCCTTGTATAAATTTTCACGGCAGGATGAGTCTGTTCTCTTATCCAACGGCAATTCAGACAATTGCAATCTTTATTTTTATCTTCTGTGCAATTTAGAAATCTTGCAACCTCAAGCGCTAATTCACATTGCGAAGTAATATCAGGACCCCAAAACAGCAAACAATGGCTTATATTTTTATTTTCATCTGTAATCCCATTTAGAAAATATTCCAGCAATTTAGGATATTTTTGAGAGATTTCGTTATTGTAATATTGCATACTCAACCTCTCTATCCAAATCCAGTGCAGCCTGTCCGGATTTTATTTTAAACTCGGCATTTGTTAAATTTTCTTTTAATTTTACCAGATTTTTTAACGATACATTTTTCAATTTTTGTAATTCAAGCTTTACGCGGTACGGGTGCATATTGATAATTTTTGCAATCTCATCAGGCGAATACTTAATAGAATTTGCTTTTATCTGAATCTTGCCATGCAAAAGAGTATGCAGAACAGATAATATTTCAAGCGGATGTTTTTTCATCAAAAGTTTTTGATATTCTTCAAGCGCTTTTGTTTTATTATCACAAATAAGATAATCTGCAAAAGTAAATAAATCTTCATTTGTCACACAAATTTCTTTTATCATATCCTTTGATACAGGCTTATCAGCTGCAAAGATTTTTAATTTTTCCAACTCGGAATCAAGCATTCTCAGATTTGCTCCAACTTGAAGCAGCATCGCTGAAGCCACTTCATCAGAGATTTTTAGGTCTTTTGTCTTTCCTTGCTGCTTAATCCATGACTCTAATTCTGCGGTTTTGTATGATGGAATTTGCAAAAATTCTTTCGGATTATATTTTGATAAAACTTTGAAAAATTTCTTTCGCTTATCTATCTTTTTCTGACTGTCAGGCGGCAATTGAGCAGTAAAAATTATATCAATATTCTCACTGCAATTATCTAAAGCATCTGTTATCTGCGCAATCTGTTTATCATCAAAACTTTTATCTTCACTTTTTCCGCTCAAATAGGATAAACAATTTATTTCAACAAGCATTTTCCCAAACATCATCGGCTGTAATTTAAGCGCGGCAACCAAATCCGGAAATTTTGGATTGTTAAAATATTTATAGCTCATCTCCATGAAGTTTTTATCAAGTTTATCTTTAAACTTTTTAATTTCATTTGAAATATTAAATTCTTCGTCCCCATAAAAAAAGTAAATCATACTTATATTTTATAAAAAAACAATCTAAAAGCAAACTTGTATTTTAGATTCTTTTGAACTTGTACAAAAGTTTAAACAACCCCTCAAACAATGAAAATTTCTTTTTAATATCACCAACAGGAAGATACATTTCAAGATTATCCGCATTTTCCCAACTTAAAACTTGGTTATAGCGAATACAGCTATCTAAAAGTTTATTCATTTTTTCAGAATTTGAAATAAATCCATATTTTTTATAAAAAACATGAGGAGGGTTTCTATAATCGAAAACCCTGCTTGCAGTAAGTGTTAACCTCCCTCCGCAGCCAAGCCTTTTACTTTCGGCTTTTGCAATATTTAAAAAAGTTCTCCCATATCCCAAACCTTTTTCTTCAATATTCAAATTCACAATATGTAATGCTTTGTATTTTTTTCCTAATCTATAATAAGTTTTATCAGATTTATTATGCAAAACAACTGCTGTATCCATCTCCCCGACATATTGCCCATATTTTGTTTCGGACATGTTGTAATGATTTCCCTGATTGTAAACCAATACCTCCGGAAATTTTTTAAGCGGTTTTGAATATAAGATTGAATTTTGACAATTTATTTTCATAGTTATTACTCATTACCTTGTAAAATATTTTGTCCAAATTTAAACAATTTATGCAAAAGCCCGCTGATTCCATCCTCTTTAAATTTTATTGGGGGATAATACATGTCTATATTATCAAAATCTTGCCAGGTCGCGGTTTTACCTTTCTTTATAAAGCTGTCCAATTTATTATTTACTGCATAACTTTTAGTATTCATTCCATATTTTTTATAAAAAATGTGAGGAATCCTCCTTGGAGTAAAAGCAGTATCTGCGGACAAATGAAAACGTCCGCCGCAGCCTATACGCTTGCTGTATTGTTTTGCAAAATTAAGCAAGTCTGTCCCAAAACCATTACCGGAACAATTTGACATCAATTGCCAAATATATAATGACGGAACATTCGCTCTGCCATCTCTCTCTATTATCTCAGGGAAACATTTCATTGTTGCTTTCATTTTCGAATTTTTTTCTGTCGAAAACATTATAAACTTATCAACAGGTGTTCCATAATAATCCGTTTTAGTTTTATATATTAATCTTTCAGGAAGTTTTCTAAATCTTGCAGCAGGGTATTTGATTAAGCTATTCATACTCTTTTTAAGTATAAACATGTTATTTTTTGCTAACCAATTTGTTAATTTTTACAAACATTCAAAAAAGCCAAGGAAATTTGATTTTTAAATTATATGTATTTTTAATCTCTTCTTCCTGCCCATTAACACATTTCTCCAAATACATCGGACATTCGGAGCGGCACTGTCTGTTTGCAAAAGGTCTTATATTCATCTTAATACATTCATCAATATATTGTTGCGTATTTTTGCAGTATTTATTAAATTCAAACCCCAGTTTTCGATAAAACATATGGGGAACCTCTTTCGGATTGGTAGTATTGTATGAAACAAGGTGTACATTACCTGAACAAAAATTTCTTGAACTTTCTTTTTGGGCAATTTTTATAAAAGTTTTCCCAACCCCTTGATTTTTGACAAAAGCCCTTAACCGTTCTATATAAAAAGAACGGTAACTTTCTGCATTTGGCGAAAACCTGAAAAACTTATCACTGACAACTTCCGGCCGGGCTTTCATTTCGCCTACAATTTCACCGCTATTTATATCAACCATACGGTAAAAAATATTCGGTCCGTTCTTTTTATAAGGAAACACAATCCGATCAGTTATTTTGGGTTGTTTTAAAGGTGGGAATAGAAGCTTCATAGAATTATTCTAAACCTTCAAAAAAATATTTTTTGCGGAGGCAAAAACTATTGTTAAAAAATTATAATATTCAATCAGAAATCTTATTTTGGTATTATAATGGATAAAAGAAGTAGAGATTATAAATAGTAGGGATAAGATTTTGAAAAAGAAATATCATTTTATAGCCATAGGTGGAGTTGGAATGAGCGGACTTGCAAAATATTTATTGCAAAAAGGTTTTGAAGTTTCAGGCTCAGACATAAACGACAGTAAATACGTACAAAATGTAAAAAAACTAGGAGCAAAAGTTTTTATAGGACATGATGAAAATAATGTTCCGGATGACTGCATAGTCATTGCAAGTACAGCAATTCGCGAAACTAATCCGGAAATTCAAAAAGCTAAACGCCTTGGACTTCCTATCTGGCATAGATCTGATTTACTGGCTGAAATTTCAAAAAATGAAGAACATTTCATTGGGTTTTCCGGCACTCACGGAAAAACAACTACAAGCGGATTATGCTCTTATGTTATGGAAAAAGCTAATCTTAAACCGTCTTATGTTGTTGGCGGAATGATTCCCGAAATTGACACAAATGCAAATGCAGCTAATGATAGAGTATTCATCGCGGAACTTGATGAATCCGACGGGACAATTGTAAAATACAGTGCAAATGTTGTTGTTGTTAACAATTTAGAACCTGATCATTTAGATTTTTACAAAAACGGGCTTGAATCTATTTTGGAAACTTTTGAAACTTTCCTATCGCACATAAGACCAAATGGAATTATTCTTGCAAATACAGACAATGAAGGAGTTAAAAGACTTGTAAAATACTTCACCGAACACACGCTTATGAATAATGCAAAATTTGTAACTTATTCAATCGGCGGAAATACTGATTACAGTGCTAAAAATATCAATTATGGAGAAGAATACACAACATTTGATGTTGTATATAAAGGCGAAATTTTAACAAATCTAAAAATCTGTCTTAAAGGTGTTCATAATATTTATAATTCACTTGCAGTCTGGGCAAGTTTGCACCAATCAGGAATTGATATGAATATGGTTAATAAACATTTTGCAACATTTACAGGTATGGGCAGAAGATTCCAAAAAGTCGGTGAATTTGACGGAATATCAATTTATGATGATTACGCACACCACCCGACAGAAATCAAAGCAACCTTGTCTTCATCAAAATCATTCAAAAACAGAAATGTTATCGCAGTATTCCAGCCGCACAGATACACAAGATTACAAAATCTTTGGAACGAATTTATGGGCGCATTTTCTGATGTTGACAGGGTAATAGTGACAGATGTTTACGCAGCAAGCGAAGATCCGATAGAAGGAGTTAATTCTTTAGCTTTCACAAGCGAATTAAAAGAAAAAATCGATATTCCTTGTGAAAATATAACAGGAAATATTCAGGAAGTTGCAAAAAAACTCTTCCCGACACTGAAATCCGGAGATATTGTAATCGGGCTGGGCGCAGGAACAATCACAAATCTTGGAAAAGAATTACTTACTTTAAGTAAGGAGAAAACATCGGTTGAAAATTAATTTTGAAGAAAACTTTGATATAAAAAATCTTACATCGTTCAAAATCGGAGGAAAAATTAAAAAAGTATTTTTTCCGCAAAATATACAAGAATTTGAACAGATTTTGAATGAAAATAAAAATATCAAAGTATTCGGAAATCTTTCCAATACTCTGGTTTCAACAGACGGTTATGATGGAGCAATTGTTCTGACAACTAAAATGTCAAATATTCAAATCAACGGAACTAAAGTTATTGCAGATTCAGGTGTTAAAGGTCCAAAACTTTCGCAAGAAGTTTGCAAAGCAGGACTGTCAGGATTTGAATTTATGATAGGCTTCCCGGGTTCAATCGGGGGTGAAGTTTTTATGAACGCTTCTGCCAATAATCAGGTAATAAGCGATTGTATTACAAATGTCACCTGTTATTCAAAAACCAAAAAACTCGTAAAATATTCAAAAGATGAAATGGAATTTGAATACAGAAATTCTCGTTGTTCCAAAGAGGAGTTAATCATTTTGCAAGCAGAATTTGAACTTGAAAAAAAATCTGTTGACGAAATTCAAAACCGAATGAATGAAAATTTAGCATTCAGAAAAGCCCACCAGCCATCTTTAGCACTTCCAAACTGCGGCAGTATTTTTAAAAATCCGACAGGAAATTCAGCCGGCAGACTTTTGGATTCAATCGGCGCAAAAGATTTAAGCAGCGGCGGAGTGAGGGTTTGGGAAAATCATGCAAATTTCATCGTAAATCATAACAATGGAACTTCTATTGAGGTACTTGAACTTATGCAATTGATGTATAACAATGTAAAAGAAAGATATAATATAGAATTAGAACCGGAAATTAGGTTCCTGGGCGGAAATAACGAAAAGGAAAATGAATTATGCAAAATACTCAAAATAAAATAGATAAAAATGCAAAAATCGCCGTATTATGCGGTGGTATGTCTTCAGAAGCAGAAATATCAAGACGCTCAGGCAAAGGTTGTTTTGATGCACTTCAAAGACTTGGTTATAAAAATGCTGAACTTGTTGAAGTGGACACAGGCATTACAGAAAAACTTAAAAACGGTAAATATGAATACGCTTATAACGCACTTCACGGGAAATTCGGTGAAGATGGTTGCATTCAAGGAATTTTAGAAATTCTTCAAATCCCATACACAGGCTGCGGAGTTATGGCATCTTCTGTTTGTATGAACAAAGAATACACCAAAAGAATTCTTTCAACTTGCCCTGATATCCCGCTGATTAAATCAGTTTTCGTCCAAAAAGGAGAGGACGTTAAAGAAAAAACTAAAAACTTAAATTATCCGCTAATTACAAAACCTGTATGTGAAGGTTCGAGTTTTGGCATGACAAAAGTTAATACCCCTGATGAACTTGAAAAAGCTTATCTTGAGGCAATAAAATATAATGACGATGTTCTTATTGAAGAATATCTGGTAGGAATTGCAGCAACCGTTGGTGTTTTAGAAGGTGCTGAAGGGCTTTTTGCAACTGAAATACTTGAACTAAGACCAAAACACGAATGGTACGATTATGAATGCAAATACACAAAAGGTATGACCGAATTCATTCTTCCTGCAAAGCTGTCTGATGATATGACAAAACAGGTAAAAGAAATTGCAATAAAAGCTTTTAAAGCAGCCGGCTGCAAAGGAGTTTCAAGAGTTGATTTTCATATCGTAAATAATATTCCTTATGTCCTTGAAATAAATACTTCTCCCGGAATGACTGAAACAAGCGATCTTCCGGCGCAGGCTAATGCTATGGGAATATGTTATGACAACCTTGTAGAAATTATTTTAAACGGAGCAGGACTCAATAAATAATGACAGAACCGGAATTTGATAATAAAAATCACCATATTACCGAAGAAGTACAAGATGAGTTTTCACTTGTCAAACATTCGGTAAAACATAAACAAACCGAAAGGAAAATCAGAAAAAAACGCAAAAAAATAAATCGTTTAAAAGCTTTCCTTCGTTTTGGGGTGCTTTTGTTATTAATTTTTCTGACATATAATTTCTTTAAACTCTCAGGCTGGTATCTGCCAAAAGATACTTTTTTAAACCCTGCAAAAGGCAGAGTTCAAATAGTAAATAATAAAATTATTCCGGATTATATTATAAATAAATCAATAAAAGACTTATCCGTACCGCATCTGCCAATCTTTATGATGAGTGTAGATCCGATAAAAAAAGAAATCTATCAAATTCCGGTAATAAAAAATGTTTACATAAGACGTTACGGTTTTCCTGCCAGAGTTCAAATTATTATCAATGAAAGAATACCGATTGCAATTATTAAAACAGACTTAAAAGCAAAACCTGCAGCGTTTTTTACAACTGACGGAGTTCTTATTACAAACAAGCACTATATGAATATTCCCGATGATACTTCGGTATTAAAAATTCTCACAACTCCATACGGATTAAAAAAAGAAATTTCAGTAAACCGCGTTCAGGAAATAGAAAAAATAGTTAAAGCTGTTGAAACATATTCAAACGAAAAAGTTGAATATATTGATATTCGCAAACCAAATGACGTATTTGTTAAAATCAAAACAACCAGTCTGCGTCTTGGGACTTTAGATAATTCTGTTTATGAAAGAATAAAAAGAATTTATACAATCCTGCCTCAAATATCAGAAGTAGACAGCCAGATTAAATATATTGATCTGAGCTGGGATAAAGTAAACTATTTGAAATTAAATAAAAAATCAAAATAATATGAGTTTTAAAGAAAAATACAATAAAATAAAAGAATCCGTAAAATATGAACTTGAAATCATTGAAGAAAAAATGGTTTCTCAAATCCATACGCGCGAACCTTTAAATTCATCACTAAAAAATTTCCTAACACTTCCATCAAAACGTATCCGTCCGGTTTTAGGGATTTTATATACAAAAGCCGCAAACCAAGGACGAATTTCGGACAAACAATTAGAACTTTTAACAGTTGTTGAACTTGTTCATAATGCATCTTTAATCCATGATGATATAATTGACAAAAGTGAAATAAGACGCGGGCACAAAACCCTTTCATCAGAATTTGACAACAAACTTGCCGTAATTTCAGGAGATTATATTCTCTCTCTTGCAATGGAAAAGCTTACTCAAATAAATAATATTGAAATCATAAGCCAATTTGCAAAAACAATCAGGCAAATGTGTCTTGGCGAAATTAATCAAAACTTTGACAGGTTCAAAATCGGAACAATCGAAGATTATATTGAAAAAACAAAAAATAAAACAGCATACCTCTTTGAAACAACACTTGTTTGCTGCGCAATACTCGAAAGTTCTCAAAAAGATTTGTCACAAATAAGAAAACTCGGTTCAGATATCGGAATCGCATTTCAAATTCGTGATGACATCTTAAATATGACAAACTCCGATACAACAAAACCCGTTAATAATGACATTTCTGACGGGATTTACAATGCACCGGTAATCCTTGGGGATAAAAAAGATAACTACATTTCAGGTATTGAAAAAACTAAGGTTTTGTTGAATAATTATATAAAAAGTGCGAAAAAACAAATAGAAACCTTACCTGATAATGAGTATAAAACCGCACTGAAAGAGTTTTTGGAGCTTTTAAAAAATGTCTAAAATAAATATTATGTGGGAAAATTACAAATCTAGATTAAACGAAAAACAAAAAGCGGCCTGGATGCATTTTAAGGCAAAATTACCCGCAAATATACAACAGCGTTTGGATATATTTGAAGACTGGTACAAAAACTATAAAGAAACAGCTCTTTGCGAAGTTATTGAAACAGTAATTTTCGTACTTGTAATGGTTGTTATAATAAGATTTTTTGTCTTTGAAATCCGTTGGATTCCTTCCGGATCAATGAAACCGACCTTAATAGAAGGGGACAGAATAGTTGTAGAAAGAGTTTCACGATTCTTCACAGGGCCAAAACGCGGCGATATAATGGTATTTTATCCACCATCAACACAACTTTCAAGAAAACCAATCCCGCTTTTATCACGACTAACCGGTATTTTATGTAAAGATATGGCATATATTAAAAGAGTTATAGGGCTTCCGGGAGATAAAGTCGAGATAAAATTTGAACAAAACGATGCAGCTTATGTTTATATTAACGATAAAAAATACGAAGAAGATTACATAAAAAGTGTCTATGAATATTCACCATGTATTCAGGATAACATTAAAAATATAATTCTCCTTGGTGATACAGCAAAATGCGGTCCATTCATTCTGGATAAAGACAGCTATTTTATGATGGGCGATAACCGTGGTGACTCAAAAGACAGCAGATATTGGGGCACATTAAAGCGTGACAGATTTGTCGGGCGTGCTGTTTTAGTATTCTGGCCGCCAAAAAGAACCCAATTCTTACACCGATTAAAGGAAACCAATATTGATTAAAGCATGTGATAATATTTCATATAATCAGCCATAATCACAGAACTGGTGCCATTTGCAACATTTGCTTTCACAACATGCTCTTTATCTTGTGCGGTCTGATTATCAAGTTTTGAAGATTCATCATTTTTCGGATTCAACTCCTGTTGTTTTTGAATCTCTTGAACCTCTTCAATATATGCTTCAATCTTTTGCATAACCTGTGAATGCAATTTCATATCACCATCAAATGTTCCGGTAGACTGAATACCCGCGGTTTCTAAATCCTCAAGGACTTGTTCCCATTGAGAATAATTTGTTATACTTGTACCTTGCGCTTGCGCAGCAGCCTGAGCTTTGCGCAATTCGTCAATCGATTTAATATCTTCTACATTATCCATAGCCATAATCAGCTCTCCTTATATATTCTTATAAATATAAAGATTTTTGCAGAAGCGAAATTTCACCAATCACATTTTTTGTAACATTTATTAATAATTTCTAAATCACTTAAAGATTCAAATCTAAATTGCCGTTATATTATTTGGTAGAAAACAAAGGTACACATATTGGATAATTCTATTAATTTTAACAACGTAAATAAAGATATACTGCAAAATCTTCCTGAAAATCTGACAAAGAAAGATATCAATAAGAATTTTGGAGCAATTTTTGACTTAATTGATAAAAATAAAAACGGAATTCTTAATAAAACCGAACTGATTAACTTTTTTCAAGATATTAAAAATCAAAAGTCTGAAAATACTAATGATAATGAAAATATAAATACTATTTATGGTTTTTACCATAGTATCACAGAAGAAAATATAAAAGAATTGTCTAATGATAGTGTTTATCAATCTTTAAAACCCCAATATGAAATTCAAAACAAAATAAATGATATTAAAGAAAATAATAAATACACCAGAGAGAAAAACGAAAAAAACGGCAATACCTATGTATATTCCCAAAATGGGGATTATCTTGGCTGTTATGACGATAAAAGTGTAATGCTACATATTCCAAATTCAAATAAAGGAACAGCGTACAGTTCCAATGGCGAAGAAGCACTTTATAGCTATGAAATACAAGACATGAACGCCGTAAAAATGAATGCACAACATAAACCACCATTATTATTTAACAAATTTTATTCTGACCATGCCGAAGTTGATAAATCTCCGGAAAAAACAATACTGTATAGTCTATATGGCGACAGCACAATGCTTGGTTCAGAAATTGGAGAAATTAAAACATCTTATGATGAAGATGGCAATATCTCAAGACAAATTTTAATTGACAAGAAAAATAAAACAAAAACCACATTAGATTCTAACGTGAACGGCTCAAAAATAAATTACACAGATGGTAAATTAATTTATAACATATATTCAGATTTAGATGAAAAGAATAACGTAATATTTCAAACCAGAGTATATCCTAACGGTAGTATTACATCAATTAATAACATGCAAAACCGTAAAAATACAAACGATAGAACATTACAAAATTTTGCAATAAATACAATGGCTTCAGATATTGATTCCGCATTAAAAATGATGCTTGAACATAAAAATAACCGCGGATTTTTCAGTACAGAATGGGAAGGATTAAACATACTGGGTAATTATACTTGGGATGCTATTACCGGACGAAATGACTATAAAACAGAAAAAGAATTTACAAATTCACTTCAGGACATGAAAGAAGCTTTTTCGCATATAAGAGCAATAGCATTAAGCGATGAGAATTTTCAACAAAAATTTAAAGAGGCTACGGGTATAGAGTTTAATCCGACAGCAATACAAAATCTTCATCATATAAGTAAAAAAGTCCAAAAAATTTCTATACTTACTGCACTTAGCAAATCATTAGACGAATGCATGAACGGCTTAACTCCGGATTCAATAAAAACAAAGCAAGAACAATATTCAATAGTGTATAAAACAGGATATGAAGATGTCATAAAAACTTTATCCACAATTATGGGACAAGATAATGCCGCAGACTACGTCAAAAAAACAATTGCTAAATACAGCTATGGAGGAGATTTGGCAATAACAACAGCATTAAAAGGATATCTTTACGAATTAAAAACCAGTATTAATGCAGAATCAGAAAAAACAAGAGGCGGCATCAGCGATAATATATTAGAACAACAAATGCGCTCCTTATACAGTGAAGCTTTTGGAAATAAAATGGCAGATTTCGCAGATACTTATATTACAAATAATCAACTTGGAGCTTCAATATTAGAAGCATTAACGACCATCGTAACTGCAGGAGGAACAGCAACAACTATAGGTACAAAATTAACTCCCATAATAGGAAAAAATGCTGCAAAACTTGTTACAATAACCGGTGGAGCAGCTGTAAGCTCAGGTATTCATACCGCAGATGAAATATTGAGTCCAAATATGACTAATGAAGTAATTAATGGAGAATTTGATAATATTTTATCAAACAGTTTTAATACATTCAAGAACGGCTTATTATACAGCGCAATCGGCGGATATATTACTGGTCCTGCAGGTGAAAAAACTGCTAATTATTTGATGAAATATCTCTCCGCAAATTCAGCTAAAACTACAGCTCTGTTAAATAAATCTATCAGCACAGGAATAGAAACCTCTCTGGATGCAGTTTTTGAAAACCTACTTTCAGATAAAGATATGATAGCATCATTGGAAGAGAATGGTATAATGAATCTTAGCCAAATGTATATCGGCGGACGGATTAATGAACTTTTTGCAAAATACCCGAAACTAAAAGAGGCAACAATTAAACAAAATAAAGATGGAAGTTATACTCTCAAAAACGGCTTATCCGAGATAACTCTATCAAATACCAATGAATTATGTAAAACAGTTTTAGGCATTGATTTGAATTCTGTTAAAAATACAAGACAGGCTGAAGTTCAAAATAATATAAGTAAAATAAAAAAAGATGATACAACTACTACAACCGATAAAAAACAAAACTTTAACTATGAAATACAAAGAAATGAAGATGGTACCGTAATTGGCATAAAATCAAATATAAATGGTGCTTTTTCACCTGAACTTACTCAAAATGTAAGTAATTTTGATCTGGTTTGTGCATTAGGAGCCGTAAATAATCAGTCAACAATTCTCAACGGGGAAATGGCTGCAAGCCGCAACCTTCAATTAACTCAAGAGATTAGAGATAAGAGCGGGCTACAAGCAAACGTATATGAAAAAGGTGACGAAATCATACTTGCCGTAAACGGATTTCATTCAGCAAAAGATATTCAACAAGGTGCATACATAACAAAAAATAACCGTCCGGAACTTAAATACAGTGGTATTGAACTTGCAGCAAACGATACTCAATTAATAAAACTTGAGCAAATATATTTTACTTATAAAAAATTAGCCGAAGCTCAAGGGAAAAAACTAATCATAGCAGGCTATTCAATGGGCGGGGCTATGACAAGATTAGTTGCAATAAAGCATTCAGAAGATACAGCAACAAGATTTGTAAGTTTTAATGCTCTCGGTACAGGAAATATTCAAGACCGAAATATTGAAAGTTATGTTATAAAAGGTGATAACAAAAGCAACCCTGAATCAGGAATTGCATCACGAGTTTATAAAGCTGACGGTACTCCTTCAAGCTTTGAGTCAACTATTTCAAACAAACACTCTATAGAAGCGTTTTTATATTGTCCAAAAAAATAGATTTATTTGCTCAAATACTCTTTAGCTAGCGCCAAATCTGACTTTGTTGTAACTTTTATATTTCTGTAATCCCCTTCTACAGCATATACATCATACCCAAAAGCTTCAACCATGCCGGCATCATCAGTAAAACTTTTATCTGATAATTTTTCATGCACAGATTTTATCAAATTATATTCAAAGGCCTGCGGAGTCTGGGTATTATAAAGTTTTGAACGCTCAAGAGTTCTGATAATTTTACCATCCGCACCAACTTCTTTAATAGTATCAACCGTTTTTGTCATAACAGAAACAGCTTTTTTCACTTGAACCTCTGATATTACATTTTCAATCACAGATTCTGAAATCATCGGCCTTGCGCCATCATGAATTAAGACATAATCACATTTTGCAGCCTTTAATCCGTTAAAAACCGATTCTTGACGGGTTGCTCCGCCTTCTACTATTTTAATTTTATCAAGATTTGAAAAAAATTCAGATAAAATTTCAATAATTGAACTGTTGGCACAAATTATTATTTCATCAACTTCAGATTTCAAAAAGGCTTCAACAGTATATTTTATTATTTCTTTTCCGTTAACTTTCTCCAAAAGCTTATTGGTATTTCCGTATCTTGAAGAAGTTCCGCCTGCCGTAATTATTGCACTGACTCTCATTTTTCCTCCAAATTAAAATGATTAAAAATCTTATTTTCAACATCTGTTTTTGAATAATAAACAGTCTTATTACCACATTTTAGCTCAATTCCTGAGCCTATCTTAGCTTCACCGATAACAACTCCGCCAAAATCCTCATAATCTTGCGGAATAACAGCAACTATGCCATAATCCTCTCCGCCAAATAAAATAAGTTCTTGAAAATTTACAAACTGTTCAATATCTTTATCATAAGGAATTTTATCAAAATCAATGCTTAATAAAACCCCGCTTTCTGCGGCTATTGTTGATAAAGCGTCCATCAACCCATCTGATGTGTCCATCATTGCATAATTTTCTTTAACAGTTTTACCTATATAACTGCCAAAATCAATCTGCGCTTCAGGCATCAAATGTGCTTTAACAAACTTATCAGGAGTACTCTTATTATTCATCAACAGATTTAATCCGGCACCACTTGAACCATGCAGCCCTTTTACAACAACCTTATACCCTGCTTTGGCATTTTTACGAGATGAAATATTACGTCCTTGAGTTAAACCAATTGCGCAAACTGATATGAAAATTTTATCAGAACCTGTTATGTCCCCCCCCACAATTTCAACACCACCACCCGTAGCAGCTTTTGCACCTTTATAAAACTCATTTACAAAATCTTTGTCAATATAAGCAGGCAAAGATAGTGCTATTGTTAAATATTTAGACTCAGCTCCGCTTGATGCTATATCTGAAATATTTACCATAACGGATTTATATCCAAGTTCATACGGAGTAATCCAATCAAGCCTGAAATGAACCCCTTCAACAAGACTGTCTTGCGTTATTACAATACCTAAATCTTTTAAATTGGCACAATCATCACCGATATATTTTGAATCAAGTACATTCTTAATCTCAGATATAAAATCTTTTTCTCTCATAATAACTAAACTATATCATGCCCAATTAGAGAAATAAATTCTTTGACAAGGGTGTCATTCCATTTCTTTCCTGAATCCGCTTTAATAATTTCAAGAGCATCTTTACCTGATAATTTTGCACGATACGGACGCTGCTCGGTCAGTGCATAATATTGGTCAATAATAAGTATAATCTGTGAAGTTAAAGGAATTTCATCTTTCGCAATTTTATTCGGATACCCTGAACCGTCCCAATTTTCGTGATGATGTTCAATAATAGGCAAAACATCTTGAATATATGAAATCGGTTTTAGGATTTCCCTTGCAGCAATTACAGGGTGATGTTTTATTTTTTCACGCTCTTCATCTGTTAACGGAGTTGCCTTTTGCAGCAAATCATCAGGAAGCATAAGATTTCCGATATCATATAACAAAACTGCAACTCTTAAATTATCAATATCTTCTTTTGGCAAATCAAAACGTTTTGCAAGCGAAACAGCCATAAGGACTTTATTTTTAATAACACCCGGTGTATGCATAGGATTGTATAGTTTAGTCAAAACATCTGCTACAGTATATAATGATTCTTTCGTAAACTCATCTTTATTTGCAGGTGCGTTCAATTTCAAACATAGTTCCTTTGACAAATGCTGCGCTTTTGGAATCCTGTTTTTAGAAAGAATATCAATAAATGTATTAACGGCAATTTCCTGCCAGGAAGTTTCAGAAACAGGCTGCGCAAGTGTGACACGGTTTCTGCCGTTTCGTTTTGAAGTGTACATAGCCTGATCAGTAAGTTCTAAAAGTTCTTCCACATTGTCAGTATGTTCAAAATATGTTGCAACCCCAAGACTGCCTGTAATATGTCCGATTGTATCAATTTCGGTATTTTCAATAGATTTACGTATTCTTTCTGCCGCGACCATTGCACCTTCTGAATTGATGCCCGGTAACAAAACATTAAACTCTTCCCCGCCAATACGTGCCGGTACATCGACAGAACGGGCATTAGATTTTAAAATTTCAGAAATTGTCTTAATCGCTAAATCTCCAAAACTATGTCCATAGGTATCATTGATTTTTTTTAAATAATCCAAATCAATTCCGATAATAGAGAACGGCTGCTTTTGACGTTTTGCACGCTGAACTTCTTTTTCTAAAGCTTCTTCAAAATATCTTCGATTATAAAGTCCTGTCAGGGCATCCGTAACCGCTTGTTCTCTTACCGCTTGGAACAAATCCGCAATAGTAATCGCCATTTCAATCTGTTTGGCAAACAGTCCGAGAAAGTCCATCTCCTCACCTGCAAGTTCTTCCCTTGCAGAAAATACACAAAACCAGCCAAATTCTTTTTCCTGGGCAATTAAAGGAACTACAATCACGGATTTTACAGGCTGATTAGATATAACTTTTTGTATTGTCTCGGGAGAAACATCAGGTAAAACAGCAGACAAAGACATATCAATAGATCTTGTTTGAATAATTGTTCTTTGCTTCATAGTATCTGCAAAAACACTTTCAACATCATAATTCAATCTTCTTGTCTGAATCCCCGGAGAACCTATTATATTATTTAATCTATCAATAAGCCCGTCATTTGATTGAGCAATAATACGCATATATTCACCATTCTCATCTGCGTATTTTCGAATAATCGAACAGTGCATATAACCAAGTTCACCCTGAGTACTATTAACAATAGCTTCCAAAACATTTTCCAACGGAGTTGAAGAGTTCATCATATCCCAAATGTGCTGAAGGGTAAACATTCTTTTATTGGCATCATTTAACTCTTCTGTACGCTCGGCAATCTCACGCTCTAACTCAAGATTTCTCTCATAAATCTCAAGGTAATCACGTTTTTCATGATAAATATTATTTTCAACTTCGGAAACCTTTTTTGTTAATTCTTTAAACTTATCAAATAAACCCATTAATGCCCTTTTAGTTTAAACATAGATATAATAATAGATTATACCATTTTTTTAGGAAAATATCAAGCTGTTAACCACATCTATAACGTCTTTCGGGTTAGGAAAGTTTGCACAGGCATCAATGTTTTTATGAAGTCTGCATTTTCTTTTAAAACACGGCTGACAAGGAAGCCCGACCCCGCCAAGTGCAACATATTTATTATTATCCCCAAACGGTGCCAGAACATCTTTTGGTGTACAGGTAAATATCGTAACAACCGCAGGTTTACCGGTCGCCCAGGCTAAATGAGCACTTCCGCTGTCAGGTGCCATAACAAGATTTGCTCTTGAGAATAATTCCATAAGCTCCATAATATCGGTCTTACCTGCAAGGTTCAAAAATCTGCCACCACTTATGTACTCGATAAGTTCGCTATCACCGGGCCCGCCTGTAAAAACAATATTACAAGTTTGTGCCAAATTATCAACAACAATTTTCCAGTTTTCACGCTTCCAATGTTTATTACCCCAGGTGGTTGCAGGCGCAATCACAACAAGCGGCTTAGATTTATCCAGCGGCTGCAAAATCTCATCAATCTTGGCAATCTGCTCTTCACTTCTTGGCGGAAGTGATACTTTTATTTTTTCAGGCTGAATACCTAAATACTGTGCGTATTTCAAATAATTTAAAACAATCGGAGAATCCGGTGCGTAAGAAATATCATCAATCCACTCATTACCGCCCAAAATCGCCATTTCACGCGCTTCTTTTGAAATAATTCTTCTTTTTGCTCCGCAAAACAACATCCAATATAAACTCTTGAGCATCATTTGTGAATCTATTGCTATATCAAATTTTTCAGCACGAAGTTGTTTTAAAATCCCAAGATATTCTTTGAAATTTTCAAAGCAAAAACCGCGTTTTTTCCATTTCACAACAGGAGCCAAAATCGCTTTATCTACACAAGGATTGTCTTTCACAACCTGAATCCCTTTTTCTGATACCAGCCAGGTAACCTCATATCCTGCATCTTTCAGCGCATTTGCAAGCGGAACATTAAAAATCACATCACCTAATGATGACAATTTTATCAACAACACTTTTTGCTTTTTTTCTTCCATTTTACAAATTCCCCTGTATAACTGAATTATATGCCAATTATACTCAAAAACTCTAATTCCATCAAGATTTTAACTACACTTAATAAATGTTATAAATTTATCACCGTATTTTTTCTGTTTCAAAACCTCAAAACCGTCTAAATCAATATCAACAACATGCTCTAGAATTATAATCCCTGAGCATATCTTCAATGCTGCATCAAGACTTGTTTCATAAACTCTTGAAAAATAAGGCGGATCAATATAAACAATATCAAATTTCTCCCCAAATTTTGAACAAACTTTCACACTGTCCCCTAGAATGAGTTTAATATCGTTATCTTTTTCATACTTTTTCAAATTTGATTTAATTACACTAAAAACTTTTTTGTTATTTTCGGCCATAACAACATGCGAAAACCCTCGCGACAAGGCTTCAAGTCCCATAATCCCCGAACCCGCATACATATCAAAAAAACTTCTACCTTCAAAATCAATCATAGCTTGCAGTGTATTAAATACACTCATTCTGACCTTCGACAAAGTCGGACGTGTAATATTTTCATCAGGTGCTGTTATTTTTTGACCTTTAAATTTTCCTGCCGTGATATTCATGAACAAAATTTTAACATAAAAAAGAGCTCATATGAGCTCTTTAATTTAAGGATTTATATATAAATTCTCGCTAATTTATCGTCATTACGAGAAAATCTTTGATTTTCGAAGTAATCCAGTATGTTATTTGGATTAAATAAATTTTCCTGGACTGCTTCGCTAACGCTCGCAGTGACATACGTTTACACATTAGTAAAATTACTATATAAGTCCGTTAATTTATTTAACAACAATATTAACAAGTTTTCCTGGAACAACAATTGTTTTAACTATAGTTTTTCCATCGGTTAACGCTTTAATTTTCGGGCTGTCAAGTGCAACTTGTTTCATTTCTTCTTGCTCTAAGCCTTCATCAACTTCAATTTTATCTTTAACTTTTCCGTTAACCTGAACAACTAAAGTAATTGAACTTGATTTTGCAAGGTTTTCGTCCCATTTTGCCCACGGCTGGTTATGGATTGAACCCTCTCCGCCCAATTCATGCCAAGCTTCTTCTGTCAAGTGAACTGCAACCGGTGACATAAGTTTCATCAACGATACAACCGCAAAACTCAAAACGTTCTTATCTTCTTCACTAAGTTCAGAACCGTTTTTGCATTTGCTTCCCTGCCATTCATAAATCGCATTTGTTAATTCACGATATTTTGAAATAACAGTGTTGAATTGGAAATCGTTTGAAATATCGTTTGTAATCCCTTTGATTGCAATATGAACAGTTCTCACTAAATCATCATTCTCTTTTGCAAGAGGGAAGTTCAACTTATAATCAAGCGTAATATTACCTGCATTTGTTGAAATAAGTCTCCAAACTCTGTTCAAGAATTTATAGCAGCCTTCAACACCTGCATCTGACCAGTCAAAATCTCTAGCCGGAGGTGAATCTGAAAGAATAAATAATCTTGCGGTATCTGCACCGTAATTTTCAAAGATTTCATCAGGATCAACTGTGTTGCCTTTTGATTTTGACATTTTAGCACCGTCTTTTAAAACCATACCTTGAGTTAAAAGGTTTTTAAACGGTTCATCAAAGTCTAATAATCCGCAATCACGCAATGCTTTTGTGAAAAATCTTGAATATAACAAGTGCAAAATTGCATGCTCAATACCGCCGACATATTGATCAACCGGCAGCCAGTGATTTACGATATCTCTATCGAAGCATTTTTCAGAATTTCTGGCATCTGAATATCTCAAATAATACCAGCTCGAACATACAAATGTATCCATTGTATCTGTTTCACGAACTGCATGCCCGCCGCAAACAGGACAAACGGTATCTTTGAAAGTTTTTGATGTCGTAATCGGAGATTTTCCTGAAACTGAAAAATCTACATCTTTTGGAAGTAATACAGGAAGCTGATCTTCCGGAACCGGTTGTATTCCGCATTTTTCGCAATAAACAACAGGAATCGGAGCACCCCAGTATCTTTGACGGGAAATCAGCCAATCTCTAAGTCTGTATTGAGTTTTGAATTCACCAAAACCTTTATCTACAGCCCATTTTGTAATAGCTTTTTTAGCTTCGTTATTTTTCATTCCGTTAAATTCACCTGAATTTACAAGAACACCAGGTTCTGTATAAGCTTCGTTTAAAGATTCTGAAACAAGTTCAGAATGACAATCCGGAGCAATAACGACTTTCATAGGCATATTGTACTTTTTAGCAAAATCAAAGTCACGTTCATCGTGGGTTGGAACAGCCATTACAGCACCTGTTCCGTATTCCACAAGCGCATAATCCGCAGTCCAAAGAGGGAAGATTTCACCATTGAACGGATTTTGGCAGTGTGTTCCTAGCGGAACACCTGTTTTTACACGGTCAGTTGAAAGTCTTTCGATTTCAGTCATCTTACGTGCATTTGCTCTATATTCTTCAACAGCCTGTTTATTTTCAGCAGTTGTAAGTTTTTCGATATCTTTGTATTCAGGTGCTACAACAAGATAAGTTATACCAAAAACAGTATCCGGTCTTGTTGTATAAACCGGAACTTCCATAACTTCACCGTTTGGAGCATCAACTACCGGGAATTTAAAAATCGCACCCTTAGATTTACCAATCCAATTAGCCTGCATTGTTTTAACATTATCACCCCAGCCAGGTAACTTATCTAAATCCTCAAGCAATACATCTGCGTATTCTGTAATTTTGATAAACCATTGTGATAAGTATTTTTTCTCAACAACACTGTCACATCTCCAGCACTTACCATCAATAACCTGTTCGTTCGCAAGTACTGTTCCACATTCGTTACACCAGTTTACAGCTGCTTCTTTTTTGTAAACCAATCCTTTTTTATACAACTGCAAAAACAGCCACTGAGTCCATTTGTAATAATCAGGTTTGCAAGTTGTAACCTCTCTGTCCCAATCATAAGACAAACCTAACATTTTTAACTGTTTTGTCATATAAGCAATATTTTCATCAGTCCAAGTTTCAGGGTCAGCGTTATGCTTCATTGCAGCATTTTCAGCCGGAAGCCCGAAACTATCCCAGCCAATCGGGTGTAATACATTAAATCCGTTTGCTTTCTTAAAACGTGCAATAACATCTGTTATTGTATAGTTTCTAACATGTCCCATATGCAGTTTTCCTGACGGATACGGAAACATTGAAAGCGCATAATATTTCGGTTTATCAGATTCATCCGGGGTTTTAAAAGCTTTTGTTTCTTCCCAGATGCTTTGCCATTTTTTTTCTATTTCTTGCGGGAAATAACTTTCTTTCATAATTCTCCTTACTATATTTATCCTCAAGTCAAGTATATCATAAAGGGGGAATTTTACCATTAATTTATTACAAAAAAAGGACAGATTTTAAAATCTGCCCTTTTAATCTATAAAATAAATTTACTAAATTCTGTTATGCCAAACTCCGCCTTGTCTATCTACAAAAGCATCATAACAAGACCAGATTCTGAACACACCGGTCAAACCCAAAAGTGCGTGAGTAACATTTTTATCAAATGACTGATCATTAACTGCCTGACCCAGTCCTGGCCAAATCAATAATGACAATGCAGCTGCACCAACTGATGTTGCACTAACCTGACCGTTAGTACCATGAGTTCCGGCAAAAGCAGGTGTGCTTATAGTTAACATTGATAATGCAATAATTGATAACAATAATTTTTTCATACTTCTTCTCCTTATCGATACACAATAATTATTATACATTCAACCAATTATTTTTGAAACCTTTGTAATTAAATGTAAACTGAATATTTATTTTAGAAATGCTTCAGCAATTGATTTGTTATAATCAGGTCTTAAAATCCCTTTTTCAGTTATTATACCTGCAATCAATTCGTGAGGCGTAACGTCAAATCCAGGATTGATAATATTTACACCTTCTGCGCAAATCGGCTTTCCATTGATATGAGTAACTTCATCATGCGAACGTTCTTCAATTACAATATCATCACCTGATTTAATGCTTGTGTCAATTGTTGATAAAGGTGCAGCCACATAAAACGGTATATTATGGTATTTTGCAGCAATCGCAACAGTATATGTACCGATTTTGTTCGCAGCATCACCATTAGCAGCAATTCTGTCAGCTCCGACACATACCATATCTATCATACCTTTTTTCATAAAATATGAACACATGCCATCAGTAATCAAAGTTACAGGAATCCCATCCATAGTAAGTTCAAGCGTGGTAATTCTTGCACCCTGCTGACGCGGTCTTGTTTCATCAGCAAAAACCTGTACTGTATTATCATTTGCAAATGCCGAACGAACAACCCCCAGAGCAGTTCCATATCCAACAGTTGCCAGTGCTCCGGCATTACAATGGGTCAAAATAGTTGCGCCTTTAGGAACAACCTCCGCTCCGTAATCTCCGATTTTTTTATTAATTTCAATATCTTCAAGTTCTAATTTCTTACCATTATCTGCAAGTTCTTTTATAAGTGTTTTTATATCTGATTTAGAATTTTTTATAATTTCTTTTTGCTTTTCAACTGCCCACATAAGGTTCACTGCAGTAGGTCTCGCACTTGCCATGTAATCAGCTTTATCCAAAAGTTTCGATATAAATTCTTCTCTTGAAAGATTTTGTTTTTCAAGTTCCTGGGCATACAAAACAACACCATGAGCACCGGCAATACCGATAGCAGGAGCCCCTCGGACTATCATTGTTTTTATTGCATCAAACATATCCTGTCCGTTTATAATATTCACATATTCAAAATGTTCCGGAAACTTTGTCTGGTCTACCATTTTTGAATACGTATCAATCCATTCTATTGTTCTTATTTTTGAAATAAATTCAGCCATTTTTATATTCCTTTACTATCTTGTTAAATCTTTTTATAAATCTGTAAAACTATCATCATTTTTATGAATTTCATCCTGATGCTGTTTTTCATACATATCACGAATAAAATTTATCACATAATAAGTTACAAAACCTGAAAATGCGTTTGTTACTGCACAAAGCACACCAATAAAAATTATAAATACTGCCAAAAGCCATATTGGAGAATTTGTAATCATTGCACTCAAGAAAAAGTTAGAAGTGTAATGAAAAACTTTCGCAAGCAAAGCCATTACAATTGAATACGCGGCAGAAAATGAAATATTTGCACAAAATCCGATAAGCGCCCCTGTAATAATACTATCTTTTGTTGTAGTTAAATCAAGTTTTGAATCCATAATAAGATAAACTATAACCAATGGCGCTGCCAGCAATAATGCCGCAAATAACATTACAGTACCAACATACGGAATAGGTGCCAAAAGCCCTAAAATTCCGCCTAATATTAAACTTAGTATTACAATATTTTTTACAATAAATTTATTCATTTTTATTTTCTTTCAAAATATTCTAACATCTATACAGCTAAAACTCAAACTTTTTCAAATCTTGTATTGCATCAGCACTTCGGGTATAAGAAATCGCAATTGCTATAGAATCCACAGTATCATCAAGTTTTGGCAGCTTGTCAACCCCAAGGCTTATTTTAACCATTTGTTCAACTTCTTTTTTATCAGCTCTTCCATACCCTGTCAAAATCTGCTTAACCTCCATCGGAGTGTATTCATAAACAGGAATACTATGCTGTTCTAATACAGTTAAAATAACCCCTCTTGCATGAGCTACAGGCATGACAGTTGTTTGGTTCCGAAAAAAGAAAAGCTTTTCAATTGCGCAAACATCAGGCTGATATTTTTCAACAACAGAGGTCATATCATTAAAAATCTCCAATAATCTTGCAGATTCTCTCTCACCTTTAGCCGTCTGAATTGATCCTGAATGCAAAAGCTCGGAACCCTTGCCGTCATAATTCAAAATACTATAACCAACTATCGCCATACCGGGATCTATACCTAAAATTTTCATAAAAATATTTTAGCAAAAAATAAGGGATAAATAAATATCCCCTACTTTTTTAATCTTCATTTTCTATAATCGGAATTGTGATAATAAAATAATTTCCATTTGTTTCCTTTGTTAAATCCTCTAGTTTGACATTATCACCAAACATATAATTTTGTTGAAACTCAGAAATTTGTTCATTATTTTTGGATTTTCTGATAGAACGCCCGGCAATTGTTAAAATATTACCGTTAGCACTGATTTGGACATTATTTTCATTATTATCAAAAGCCCTTAAATCAATGATTACCCTGTAAACATTTTCTTCTTTTTGAAGATGGATAATATTTCCTGTTTTTTTAAGAAAATTTCCCTCTTCTTTTTTAAACATACGATTCATAGATTTCATTTCTTTTTTAATCATATGCTCCATTTGCCCCGGGTATCCCTTGAACCCCGGGCGCATAAGGTTTTTAAAATGCCAGTCTGACACAACATAAAACGCACAAAATGCTCCCAAAAAGATTAATAGTCCAACCAGCAAAGATTTCATTAATGAATGCCCCGCGCAGGTATGATAAATTTCTTCTCTGTTTTTGCCGGTTTCTTCCGGTTTTTGATTTTCTTCCATATTGACTCCTTTCGATTTTATTTTATTTATTTAATAACTTTTAACAATACCAACCCGGAGAAGCCTGATTGAATAGTTCTGCTTGATAAAAAATTACGCGTATGGTATAATATCCACAAGAAAGGGTTAGTTTATGGCTAAAATTTTAGTAACCATGCCTGATGAATTTTTAAATAAGGTAGATGGATTAGCAGATAAAGAGAGTTGTTCAAGAAGTGAATTGATAAGAGAAGCGCTCAGAAATTACATGCGCAGAATTTCAAAACAACAATTACAAGATGCATCTAAAAATGCTGAAATTTTAGAAGATATATTGAGCTAAGTTACAAATTTCAGCTGTATTAGCAAATATTTTTGTTTTTTGCTTTATAATCTATATTATGAAAATTTCTGCAATTACCGGTATCAAGACCGGATTGGGGATAGGTGCAGCTGCCGGGCTATTATTATTTACTCCTCCGGTTCAGAAAATAAATGCAAAAATCACCAATGATACATTTGAATATACCCCATCAACTGATACTGTAAAAACAGATACCGTCGGTTTTATATGCCCAACTCCTGAAGGCAGTACAGATTCGTTACTTCTTAGATCTGCGCCAAATCCTGAAGTTGCGGTAATGGGCGAAAAGAAAAATGCCGCAATTGTTGTGGATATTTCAGAAAATGTTTTATACCACTATGATGAAAACGGAAAACCTTCTTGTGCATATTTAGTTGCCACCGGTAAAAAGAATACACCGACAGACACAGGAGTCAGAGTAGTTACCCATATTGAAAGCTACCCGTATAAAGGAGCACCAGCATCAACCAAACGCCGCAAACAACCCTGGAATTACGGACCAAAAATTATCTGTCTGGAAAAACTTGACCCGCAAACAGGCGAAAAAGCTTTGACAGGTGAATTTATCCACGGAAACAATAACTACAAAAGTCTGGGCAAACACTCTTCTCTTGGCTGTATCAGAATGGATAACGAGGTTATTAAAAAACTGGCAAAAATTATCAAACGCGGTGATATTGTTTTGATTAAAAAATGCAGGTTATAATAATTTAATTTCTAAAACTTCCGGATATACAAATAAAAACCTCTTACTAAATAAGAGGTTTTTATTTGTTTTATTTTTTAAATATTACTCAACGTATTCTTCCAAACGTTTTTTACGGTTTGGATGACGAAGTTTTCTTAGAGCTTTTGCTTCAATCTGTCTGATACGTTCACGGGTAACTCCGAACAATTGTCCAACTTCTTCAAGTGTTCTTTGGCGCCCGTCATCCATACCAAAACGCAATCTCAATACATCACGTTCTCTTGGTGATAATGTACAAAGAACTTCGGCAAGGTCTTCTTTTAGCAATTCGGAAGCAACCATCTTAACAGGTGCATCAGCTTCTTTATCTTCAATAAAATCACCCAGTCTTGAATCTTCTTCTTTACCAATCGGTGTTTCAAGTGATAAAGGTTCTTGAGCAATCTTGATAATTTCACGAAGTTTTGGAATTGAAACATTCATTTCTGCTGCCAATTCATCTTCAGTTGGTTTTCTTGAAAGATCTTGAGCCAATTTTCTTGTAACTTTTTTCAATTTGTTAATTGTTTCAACCATGTGAACAGGAATTCTGATTGTTCTTGCCTGATCAGCAATTGCACGTGTAATCGCCTGTCTAATCCACCATGTTGCATAAGTTGAGAATTTGAAACCTCTTTCGTGGTCAAATTTTTCAGCTGCACGGATCAAACCTAAGTTACCTTCTTGAATAAGGTCTAAGAATAACATTCCGCGTCCTACATATTTTTTAGCAATACTTACAACCAAACGCAAGTTTGCCTGAACTAATTTTCTTTTTGCAATAGCCCCGGGAGTTCCGCCTTCAAGAATTTTTCTTGCTAATTCAATTTCTTCATTAGCTGATAACAGCTTAATTCTGCCAATTTCACGCAAATATAATCTCACCGGATCATCGATTGCAACATTTTTTGGAAGTTCCAAATCACTTGGATCAGGTTCATCTGAGGTATGAAGCATATAAATATCTTCGGGATTAATCTTATCTCCCATTTTTGAGGTTACAATATCTTCAATGTTATCTGTTGAAATATCAACATTCATATAATTAATCGCATCATGTTCAGAATCTAAAACTGAATCCTCGCTAATGTCTTGTAAATCCAGGGTTTCATCTTCCATTACACTAACTACTGAGGAGCTTGCTTGTCTTTTTTTTGTCATCTAAAATTTCTCCGATTTTTGTCTTATTTTCTTTATTTTATCTCTTAGTTGTATTTGAATTTTAAGGGCTTCGGGATCATCATCGCTAATCCCTTTATATAAATTCTTAATGTGTTCGGTTTCTTTAACCTGCCTGCAATGATGAATTTTGTCAATCGTTTCTCTTATCACACTTTCAAAATCTTCTTCATTCAGACCTCTATATACTTCCGATGCTGAAATCAACTCGGGTAAAATTGCCTGGGCGTCTGGATTATCAACAAACTCGGTATATAAGTGTTCGATTAATTCTTTCACATTATTTACGCTACATATCAATTTGTCAATTGTTGTTTTTACATTTATTAATATTTCATCATCGAATGTAACGCTGTCAATCATTTCATTTATTTGAGTAAATGTTAAAGGACTGTCAGGTACAAGAAAAATGCTCAATAAATTTTTTTGCGCTTTTTGCAAAATTGATGTATTTTTTGTTACATTCTTAACAATACGCTCTACCTGCGGCAGATTGGCACGCTCAAAAACTTTCATCTCAGCACGAATTGCCCCTGAATCAATCCCAAGAGACTGAGCAACCATATCGATATATTCAGATCGGATGATTCTGTTTTTAACTTCTGATAACACAGGAATTATTTGTTTTATATATTGCGCCTTTTCCTGCGGAGTTGTGTATTTATCCTTTTCACTCAAAATATTTTGAAGCTGAAAATCAATGAATAACGGAGCATTTTCCATATACATTTTATAAGCCTCAGGGCCTACCGAACGCACAAATTCATCAGGATCTTTACCTTCAGGCGGTGCTATTACACGAATTTCGCAAGCATATTTATCCTTGTCAGATGAAACATAACTTTCGTCAAACTGTTTTATATCACCAAGTCCGGCAAATACTTCTTTTATAACAGAAGCCCCTCTTGCTGTTGCTTTTTGCCCAGCTGAATCTGTATCAAATGAAAGATATATCCTTCTTGATTTGGTATATCGTGACAAAAGTTTTACATGATCAGGGGTTAAAGATGTCCCGCAAGATGCCACACAGTTTTCAATACCGTGCGCCTGAGAAGAGATAACATCAAAATAACCTTCCATTAAAATTACCGAATCATTTTCTTTTATCGCATCTTTTGCAGTATATAATCCATAAAGCAAACGGCTTTTATTATATATTAATGAATCAGAAGAATTTAGATATTTAGGATTTTGATCTTTTTCCAAAGCTCTTGCTCCAAATGCCACAAATTCGCCATTTTCATTTTGAATAGGAATAATGACACGGTTTCTAAACCTGTCAATATATCCGCCTTTATCGCTTTTTAGTATCAAGCCGCATTTTTCTAAAATGTCATTTGAAAAATCTTTTCTAAGTTCATCATACAAAGTTGTATATGATTTTGGTGCAATCCCGATATGAAACTTTTTAATAATATCAGTTCCAATTCCTCTTTTGGTCAAATATTTCAAGGCAACTTCGGCATTAGAATCCTTTGAGCGAATAAGCAAATCATGATAAAATTCAGCCGCAACCATAGTTGCCGCAAGCATTTGCTCTTTAACTTCACGAGAAGATGAACCGTCTTTTTTGTAAGTTGCCGGAATTTCTAATCCGAATCTGTCAGCAAGTTCTACAATTAAATCCTTAAACTCAATATTTCTTGTTTTCATAAGGAATTTCAAAGCATCACCGGCTTCCCCGCAGCTGAAACATTTATAAATTCCTAAATGCGGAGTTACACAGAATGAAGGGTTTTTATCTTTATGGAAAGGGCATAATCCCCAGTAATTGTTGCCTTTTTTCTTCAACACAACCTGCTCTGATACTACTTCCACAATATCGAGCCTGCCTTTTATTTGTTGAATTAATTCGTCCCACGTTCCAGCCATATTACAATTTTAACATCAACATACATTTTAGGAAAAATTTTATCTAAATTTCATATTTTCGAATTATAAATCTACAGGCAAAATTAAAAGACCGATTTTGCAACCGGTCTGAAAAATGTCGTGTGAGTAAGTATATTTATAAGTCTTATTATGCAAATAAATCTGCAAACGGTCCGTTAGGATCTTGAATATTTGCTGCAACCGCACCGTCTTCAGCAAGCTTCATACCTGGTGCAACAACAGTTTTAACCCCGTTTGCCACACTTGCTGCCTGCGCTGCTGAAACTTTATAGTTATATCCCAAACTTGCCAAAATCTCATTTGTTCTGTCAGCCAATTCTTTGTCTTCAGCTGTAAATTTACCAAGTCTTACCCCGTAAAGATACTGGGTATTTTTAGTCAATAAATCAGTTTCGTTTTCCAAACCCTTAAATTCGGCTTCGGTTTTTAATGCTTCCTTTGTTGTTTCAGCTTTTTTTAATTCAGCTGCTTCCTTTGCTGCCTTCTGACCGATAGCAAGGTTATAATTGTTATAACCGTTGTTAAATTTGTTAAATTCGATTGCCATTTCGGTTCTCCTTATCTTTTACTCACATAATAAGTTACGGCATGTATTTTAAGAATCTTTAGTCTTTTATCAAATTTAGGCAGATTTTTGTAACATTTGTTAATATACTTTTGTCTGCTTTGTATTATTGTTATTCTAAACAGACCGGAACAGAAACTGAATTTTCACATTCGGCAAATATCGCAGAAAAAAGGTCAGTTACTAAACTGACCTTAATTAATAAGATGTGAGTATATGTTTAGATTCTTTTGAACATATTAGCAAGCAGTCCTTCACTTTTTTCAAGATTTGCTGTAACTTCTTGCGGATTAACATATTCAGAAGCAAATCCTGCCGGATTTAATCTTGCTCTATAATCTGCTAAATCATAATTTGCAGCTTGTATATTGTTTAATTTAAAATTGCCGCTCCAAGATCCAAAATCTTGATCTGCAGCTTTTGCAATTCTTGTGTCTGTAGTTACTGAAGTATTAAACACAACTCCCATTGCTGCATATGGATTACTATTATCTAATTCTTTTCTTCCAACAGTATCTGTACCTGTCATTTGAATAGGCTGTGCTAATTTTGTTTCTGCTGGTTTTTCTGCTTTTTGAGTTTTTCCTGCGGTGTTAATATTGTTTAAATATCTAAATGCATCATTACCGCTAATTCCGTGTACCATTGTCGAATCTCCTTTTGTACTCACATACTCTTATTTAGTTTTAATAATCATCCTATTTTAGATTTTCCATCTCTTGTATATATAAAGTATTTCTGTTTTAAATAATTGCGCATGTTAAATAAAATGTTACAAACTCTTAACAAAAAATTTTTACTATTACCCAAATGTATATAGTTCGTATAAATTGCCCTAATGGCTAATAGCAACAAGGCTTAATAACATTATAATATTAATTTGGATACAAGAAAGGATATGCTGTTATGGAAGTAAAAAACGATAAAGATAAAATCAAAAACAAAAACTTTACTGACAGAGAATTAGAAGTTCTAAAGTATGTAATGCAAGGATTGACAAATAAAGAAATTGCAGAAATACTTACAATTACACACCATACCGTAAAAGCGCATGTTGCTTCAATTATCAGGAAAACCGGTGCAAAAAACCGTTTAGATGTTGCAATGATAGCAAACGCTAAAGGATTTACTAATCCTCATCAAGGCTGAGAACAGCCATAAATGCTTCCTGTGGAACTTCCACACTACCAACAGATTTCATTCGTTTTTTGCCTTTTTTCTGCTTTTCAAGCAACTTACGCTTACGTGAAATATCACCGCCGTAACATTTTGCAAGTACGTTTTTACGCATTGCTTTAATTGTAGTTCTTGCAATAATTCTACCGCCTACAGCTGCTTGTACAGGCACTTCAAATAATTGACGCGGAATAATTTCTTTTAACTTAGTCGTTAATTTCTGACCAATATAAAACGCACTGTCTTCGTGGCAAATAACAGAAAGAGCATCAACAATTTCACCGGAGAGCATAATATCAAGTTTTACAAGTTTGGAACGTTTATATTCACTAAATTCATAATCCAAACTTGCGTATCCTTTTGTTCTGGATTTTAATTGATCATAAAAGTCAGTAATAACTTCACTTAATGGGATTTCGTAAGCCAAATCAACACGAACTTTATCAAGATAAGTCATATTAATAAATATACCGCGTTTTGTTTGCGCCAAATCCATCAAAGTTCCGACAAATTCGTTTGGTGTAATAATTTGAACTTTTACATAAGGTTCCTCAATATATTCTCTATACTGTGCAGATGGCAGATTTGCAGGGTTATCGATTTCAACAACTTCTCCATTTGTTTTATGGACCCTGTAAACTACAGACGGAGCAGTTGTTACAAGCGCAAGATCATATTCGCGCTCAAGTCTTTCCTGCGCAATTTCCATATGCAGCATACCCAAAAATCCGCATCTGAATCCAAAACCTAAAGCGCTAGAGGTTTCCGGTTCAAATGTAATACTGCTGTCATTAAGTTTTAATCTTTCAAGTGCCTCTTTAAGATCACCGTAATCTTCATTATCAACCGGATACATACCGGAAAATACCATAGGAAGAGCTTCCTTATAGCCAGGAAGAGCCTCTGAAGCAGGGCGTTCAACATTTGTAATTGTATCACCTACAAATCGGGTCAATTCCTTGATAGAACCTGCAAAATACCCAACATCGCCACAAGTAAGCTTTTTAACAGGCATTCTGGCAGGAGTTTGGTACCCTAATTCTACAACTTCGCATTCTTTGCCTGATGCCATAAACCGGACTTTATCACCAAGTGAAATCGATCCGTCTACAACTTTAAAATAACATACTGTTCCCAAATATTGATCGTACACACTGTCAAAAACCAATGCTCTTAAAGGTTTTTCAGAGTTATCAACAGGTGCCGGAATATAATCCACAACAGCTTCTAAGACATCTTCAATTCCTATACCTGTTTTTGCACTGACAGGAATCGCCATAGATGCATCAATACCCAAAATCTCTTCAATTTCCTGCCTTACACGTTCAACATCGGCAGACGGCAGGTCAATCTTATTTATAACAGGAATAATTTCTAAATTCTGCTCAATTGCAAGATAAACGTTAGCTAATGTCTGAGCTTCAACCCCTTGGGTCGCATCAACAATAAGCAAGGCACCTTCGCAAGCAGCCAAGGATCTTGATACTTCATAAGAAAAATCCACGTGCCCCGGCGTATCAATTAAATTCAATTCATAATTTTTACCGTCAGAAGCTTGATAACTCATTCTGGCAGCATTTAATTTAATAGTAATCCCGCGTTCACGCTCGATATCCATAGAATCCAAAAGCTGTTCCTGCATATCTCGCTGTGATACAGTGCCGGTTTTTTCAAGAAGCCTGTCAGCAAGTGTTGATTTTCCGTGGTCAATGTGGGCAATTATACAAAAATTTCTTACGTTATCTCTTGTTTTCATATACTTGATTATATCTAAAAAAAATTTATTGTAAATTAGTACACGCATTAAAAAACCGGTCAGATAGACCGGATTTTAAAATTTTTTCAAAGATACCATCCTAAACCAAACCTAAAACTTTTTTGTACCAAGAGAATGACTCTAATTCAGTACCGTTAAACGTTGTTTTTGTACATTGATTTTTCAAGTAATTTTCGAATTCGTCAGTGAATTTTGATTTCACCTTTGCTGTTTCTTTGTCAGAAATTGATGTCGCCATAAACCTACTCCTTTTACACTAATTTTTTTTGAGAACCTGTTATATTATAACATGAATTCCATGGTATTTCTAGTATTAAACCCTCAATCCGAAATTTTTTGTTATTACAAGCGAGTTTTAATTGTAAAAAATTATTAAGAAGTTTTGTTTATATAAAAATTCATTAATTAAACTAACTTTTTGTGTAAATTTTTGAATATTTATGGTAAAATTTATGTATGATTTTAATCGGAGAAAACATACATATAATTTCAAAACAAGTAAGAGAGGCTCTTGAAAAAAAAGACGAAAATTTTGTCAAAAATTTGGTAAAAATTCAAGAAAATATGGACTGTATTGACCTCAATGTAGGGCCCGCCAAAGGGCACCTTGATAAAATTTTTGACTGGTTAATTCCAATCATTGCGAACAAAAATTTATCACTCGATTCAACAAATCAAACTGCAATAAAAGAAGGGTTTAGACTTCTCAAAAATCCCCAAAATTGTTTTATTAACAGTACTTCAAAAGATACTGAAAGGCTTGAAAACCTGACAGATTTAGCCGCAGAATACAATTGCAATCTTGTAGCACTTGCCCTGTCAAAAGAAACAGGTATCCCGAAATCTGCAGACGGCAGACTAGAAATTGTTTTTGAGATTTATGAAAAATGTATGGAAAAAGGAATTGAAAGCAACAAAATCTTTTTTGATCCACTGATTTTACCGATTTGCGCAGACCAATCCCAAGCACTTGAAGCCTTAAATACTATCCAAATGATCAAAGAAAGTTTTGACCCGAAAGTTAACACAGTAATCGGGTTATCAAACATTTCAAACGGCTGCCCGAAGGAATTAAGACCGCTTATCAACAGAGTTTATGCAGTTTTAGCAAAAGGCGCAGGACTTGATGCAATAATTATGGATGCTAAAGATACAGAACTTGTCAGGATTTTAAAAATGCTTGACAGCGGCTGTGCCAAGTCAACAACAGACGAATTATATCTGAATTTATTAAATATGATAAACTCTTTTGGCGAATTAGAAGATATTAAATTTGACAAAAACAATCCGCAAGAGCAAAATATTATTAAAACAGCAGCAGTTTTGCTAAACAAAAAAATATACTCTGACAGCTTTACACAGGTATAATTTTTGTGGTAAAATTCAGTAGAAAGTTTTGAGGGGTTATGAAAATTAAAAAGTCACTATTAACAAGTATATTGGTTTCATCATTAGCACTGGGAGCACTGCCTGCCGCAGCTCAAATGTCTGCAGAAGCCAGTCTTTTATATCAGGAAGCCTGCAGTGCGGAACACCAGCAAGATTTGAAAGAAGCAGTTTCAAAACTTGAACAGGCTGCAAAAATTTCGGGCGGTGATGTAATGCTTTATACCAAGCTTGCCGGCCTGTACACAGAAACCGATAATACGGAAAAAGCTCTTGAAACATACAAAAAAGTTATTGAATTAAAACCGGATGATGCTTTCGTTTATATAAGTATAGGCAGCATCTATGAAACCCAGGGTAAATATAAAGAAGCTCTTCAATCTTACGAAAAAGCTTTGGATATATTTCCTGAATATAAATATAATTACTACAACATTGCCAATGCTCAATACCAATTAAGAGATTACAAAAAAGCAATCAAAAGCTACAATACCTTTTTAGAAACATATTCACAGCACGCGGAATCGAGAGAAAACCTTGCATCTTCTTATCTGGCAGTGAAAGATTATGAAAACTCCGTAAAACAATTCAAAAGAATTTATGATAAAAATCCTGACTCGTTTAAAAACTTTTCAGAATACGGCATCTCACTTTTAAATACAAATAACTCAGAAAAAGCTGCCGAAATGCTTGAAAAAGCAATAGAAATTGATCCTGAAAACAATTCCGCCCATCTTGGACTGGCACAAGCTTATCAGGATTTAGGCAAAAATGAAATGTCTTATGAACAGTATCAAGTAGTACTTGCCAAAGTTCCAAACCTCAACACAGTAAGACTTGACTATGCAAATCTGCTTGCAGATATGGAGAAAAATACCGAAGCAATTACACAATATAATATGTATATCAAAGCTTTCCCAAATGATGTAAACGGATATAAAAATATTGCAGCTGTTTATAAAACCTTGAACAATTTTGATAAAGCCTTAGAAAATTATCTGATTGCAGAAACCAAAGACAGCACAGATATAAATATTAAAAAAGATATTGCATTATGTTACCACAATAGAAAAGATTATAATAATGCAATAAAATATTATGATGAAATTTTAAAAGTCCAGCCTGAGGATTATACCATAAAATTCAACAAGGCATTAGCTTTGCACGCACTGCATAAATACCAGGATGCAATAGTCCTTTATAAAGAATTACAAACAGTAAAAACTGATAAAACGGTTAGAGATAATCTAAATAATGCCTTGGTTTCAAGAGGTCACGAACTTATTGAAGTTGAAGCTTATGATGAAGCTTTAGATAACTTTAAAACAGCGATAAAAGAGGGTTATTCAGATGGATTTGCATATTACGGATTGGCAAAAGTGTACAGAGCACAAGGTAACAATACTAAAGCATCTGAAAACTATGAAAAAGCTATATCTATAGACCCTGAAAAAACTGTTTATTCAGCAGAATACAGCGATTTTATCTCATCACTTTACAAACCGAAAGTAACAGTTCCGGAAATCAGTACCACAGGTCAAGATGAAATTTCTGTAATTACAATAACTGTCGACGGGGCCGAAGCTCCGGCTAAAACTCAAGCACCTAAAGAAGAAGAACCTGTTATTAAGTCTTCTTCTATAACGCTTAAACAAAACGAAGATTTAATTTTAGAAGGTGATAAAAACTTCAAAGAAAATAACTACGAAGCTGCTGTTAAAAATTATCAAGATGCATTACAGCTTGTTCCAAATGATGCAATAACTCTGTTAAAAATCGGCAATATTTACAAAATGAAAGAAGATAACACAAAAGCTGTAAATTATTACCAAAAGTCAATTATAGTTAATCCTGATTACACGGACGGCTGGTTCAATCTTGGTTTGGCATACGCTAATGAAAACAATCTGATTGAATCCCAAAAAAGCTTTGAAAAAGTAATTTCACTTGATGCTGATTATAATTTTGGCTATGCATACTACGCTTTGGGAAGAGCATTTGAATATCAGGGAAAAAAATCTGATGCAATAAAAAATTACAAGTTATTCATAAAACACAATAACGATAAAGATATGATTAACACTGTTCAAGCCCAAATCAAACAACTTCAATAACTATGAAAAAAATATTATTATTCATAATAACTATATTTATGGTTGTATTTACCTGCGCGTGTGATAATGAACAGGCAAATATTTTGTTCAACAAACACCAATTTACACAAGATACAATCCTTTCACCAAGCAACACTAATGTATTCAAACCCGGAGAGCGAATTTATTATTTGGTAACCCTGCCAAAACAGGTAGAATCAAAAATGCTTTTAATCCAAATAGTAAAAATCGGAGGAGATAAAGCTGAAATGTACGGGTATGACTTGGTTTGGGGTAAAAGAGTAAAGTTAAGAGATGAACAAGCTCACTATTATACAGATTATGTTGTCCTAAATTCAACCGGAGCATATACAATGAAAGTATATTCCCGAGATAACCCAACCAAAATTTTGACAACAGCAAATTTTTATGTGAAGAATTAAACAAAGGAAGAAATAAAAATGATTAAAGAAAAAGCTTTAGAATATTTTAAAAACGGCTATTCATGCTCGGAAAGTATAGTTCAAGCCTGTATAGATGAAGGTTTATGCCCGGCTGAATTATTACCATGCGCAACAACTTTTTCTGCAGGAATGTCATCAGGCTGCCTATGCGGAACCATAGCAGCTTCACAAATGGTTTTGGGACATATTTTCGGAAGAAACAATAAATTCGAAAACCAAATATCTGCAAGAGAAAAAGCCGCTCAACTTGTTGAAGAATTTAAAAAAAGAAATAAAGTTACCTGCTGTAGAATATTGAGTGCAGGTATAAGCGGAAGTGCCAGAAAAGAACATTGTTCTAAACTTGTGTCAGATGCTTGCGAAATTTTAGAAGAATTAATTCAGGTAAAAGTATAATTACTATTTACCCCGGAGGGTATTATGCAAAATTTTTATAAATTAGATAAACTAAACTTCTTAACAGCCGGCATGCCATTATCAACAGGTAAAGGCGGCTACCCGAAAGCTTTTGAAATTATTGAAGAAATGGGGCTCGACGGAATGGAAGTCGAATTTGTTCACGGAGTCAGAATGAGTGACGAAACCCGTCAATTTTTAAATAAAACCCAAAAAGAAAAAAATCTTGTATTAACTGCCCACGGACCTTTCTATGTTAATCTTAATTCAAAAGAAGAAGATAAAGTTGAAGCAAGTGTCCAAAGAATAATAGATACCGCAAATGCAGCAAATGATTTTGGCGGATACAGCATTACATATCATGCGGCATTTTATATGGGCGGTGATAAAGAAACAGTTTATCAACAAGTAAAAACGCAGACTCAAAAAATTATTGAAACACTTGAAAAGCACAATATAAAAATGTGGATTCGCCCGGAAACCACAGGAAAAGCAACCCAATGGGGAGATTACGAAGAAATTATCAGGTTATCAAAAGAATTTGAACAGGTTCTGCCTTGTATTGATTTTTCACACATTCATGCCAGAACAGCCGGGGAATACAATACTTATGACGAATTTTGTAAAATTCTGGATAGAATAGGCACAGAACTTGGAGATTTTGCTATAAACAATTTCCACGCACATCTTGCAGGAATCGAATATAGTGCTAAAGGTGAAAAACGTCATCTCATACTTGAAGAATCTGATATGAACTATAAAGACTTGCTAAAAGCTTTAAAAGAATTTGGTGTGAAAGGTGCACTGGTTTGCGAAAGCCCAAACATCGAAACAGATACCAAAATCTTAAAAGATTATTATATGAGTTTATAAACCTTTAAATCTAAAAAATTAAAGTTTTTTGAAAATTTGCCGATAAAAAGAGCATGCATTACTAATAATTGAGGTATATTATGTTCAATTCCGTGAATAATCCGTTCGGACAACGAATAGAATCGGCTATATCTACCGGTCAGGAGAAAAAACAACATCAACAAAATCAGCAAAAAGATGATGATAAAAGATATCTTGAAAATGATGACAAAGATGAAGTTAACATTGGAGAACTACCGCCATTATCAGAAGATGATGTTTATATAATGGTGCAAAATTACATCAGCAAATTAAAAGGCGAAAATGAAGGTAATGAAAAAGCCATTCAAAAACTGGATAAGTTTCTGACTAAATTTGATGTTATAAAATTTATGAAACAACACCCCGGTATGACAAGCGCAGACTTTCATATGATAATGTTTAATGAAACAATAGGTCTGATAAGTTAAAATTCTTTATTTTTTAACAATTATACCGGCAGAATCCTTCATCATAGTTGCTGTTGATTTTGAAGGTGCAGTATCCGGTATTGAGCAACCTGTTGGCGGCAATATTCCGGTAGCCGTAACAAAAATTCTTGTACTGTTTACTTGTTTAACAGTCTCTGTATATTTTATAGAGAACGGAAATATATCCTGTCCCCATTTATTAGGACCTTTACGACCGTTAATATCTATTGCAAACAAATGCAAACCGCCATTTTTTGTATTAGTAAAAACAATCATACTGTTATCAAGCACGTATGCACTTGATTTAGTATAATCTTTAAAACAACCTGCATCTTCTGCCACATTATTATTAGTCGGATAATTTCTCGGGAAACAACCGCCTGTTAAAGGATCAACCGTTTCGCAAAAGCGGGTTGCCCCAAGCGCTCTTACAAAAGCTTTTTCCAATTCTTTACAACCTGTAGTTTGAGCCGGAGCAGTTCCTGCCAAATGCATGCCAAACTCTGATTGTTCTGCAGTTGTAGGCGCAGCATAGCATAAAAACACTTTGCCCTCACCTGAACTTACAGACCTCAGTGCCGTTTCCATCTTTGCATAAGCTGTTCTAAACTCTGCAAGTCTTGCCCTTTGCTGAATGGAAGAGCCTACCGTTGACAATGTCATCGTTGCCAAAAATCCAATTAGTGAAAGGGTAACCATAACTTCTGATAGTGTAAATGCCAGTCTTTTTTTATTAAAATTCATACTCATCAATCCCATAAGAAAACTCTATAAACTAATTTTAACACATTTATCAACACTAGTCAATTGATAAAAGCGCAAATCAAGCCCTAGGGTGAGTTTCATCATAAACTTCTTTCATATGCTGCATAGAAATATGAGTATAAATTTGGGTATTTGAAATACTTGCATGCCCCAAAAGTTCTTGCACAACCCTCAAATCAGCTCCGTTTTCTATCAAATGAGTAGCAAAGCTGTGCCTGAACATATGAGGTGTTACATGTTTTGGCAGTTCAATTTTCTCAACAATATTGTTAATAACATTTCGCACCATTTTTGTTTGCAATCTGTAACCGGTTTTGTTGATAAAAACAGGAGTTGTATCTGTTATCGGCTCAAGTTCATAACCCTTGGCAACCAAATTACGAGCATAATCGATATATCCTTGCAGATAAGACTTTGCACGATCAGTTACAAGAATAATACGCTCTTTTGATCCTTTACCAAAAACTGTTATCTCATTATTCTCAAGGTTAAGATTTCCAAAATTTAACCCGCTTAACTCCGAAACCCTCATTCCGCTTGCCCATAAGAGTTCAAGAATAGCCCTGTTGCGATACCCTGCAGGTGTATCAATATTTATATTACTCAAAATTTGTTCCACCTCATCTGTTGTGAGGAATTTTGGCAACGACTTAGGTCGTTTGGGGGATATTAGACTTTCTGCCGGATTATTATCGACTTTATTCTCTCTATGCAAGTATTTATAAAAGGTTCGGAGAGATGCAATCTTTCTTGCAACAGTTGTTTTTTTGTAATTAAAAATCTGCATAAAATGCAAATATTCACGAACTTTTGCAAAGTTTACCACTTCACATTCCTGATCTCCAAGCCATATCAAATAGGCTAAAATATCAGCATAGTAAGCTTTTGCCGTATGATTAGAAAAGTTTTTCTCCACTAAAATATATGATTTAAAATCTTCCAAATCCTGTTTTGATTTTACATTTAATGCCATATGTTACCTTGTTGCTTTTTTACAATAACTATTATACAATACTTTTATAAGATTTAGAATAGTATAAAAGTAAAAGTAGGTGAAAACATGAATTGTAAAAAATTATTAGTTACTTCAATGATTTTAACATCTTGTATTTTTTGTGCACCTCATGCGTTTGCTGCCCAGCCTATAAAAGCTCAAGTATCTAAAAGTTACGTCGATATAAGCAGATTAATTGAATATAACAATTATGAAGATGCTGATGCCCGCTTAAAAACAATTTTGAGTAAAAATCCTAATGATATGGATGCGAAAGCATTGTTGTTAATATCACAGGCAAAACAGTGGAAACTGGCTCCGACTCAGGCTGAATTGGATAAATTGTTAAAAAAATATCCTAACAAGCCGGAACTTCACTATGCTCAAGGGTTAGTATATTTAATGCGTGAAACATCATCAGATGTTGAATATATCAAAAACATTTCAAACCTTTCAAATGCGGCAATTAAAGAATTTGTAACTGCTGTAGGTTTAGATAGTACATACTACCAGGCATATAATGCTATGGGTGTTGCAACATTAAAACTTGGCAACAAAAAAGATGCTCAAGATTTATTCAAAGTTGCTTTGAAGAATAACCCGAACTTTGCACCTGCATACGATAACTTAGGTAATGTTGCCATGCTTGAAGGGGATTTAGATCAAGCTGAAAAATATTATCTGCAGTCTATCAAATGCAATTCTCATAACCCGACATCTATGTATCACATGGGTCAGGTTGAAGCAAGACGCGGTGATTATACAAAAGCATTGACCTGGTTAAACCACTCATTGCATATCAATCCAAATTCATCTCCGGCATGGAACCTTCAAGGTGAATTATATTTAAAACAAGGCAACCAGCCGGCTGCTATAAATTCATTCAAAAAAGCTATTCATGTTAAACCTGAAAATTCCCGTCCATATATCAACCTGGCAGGAGTTTATGAAAGAAGAGCCGATCACGAATTTGCTATGGAAGAATTAAAAACAGCTATCATCTTAAATCCTAACTACAAGGAAGGGGTTTACAGAGTTGCTAATATGTCATTAGAAACAAAAAAATACCAACAGGCTCTTGAATACTATTCAAGACTGTTAGGAGATGCAACATATAATAACAATGCAATCATCGGACTTGCAAACACTTATTATGAAATGGCTAAAGATACTGCAGACAGCAGAGATTACACTACAAACAAAGATGTGTATCTTGCTTATGATTATGTAAATGAAGCTATTCAAAGAACCCCGAATGATTTGAAACTACATCTTGCAAAAATTAAACTTGGCAAACTTACCCACCAGATGGAAATGACCCAAGAAAACTTGAACTACATTGTTCAATCTGCAAGCAACAGCCTGATGGATACAGTGATTAAAGGGGAAGCTTATCTGTCTTTAGGCCGTGAAAAAGATGCCGTTTATACTTTTGAAAATGCAATCAATTTCGCAAACAGTGTTGATGATGAGTTGTATTTATCAGAAATTCTTGTTCAGCACAAACAATTCAGAACAGCCAGAAAAGCTCTTCAAAAAGTGTTAATGGCTGATCCGGATAACAGAATTGCAGAAAACGGTATTCACTATATCAATTTATGTGAAATGAAATCTAATGAATTCTTTGAAATTGCACTTCGTCAATACAAAGAAGGCAATTACGCATCTGCAATCGAATACTGTAACAGAGCAATTGACTTTTATCATAATGCACCTTCAATCGCTAAGTTGAAAGCTCAATCTTACGAAGCTGAAGGCAACTATCAAGGTGCGGTTAAATATTATACACAATACCTTGCACTTGCACCTAACGCATCTGATAAAAACGCTGTTCTTCAAAGAATTCAGGTATTCCAACAGAAAATATAACGGATTTTCGGTAGGGCAATGCAAAGCAAGCCCGTAAGGTGGAGGAAAACTTTGAGTTTTCCGACAACCCGAACAATCCAAGACAGCGGATTTTGCGCAGGGTGAAGCAATAGCGAACCCGTAAGGTGCAAAGGTTGAAGTGAATGATGCAAAAGCTTATGAACGGCAAACCTGAGCCCTGCAGAAATTGAAGAAACAAATTTGCGGACAGCAAAATTATGAAGAAAAAATTTGATATTAGAAAAACGTTTGAAACATTTTTGAAAGAGCCTCTTAGTATTTTAACTGAGGGGCTGTTTCAAATAGTAAATATTCAGGCAAATATTTTTAATCAGGAATCTTCATTCAACATAGATTTTGTAAATAACAAAACTCAGTTAACAGTCGTAAATAACGAAAAAATGTGTAATCTGTTTCAAACAGTTTTGTATAAACAAAAGATAAAAGAAGTAAAAGAAAAAACAACGGTGACAAAATGAAACCATTTATGAACGCAAAATTTATAATCAGTGCAGAAAAATTAAGCCAGTGTCCGGATTTCAATATTCCGGAATTTCCGCTTTTAGGGCGTTCAAATGTCGGCAAATCCTCATTTATTAATGGATTAGCGAATAATAAAAAGCTTGCAAGAACATCAAATGTACCCGGGAAAACAAGACTTATTAACTTTTTTAATTTTTCAGAAGAATTTATGATAGCTGATTTGCCCGGATACGGATATGCAAAGGTTTCAATAGAAGCAAGGAACAAATGGCAGAAATATCTTGAAGAATATCTGCTAAAGCGTGAGCAGATAAAATATCTTGTTCAGCTTGTTGATGCGCGCCATGAGGTTCAAAAAAACGACTATCAAATGAGAGAATGGGTTATGGCATATGATTTACCTATAATCACTGTTGTCACTAAGATTGACTGTATTTCGAAAAATAAAATTCAAAGCACATTAGCCCATGTAAGAAAAGAATTTGGCGGAGAAATTTTCCCGTTCAGCGCTGTTGATAACAGATATAACGAGAAAATTTTAGAATTTTTTACGACATCGGAAACCGTTTAATCTTTTTTATAGAGATATTGAAGCCTTTTAATATCAGATAAACAAACAACAAAAACATCTGTGTGATTATCTTTTATATATTGTTCAAAGCGGTCAATATTCATTGTTCTATATAATGTGCTTTCTTGACCGTCCGGAGCATATGTGTAAATCCTTTCAGTATCTTTAAAACTATAAATAATTGGCTGCATAAGGTTTTCCCCGAACGAATCACCCCATAGCAATAATTTTGGAGCATTTAAAGGATAATCAACGTGTTTCAGATGATAATTCTCTTTTCCAAAACTTTCAACCGTTAATTTTGCTTTTTTGTAATTCTTATGTTGAAAGTATTTGTAATCAGTATCAAGCGCTTTGTAATTATCTTTATGCAAAGATATTCTTTCATAAGTTCTGCCGCGGTGAAGCGGAAGATCAGGACAGACTCTGATTTTGTTTGAATAAAAATAGTCAAAGTCTTTTTCTGAAGCAATATAAATATTCGGATAATCCTTTTTAATCTGCTGCATCAATTGCAAATAACCGATATAAGCTCCCTCATCTGTCCAGTGATGATCAGATTTGAAAAAAGCATAATCTTTTTTCGCTAATTCTTGCAACTCATTATATGGATAAACGATATTCAAACCTGTTTCTTTATTGATATAATCAATCATTTTGCGAACTTTATTATATTCTTTTGAAGGTTTCAATAGCGGATAAAAATCTTTTTGGTGAATAGCATATTTAGACGGTGCAATAAGAATATATAATTTAATATTATTTTTATTACAAAAAGCCTGTAATCTTTTTACATTAGCAGCTGCCGTTTTCATTTTATCAATAGTATATAAATCATTAGATGGAACCTTGCTATTTCCCATCCAGTTTGTTTTTTTATTAATAAAAACATTATTAGTTTCATAATAATTAGATGCCAGATTGTAACACAAATCCATATATGAAATAACTAATATATCTCTCATAAAAAATCTGTCATTATACCAGCTATCAAAATTTTTTCCAAACATATAATTAATATTGCCATCTTTACTTATTAACGGTTGCCATGTTGCAAGCGTTCTGTTTTCAGCTTTTGATACTTTCCCAAGCGTATTAATATTCAGCATTGGAATAAATAAAATACTAAAAAATAATAGTAAAAATAAGATTTCTAAACGTGACCGTTTTTTTAACGTTTTGAAATCTGCAAGATAATCAACAATCTTGTAGGATAACAAATATGATAGAACCAAAATTATAATAAAAACTTCAAATTCAAAATTAACTTTAGCTCTGCCCTTAACAGGGTATTTTAAAATAAAACTTTCCGCTTTAGGGTCAATCATAAGCTGATTATCAGAAAATGATAATTCAGCATTTCGCGCGGTAAACTTTTTCAAATCTTTTATTTTCTTATTTTTATGTCCGCGAAACCCAATATTATCAAGCCTTAAAGGGTTACCCCCCCCCGCAATATTACTATCGATAAAGATTTTTGCTTTATTAAATTTTAATACATTATTAATTTTAAGATTTACCTTATTATCTTTGTCAAGATTAATTGTTTTGACTACTTTATCAGAATTAAAAATTCCATATGACAGCATAGCTTTTACTTTAACCTCGCCATGCCCGGTCAAGTTAAACTGAACATTTACAGGTTTCTTATCCAGCCAAAAATTGTTTGAGCAAAGTAAAATAACACATGTTATCAAAACTGATATAATATTTCTCTTTTTTATTCTAAATCCCATTACAATCTCTCCTTAGAACCTGAAATAAATAAACGGGTTATATGTACTTGATGCAATTGTCGCTGCAGATAAAATAAACAAGACTAAAAGCCACACATTTATCAGTGCTTTGCCAAATTTATTTTTAATTTCAAGCATTTTACTAAACAACGGAACAGAGCATAACAATGCCGCAATAAAGATTATAACCTCAACGGTATCAACATAATAAGCAAATCCGTATGCTATTTCTTCTGTTTGAATCTTTAGCATGCCAAACATATTCATTAAATATTTCCAGGCATAATTCATATTATCAGCCCTGAACATTACCCAACCGATTACGAAAATAAAAATACAATAAATATGCTGTAATGCTTTCACCCAATTTTGAGTATATTTTTGTTCAAATTCTTTTATATTAATAATTTTTTCCAAAATTATGAAAAATCCATGCCATAACCCCCAGATTACAAAGTTCCAGGCAGCACCATGCCAGATTCCTGTTAACAAAAATACTATTCCCAAATTCCTCAATGTTTTTAATTTCCCAACACGATTTCCTCCAAGGGAGATATATACGTATTGTTTAAACCACGTAGATAAAGAAATATGCCATCTGCGCCAAAATTCGGTTATAGATTTTGAAATGTATGGATAATTGAAGTTTTCCATAAATCTGAATCCGAAAATTAAACCCAAACCAATTGCCATATCTGAATATCCACTAAAATCAAAATACAATTGGAAAGAATATGCTATAGAACCAAGCCATGCAATACCATGAGAAAATGTTGAAGGATCCTGTACAAAAATCTTATCGGCAATCGCACCCATCGTGTTTGCAATAAGCATTTTTTTAGACAAACCGATAATAAATCTTTTTACTCCCAAATCAACTTTTTCAAAATTAACTTCACGAGAATCAATCTGTTCTGCCACATCGTGATATTTTACAATCGGACCAGCAATTAACTGAGGGAATAAGCAGATATATAATGCCAATTTATAAACATCTTTTTGAACCTTGCAATCTCCGCGATAAACATCAACTACATAAGACAAAGCCTGGAAGGTATAAAAAGATATCCCGATAGGCATTACAATATCCAATGGCTGAATATGAGCGTGGAGCAAATTATTGCAATTATCGATTAAAAAATTAAAATATTTGAAATATACCAAAAACCCTAAATTTGCCACAACAGTAGATGCCAGAATAATTTTCTTATGATTTTTGAACTTATCAACCGCAATAGCACCAAAATAATTTAACAAAATAGTCAAAAGCATTATCGCTAAATATTTCGGCTCACCCCAAGCATAAAAAATTATACTCGCAATCAACAATATAGGGTTATGAAGTTCTTTTTTTGTCACCAAATACAATACCAACACTATTGGTAAAAACATAAATACAAATGTCATTGAACTAAACAGCATTATTTATTCTCCTCTGTTACAAACAAATTTAAAGCTTTCATAAAATGTGGAGAAGCATGCATCCATATAACAATATCCGGCTTTTCTGTCCGTATATCAGAATATATGTCACTATCAAGCACAACATGCTTTCCATAATTATCCCTGCGCAAAACTACTTCTTTAAACGAATGAGTCAAACACCTTGCAAAACTATGAATAAAAGAATCCCCGACAATATAAACTTTTTGTGAATTGACAGCATCAGGGTTCTCATATCTGATTGTTACATTTGAAACATCTCTGGTTACTTTAATGCTTTTATTCAATTTAAAGAATTTATAATCTGTATCCAAAATATCCATACCTTTTAATCTTAATTTATCAAATAAACTGCCATTAATAGGCTTATCATTCCAAGTTTTATGAGGATATTTTTCTTTTGTATATTTAAAATCTTTGTATTCAACTAAATTATTAAAATCTTTCTGCATATACTTAAACAATTCAGACGCAACTAACGAAGAAGCATAATCAGTATAATGATGATCTGTTTTGTAATATAACATATCTTCACCCTTGTAGGATTTATAAAGCTCAAACGGGTATAAAACATTTATATTATGCTTTTCCAAATATTTAATTACATATGATGCAACTTCAGGTTTATTATTTACATAGAATTTAGAATCTTGAAAATCGTTGTATATTGTTTCCTTTGCAGGAATAGATATTACATAAAATTTTGCATTTGATTTGTCACAATAATTTTTAAAATTTAAATAACCTTTATGATATTTTAATAAAGCATCTTCTGATGGCAACATACAAGTCTCATCTGCTGTCCAGCAGGTATTTTGGGAAATCCAATTATTCTTCCTGTTCAAATAAGTTAATTTATTATCTGTTGGAAATTCTCGAAGTGCAGTTGATGTATAATAATTTATATCAATAAACAAATTTCTTAAAAAGAATCTGTCATTATACCAGCTATCAAAATCATTACCAAAGTTATAATTTATATCACCGTCTTCTGTTATAAACGGCTGCCATGTAGCAAGTACTCTGTTTTCTTTTATTGAAACTCTTTCTTTGTTTATACAACTCATTGGTAAAAGCAGTAGTGCAAAAAACACTGTCAAAAACAAAATCTCTACACGCGATTGATTTTTTAATGTTTTAAAATCCGCAATATAATCAACAAGCTTGTAAGATAACAGATATGATAGAGTTAAAATAATTACAAACAATTCAAATTGAAATCTGGACGCAGCTTTTCCATATATTGGATATGTTAAAATAACCTTATTTTCAGACGGGTAAATAATTAAAGTCCCATTTTTTACACTTAACTTCGCGCCTTTTGCCCGAAATTTTTCAAGATTATTAAGTTTATATTTCCCTTCCCGAAACTCAGTATTAGTAAGCATTAAAAGGTTGCCCCCCCCCGCAATACTACTATCGATAGTGATTTTCAGTTTTCTAAAATTCTTAACTCCGCTAAACTTTAATTGTATTTTTTCATCTTTTGCTAAGTCAACCTTTTTATAAGCCTTAACAGATTTTGAAAATAATCCTGATAACTTTGCAGAAACCGAATCTACACCATTGCCGCTTAAATTAAACACCAAATCAACAGGTTTATATTCCAACCACAAATTATTTGCAAAATATAAAACTACAGCCGTAATTATGCAAGCTATAATACTTCTTTTTCTCAATATCTTAATTCCAACTTCAATATTAATAATAGTTCAAAAATCTTTTTTGTAAATAAAACCGCATAATAAAATTACCTGATATTTATATAAATATACAGGCAGTTACAAAACATAATTCTAATCGTCTTTTTCATACTATATACACTCAAAATATTAAACTAATATTCCGGTGTGCCACTTATAAAATTATTTTACGCTTCACATTCGGAAGGTATTTTTATCCGGTAAGGTATGAATAGAATATTAAAATTTTAAATAAAATACTATTACCCGGGTAGACTATTTCATTTTCTAATTTTGAAAATCATTATCAATTTTTTGTGCTATCATAAAATTAAAAATAGGAGAATAGAAATGTATAATATAAAAAAAATAACAGAAGATTTATTCTGGGTCGGAGCTAACGACAGAAGAATTGCACTTTTTGAAAGCGTATATCCGGTTCCGGATGGAGTTTCATATAACTCATTTATATTATTAGATGAAAAAACAGTTTTGCTAGATACTGTAGATAAAGCTGTTAATCATCAATTTATGGAAAATGTTGAACACGTACTAAATGGAAGAAAGCTTGATTATTTGATTATCAATCATATGGAACCTGATCATTGCGCAGAAATTCCAACTATCGTAAATAAATACCCGGAAATCAAAATTGTATGTAATGCGAAAACTCAAACTATGATTAAGCAATTCTTTGATTTTGATTTAACAGATGAACATTATATTATCGTAAAAGAAGGAGATAGCCTGAATACAGGTAAACACAATCTGACATTTGTATTTGCACCAATGGTTCATTGGCCGGAAGTTATGGTTACTTATGATACGACCGACAAAATTTTATTCTCAGCAGATGCGTTTGGTGCTTTTGGCGCAATTGACGGAAACATTTTTGCTGATGAAGTTGATTATGATCACAGATATATGGACGAAGCAAGAAGGTATTACACAAATATCGTTGGAAAATACGGACTGCAGGTTCAATGTCTGCTAAAAAAAGCCTCAGCACTTGAAATTAAAATGATTTGCCCGCTGCATGGTTACGTTTGGAGAAAAGACTTAGACAAATTTATTGATAAATACAATAAATGGTCAACATACACACCTGAAGAAAATTCTGTATTGATTGCATACGCATCAGTTTACGGGGGCACACAAAACGCTGCAGAAATTCTGGCAGGTAAACTTGCAGATTTAGGTGTTAAAAATATCAAAGTGTACGATGTTTCTACCGTTCACCCGTCTTATATTGTATCAGATGCGTTTAAATATTCGCATATTGTATTCGCCTCAACTACATACAATAACGGTATTTTTGTTAATATGGAAAACCTGCTTCACGATATTATTGCCCATAATCTCCAAAACCGTAAAGTTGCAATTATTGAAAATGGATCCTGGGCTCCGGTTTCCGGAAAATTAATCAGCGAACTTGTTTCTAAAATGAAAAATACCGAAATTATTCAAGACTGCATTTGTTTAAAATCTGCAGTTCTTGAAAATAAAAACGAAGAATTTAATAATCTTGCAAAAGCAATAGTACAAACAATAAATAAGTAAAAGGAGAAATTTATGTTAAACAAAAAATTAGAAGATGCTTTTAACGATCAAATTAACAAAGAACTTTATTCAGAATACTTATACCTTGGTATGAAAGCTATTTTTGCCGAATTAAACCTGCCGGGATTTGTAAACTGGTTTGATGTTCAAGTTCAAGAAGAAAGAGCTCATGCTATGGGTATGTTTGATTATGTTAACGAGCGTAATTCACAAGTAAGACTTGCCGCTATTGATAAACCTGCAATTATAGGTTCAACTCCATTGGAAATTTTTGAACAGGTTTTAGAGCATGAAGAATATGTAACCTCAAGAATTAATACACTTATGGACGTAGCGGAAGAAGTTAAAGACAGAGCGGCTTTGTCTTTCTTAGACTGGTACTTAAAAGAACAAGTTGAAGAAGAATCAAATGTTGGCGGAGTTTTGGCTAATTTAAAACTAATCGGTGATGATAAAAAAGCATTATTTATGCTTGATAAAGAATTAGCAGCAAGAACATTCGTTGCTCCGGTTATCGGCTAGGATTTAAAAAACTACAAATTGAAAAAGTCTTGTAACAATTACAAGACTTTTTTTATTTATGCAGCTTTATTTGCTTCAGCTTTTCTGTATTCCTCAGTACCCGGGAATGCATCTGAACCTGTTCGCATCTTTGTAATCATATATTGAAGTTTTGGAATAATTGTTGATAAGAACAAAGCTGAAATTACAAAACCACTGCCCCAGTTAAGTGCATTCATTCTCAGGTTTTTGTTAGAAACTTTACGCAGCAGATTTTCAGTAACTTCACCGGAATTAGTTTTCTTAGCAGCATCTATAATAGAATTTACATAATCAACAAGTTCTTTTTTATAAGCATCTAAATCACTCTGTGCCACAAATTTATATTTATCCATAAATGCTGTGCCAAATCTGTTTTTATAGAATTCACGCAAGAAATCAGGATTATTGATATGACCGCCGTTTAATATATCTTTTGCCTGACCTTCTGTTAAGATAGACAAACCTTGAATTTGCGGCTGCAATCTTGACATTTTATCAGCCGTTTGTTCAAATGCTTTAAGCTGACCTTCCGGAACAATATTTTTTAATTCCTGCTTGAATTGTTCAAGTGAAATTATTTTAATCTTATCCCCTTCAAATTTAGCTTTGAGAGAGTTTGGCAATTCATTGTTTTTACCGATAAATTCTTTTGCAAAGTCTTCTGTAGAAAGTTTTTGAAGTTTATTATCTTCGAAGTATCCCTGCATATATTTTGTTGTAAACTCAGCAGAAACAGGATCAAGTCTTGTTCCTACGCCGTTTTGTTCAATCTTATTCAGCCAATTATTCATATTCTGCATATTAAACATATAGAAATAAATTGAACCTAAATCTCTAAATAGAATTTCAACTCTTTCATCATTATTTCTTGCAGAATACGCACGTCCTGAAGCTGTACCGGCGTCAACTGCTAGCAGTTTATAGTTTCTGTCACTTTCAAATTTATTTGCAATAGAAAGCAAATTAAGCCCGAATGATACATTTTTTTTATCTTCTTTTTTCTTGTCACTTGTACCAAACGATTCCATCATAGGACGCTGTATAAACGGATTTGGGACGGCTGCTTTTACCTCTGTTGCAACCGATTGTGTTTGAGGTTTATCCTTATGATAAGAACGTGTAATTGCCTGATTTATTTTTGGAAGAATAAATCCGATAAAAGCATTCGCAATCAAAACACTTGAAATAACTTTGACAAATTTAAATCTTGCCATTGTTTTTTCCAAAATTTTAGCGCCGTTTTTAGTTCTTTCCGCAGATAAATAATTTGCTAACGGTTTATGTACATCGTCACTTGCAATATCAACATTAACTTTAGGTAATTTTAGTATTTTTTGACCTATTTTTTCAAACAAAGAATTAAGAGCCGTAACCCCGCCAAGCCAAAAAACAGCTCCTGAAAACTCTTCTGTAATTCTTTCTCTTGCTTCGTCAAAACCGCCTCGTTTATATGCCTGATATGTTCTTCCGCCTTCTACAAATGCCTCTAAAGCAATAACCGGCAAAAAGCCGTCACTTGCCATCTGTTTAACCAAATTTCTTGATATTACGCTATGTGTATTAGCGGTAGGTATTCTTATAGACATATTAATAATTTTCCAAATTAACTAACTATTTAATACCTCTGAATATATTTTTTTGCTTTGTACTTTTAAATTTTTAATATTTTGTTACATAGAGGTGTACTTAACAATACAATTATATTAATATGTAACAAATAATTAAAGTGGTATAATATTATCAGCAAGATTTTTTATGTTCGGATTTTATAAGATTAGAAATGTGGAAAATAAATAGTCATGATAAGCAGAATTAATATAAATGGTTTAAATAGCTATAATACAAATACTAAAGCACAGACTCAGAATTTTACCGGCCATGGCAGTCCTAATAATTTAAATAAAAAACAAAAAACTGTCATACTCGCATCATCTGCTGCAGGCATGACTCCTGTTTTGGCAGTTTTAGCAAAACGCAAAGGATTTTCTCTAAATCCAGCTAAAATATTTAGAACTCCTGTCAAAGACTGGGCAATATTTAAATATGCTCCAGAAGGCAAATTCATAAAATTTGAAGAACCACAAATCATATCAGTTGCAGCAGGTTCTATTGCCGGCGGGTTTATCGGTGGAGCTATAGTCGATGACAAATCAAATTTAAAAGCTAAAAAACGAGAAATTCTAAACCAGATTTTAGGCAATATTCTTGTTCCTGTAGGCTGTGTAGGATTTGGCGCCCGCCAATATGAAAAATATGCAAACCGAATCGAAAATGCCATGCCGCAATTATCAAAAAATACTAAAACTACTAGATTCCTGAATAAATGTTTGAAAAATTTACCAAATGCCACATGTACCGTTGCTTTCTTGGGTATAGGAATTTATCTTGGCAATAGAGTTTCGAATTATATTAACGAAAAACTTTATCATAGAAAAGTAGATAGAAATATTAAAGCCAGTGATTTTGCTCCTCACGTTGATGATTTATGCATGGCAACATCAATGATGAACAAAAACTCTTCATTTGGCGATAAACTTGGCAGGGTAATCCCTCTTGCTCTTATTGTTCCCGGATATCAAACAGGAATTGCTCAAGAGCATTAATTTTAAGCTGTGTTATCTTTTTATATAGGTACTGAAAGACTTTCATACATATCAAACAGGGAAATTAAATACAAAAATTTCTCTAATTTTAGAGAAAAAGAAAGTCTCATCAAATGATAAGACTTATAAATATACATTTACCCCACATATATACTAACATACAAAAATTTCCTTGTCAAGTCATATAGTTTTTTTAAAAACTTGCCTTCCCCAAAAGAGTAATTAATTATTGATGAAATCTGAAATATGATGTAAAATATATATATGAAGAAGGTTAGTTTATTTTTAATATGTTTAATATTAACTTTTTTACCCTGTAATGCAAAAACAATATCCGAACAAGAAAAGCCAAAAGATACACCAAAAGTATTTATATATCATATTCCGGATAATGAAGAAATGGCAAAACAGGATGATACAAACACGTCTTCTCAAAATATTGACTCACAAGCCGAAAATATTACAGATATAATCTCAGATGACATAACCGCCGATACTTCAGGCAATCCTGAACCAGAAGAGGTATTTGAAGATGAGGAAATTAAACCTATTTATATTTCAGAAGAATACCAAATTGACGATATGTACTCTGATGTTTTGCATGGTTATGCTGTTTATGATGACGAAGAGGAAAATGCAATTTCTTTAGAAGATCATCTTGAAGAATATCAGGCAATAAAACTCCGCAAACCCGCATGTGTTAAAGGTGATAAATATTACAATGCAAAAACCCTTACTCCTAATACTTATTCAAAACTTACAAATATGGAATACAGCATCACACCAGTGTCCAGTACAAACTTTAGGAGCAAAGGCGGTTTCAGTGCCGGGACAACATTCAGTCAAGGTATTGATTACTCTGAATTAGAAGCTTCAACAGGAGTTTTCTCAAGATATGATTCAAAATATTTTGCAATAAGCACAGCATACGCAAAAACAGTAAACAGCACCAATAACAATTATAACGATAATTTTTACTTTTCACCGGAATTGAAAATAAACCAATACTTTACATTAAAAGAAATCTTATCTGCTGATATTGCAAAAAATAGAAAAAAAGCTGAATTTGTTATATCAGTAAATCCGTTTGGAAAGAAGGATACAGATAGAATGAGATTTGAACTCGGTGCCAGCTCAATTTTTGACCAAACAAATGCTTTAATGAAAAATCAATTTAAATTTTCAACAAATTTTAAATTGTAAATTTCTAAACATATTTTTGTACCACAGACTAATTTTGTTTATAATTGGTATAAGAGGGATTTAATATTGACAGACGAAAATTCGGAAGCAAAATTAAATAATCAGCCGCAGGAAAAGAAAAAGAAAAAAAGGAAAAAACGACACAACAGAAAAACCGGCTTTTATTATTCTTTTTTCACTATTGTGCTGATTTTTTGTTTAATCCAAATCGGTTACGGTGCAATATTAAATATTGGCAAAATAATTTCTTATCAAGGGAAAATGGTTACACTTGAAAACCTGCTTAAAAAAGCCCAGATGCGTAATCAGGATTTGAAATCAGAAAAAAAAGTAGTAACATCAGATAACAGCCTTGAAGGAATTGCAAGAAACAATCTTAAAATGGCCGGAGAAGATGAAGTTCTTATTATTATTAACAAAAAAGTGGAAGAACCTAAAAAGAAAAAAAGCAAATGGCAATCCTTCAAGTTCCCTTTCCAAAAACAGGAAAAAGAGGTTGAACCCACAGGAAATATTTATATTCCTCCGGAAGTTGTCGAAGAATAGAAACGGATAAAATTATGGAAAATTCTCAAAGTATAGAATATATAAAACAAGCATTTGAATTAAAAGAATCAAAAAACTACAAGCCTGCTATTGAAATGCTTTATAAAGCTCTGGAAATCGAAAATGATAATGTCGAAATTCTCTCTCAAATAGGAGAATTATATCTTCTATTGAACAACTATACCAGAGCCTTGCAATATTTAGAAAAATCACTCCAGATAAATCCGGAGCATCTTAATAGTTTAAAACTTACAAGAACAATAAAAGAACGTCAAGGTGATTCAGATACCGTATTAAGCATTTCAACAAAACTTTTTGAAACTTTCCCAAACAGTGAAAACTTAAAAGAGCTTATAAAAGTACTTATTAATCTGAAATTATTCTGCGAAATTGAGAAATATAAATCTTCAGAGTTTTTCAACCAAGATGTTGAATTAGAATGCGCTAATGCGTTCTATTCAAACGGCGAAAAAGAGATCGCAAAAGAGTTTCTAAGCCACTGTAATCAAGATGATGAAAACGTACTATTACTAAATGGAAAAATCAAATTTGATGAAAATGATTTTGAAGGTGCTAAAGAAATTTTCTCAAAAATCGGTAAAAACTCTCAAAACCCGGAAATTTTAAACTATTTAGGACTGTTTGATTTAGAAAACATGAATTTTATAGAAGCAATTAAAAACTTTTCAAAAGCTGCAAACATAGATAAATCAAACTCAAAATACTACTACAACCTTGGAAACGCTTATTTTTACAACGGTTGGATAGAAGAAGCTCAAAAGGCTTACCAAAAGGCTCTTTATCTAAATCCTGAAAACATTGACTACAGATATGCTGCAGCATATTTATATTATGATAAAAAAGATTTTACAAAGGCAAAAAAAGAAACAGATGCAATACTTGATATTTCACCTGAATACCCGCAGGCAAGAGTTTTAAGGGCATTACTGCTTGCCGAAAAGAAAGACCTTATTGGAGCTCAGGAAATTCTTGAAAACAATATTAAAAAAGGTTATAACGACAATTTTACAAAAAGTGCTTTGAGTAAAATTTATACAGAATTAAATATATTCAATAAAGCTGAAGAACTTGTTAACGAGATGATTGCGCAAAATCCTGAAAATCTTAACTATTTGAGCGATTTAGCAGAAATTTGTATTAGAGAGAAAAATTATAATAAGGCAATCGAACTTGCTGACAAAATTCTTGAAATAAATTCTAATTATATTGCAGGTGATATTTTGGGAGCTAAAGCAGCATTCTTAAAAGAAGATTTCAATCTGGCAAAAGGTTACGCTCAAGATGCAATCTCACTTGATATAAATTGTTCGGAAGGCTATTATTATCTGGCTCTTGTAAGAGAAAAAGAAAATGATACCGAAGAAGCTATCGAATGTATGAAACGTGCTATTTTATATGATTTGAATAATCCAAAGTATTATACAAAAATGAGTGAAATCTACAAAAATAAAAAAGATTATAAAACAGCTTTAGAATATATTACAGAAGCTGAAAGCATTGATAGTTCAAATGAATATAAATTTATGTATTCAGAACTTGTAAAATTAAACAGAAAAGTAAACAAATAATAAGTTAAATCTCGAAAATTTTTGCCTTTGACAAAAAGATAAATATAATACCTAATATATGAGATTTAACCGGAGTGAGAAAATGGAAACTAGAAGATTGATAAAAAAAATATTGGCAATATCAGCGGTATTACTGATAACAGAAGGTTGCGCATTAGCAGCAAAAATGCCTGAAACAACTGTTCCACACCAATATCCAGCAAAATACACCCCTGAATATATCAAACAGATTACACCGGGATATAAAGATGTCGGCAAAGATGAAGTTTTCTATGTTGCACTGGATATGTTAAAAGATACGGAAGGTATGTTTTCACGAAACGCAATTTTAGGAAGCAACCTTTCACAAAGACCGGTAAAGATTGAATTTAGAGATCTGGGACAAATTAGTCAGGAATACGCAACATTTGATGCTTTAGGCTGGAAAAAAGGTAAAAACTTATACATTTATATAAGCAACCGTCATAAAACAGCACCAGCCGGAGCTTTAGCAGCTTTACTTGCACATGAAGCACTTCATCAGGACGAATTTAACTCACTTGCAGAAGAAACATACGCCTGGACTATGGAAGCCGTTGTCTGGAATGATATATTAAAAATTTATCCGGAAAGCGATCAAGAAGGCAGTGCTCTTGTAAAAAGAGAAAATACCCTCAAAAAGTTTTTAGAAAAAGGAAATTACACAAATCGTTATATTAAAAAAGCTGTAATGCAAAATGCAGGCTATAAAAATTTACCTTCATATTCTCCCGGTTTTGACGATTTATAAACTTTTTTGAATAAATACACGCATTAATGAAAAAGTATATTGATTATAATAAATCATTGATGTTAAATAAAATTATGAGAAGAAGGACGAAAGCAGTTATATTATTTGTTGCGGCAATAATCACACTTTTTGGGGTGAATGCTTTTTATTTGAATAACCACAACCCCCAATTAGAAGTTGAAGAACAAAGCATTAATACAACACAAATCAGTCCTCAAAGACTTTTTGACCATACCTGGCAGACTGTTAAAAATGAATATTATGACCCGAACTTCAACAAACAAAACTGGAGCAGGTGGAAAACCCATTACCGCGGAAAAATAAAAACAAGCGATGATGCCAAAGTTGCCATAGAAACAATGTTAGCAAGTCTTGATGATCCGTATTCAAGATTTCTTACAAAAGACGAATTTGCTGAACAGAATATCTCTATAACCTCAAAAATCTCAGGAATCGGAGTAAATATTGTCAATGATGCCGGAAAGATTAAAATTATAAGCGTAATGGAAAATACTCCGGCTCAATTTGCTGATCTAAAGGTCAATGATATTATTATATCTATTGATGATAAAAAAGTCAGCGGACTTTCTCTTGCAGAAGTTTCCAACCTTGTTAAGGGCCCGATTAATACCTTTGTAAGTATTGATGTTTTACGCAGTAAAGAACTTGTTAAAAAGAAAATTATCAGAAAAGAAATTACTATAAAAACCGTAAAAAGCTCTGTAGATAAAAATATCGGCTATATTCAGATTGCAAGTTTCATCAGCAACTCTACCCCGAATGAATTTTTGGAAGCTTTAGAAAACACTGATAAAACAGAAGGTTTGATTATTGATCTTCGCGGAAACACAGGCGGCTTACTGCCTAATGCCGTATTTATTTCAAATTTGTTTATTCAAAAAGGAAAAATCGTAAGTATTGTCGGACGAAACGGCTATCATTACGACATTATGGCTCAAGACACCAATGTAAATATCGATAAGCCCGTAATATTACTTGTTGACGGTGCAAGTGCAAGCGCAAGTGAAATATTTTCAGGTGCAATGAAAGATTATCATAAAGCAAAACTTCTCGGGACAAAAACCTACGGTAAAGGTATGGTTCAAAAGATTATATCAATGCCGAATGAAACCGGCATAAACCTGACCATTGCAAAATATCTTACCCCAAAAGGAAAAGATATCAATAAACACGGGATAAATCCGGATATAAATCTTCCGTTAAAAAAAGCAGATATCTTGCAAAAAAAAGATACCCAGTTAGAAACAGCAAAAGACCTGATGGAAAAAATGATAAGTTCAAAATAAACTTATCTTGACATAATGTTTTGTCTTGCGTATATTATATATACAAGGTAGACGGCGACATGGCCAAGTGGTAAGGCAGAAGCCTGCAAAGCTTTTATCCCCCAGTTCGAATCTGGGTGTCGCCTTTTTTAAAAACAAAATTTTTTCATATAGACCTCCGACTTTTCATAGTCGGTTTTCTTTTATTTAGAATATATAAAACGGGAACCCCTCCAGAAAGATTGGTGGAATGACGTAGTTTCCCCGCACTTTGAGAAGAGGTTCAAACTTATATTTTCAATTTATGAAATTATCCGAGTTTTTCTTTATAATCCTTTCCGCCGACAATTCTTAAATGTCTGCTGTCACCTTCGCCAATAGATTTGCTTTCCAGATTATGCTGCTCTACAAGTTCATGCTGCAATTTTCTGATTTGCGGATTTTGAGGTTCAAGTTCAATATTATCAGCCCCGGCTAAAATCTTTTCTATAGCCGATTTTGCTTCATCAAGAGCTTTTTCTGTTATATCATAAAATGTCTGCCGCTCATTAATCTCTGCAATATCAAGAGCTTCTTTAATAACTTTTTGAATTTGAGCCATTGAGTTGGTTTTTACATAAAATATCTGTAAGCGGTTTTCTTCTGCGGTACTTAATACCTTTGCCCCGCCTTTAATAAAGTTTTTATGTGCAATTACAATATCAGCATCATCAATATTTCTGGTAATTTCAGCATTCAAATCAAGCCGTTCGATAACTTTTTCTGCAATACTTCTTGATACTGCGTATAAATATATCTTTTTAAATTTTTTAATTTCTTCAACATATTTTTGTCTTGAAAAACTGAATTTCAAACTTTCAGGATGTTCAATTTTATTATCAAGATCATTGATTTTATCAAGCACAGTTAGAGCTTTTTCCTGAACAGGTGCAGGTGTTGAGAAATTATAAACTTTATCAACTTTTCTTAACTCAGGTCTAATTGGCCAACCGCGCAGAATATAATCCACAGCTTCTGAAGTATTTTTGTAAACTGCCAATGTATTTCTATCCAAAATTTCAATAACAATATCGAAAGTCGGCTGTTTCTCCCTTTCTAATACGGTTTTTTGTGAAGAACGGCGCTTAGCCTCATCATCACCTAATGTTACGGACTGAATACCGCCGACTAAATCTGATAACGTAGGGTTCTTAATCAAACTTTCCAAACTGTTACCGTGGGCAGTTGCAATAAGCATAACACCACGTTCTGCAATAGTTCTTGCAGCCTGTGCTTCGGCTTCGGTACCAATTTCATCAACCACAATAACTTCAGGTGTGTGGTTTTCAACAGCTTCAATCATAATATCTTTTTGATATTCAGGCTGTCTAACCTGCATTCTTCTGGCATGCCCAACTGCCGGATGAGGACTGTCACCATCACCCGCAATCTCGTTTGATGTATCTACGATTACAACCCTTTTACCGAGTTCATCTGCCACAAGACGAGAGATTTCTCTCAATTTTGTAGTTTTGCCGACACCCGGTCTTCCTAAAAATAATATACTTTTATTTTGTAAACAAATGTCCTTAATACAAGAAATGGTCCCCGTGACAACCCTGCCGATTCTACACGTAAGACCTACTACTTTTCCCTGCCTGTTTCTAATTGCACTAATTCTGTGAAGCGTTCCCGGAATACCTGACCTGTTATCTGATGTAAATTCCTGAACTCTTGAAGTTATATAATCAATATCTTCATAACCAATGTCAGCTGCATCGAGATACTCAATCTTTCCGTCAGAATGCCTAATCTCCGGCGGCCTTCCGATATCAAGCACTATCTCTATCACATCTTCCATAGCACCGTAATCGATATGATTTTTAATCCTGTCGGGTAAAATCTCAACTAATCTGTCTAAATCGTTTTGAAATTGTAAGTTGCTCATATATTCGCTGCCTTTCTATTTTGATTATAACAAAATATTTACCGGCTATTAATTGCGAGGGATAGTATAATATATCTTCTATATATATTATACAACATGTAACGGCTGAAATTCCATGTTTCTTTACTAAAAATGTAGTAATTTTAATAAAACTTTACAATTCAAATCGGGTTATAAACGTGTAATATCAACACTTTTGGTTTTAAAAAATAGAAAAAAAATAAATTCCTCAATCCATAGATTGAACTTTTAAATACAGCTTTACAATCCGAAATATAGACTACAACTATATTACGAAATATTTACAAATTAGTCCCTTATTCTATAATGAATAAGGGACTAATTCTCGACTGTCAATCAAAACTTTTATTAAACAGCAACTTTCATTGTTTTTTCAATGATTTCATTGAAGCTGTCAGCTTTCAATGAAGCTCCGCCGATTAAAGCACCGTCGATATCAGATTTTGACATTTGTTCTTCGATTGTTGAAGGTTTTACAGAACCACCGTAAAGGATTCTGATTGAATCAGCTGCAGATGCACCTGCAACTTCAGACACAACACTTCTGATCATTTTGATAACTCTGTTTGCTTCATCTGAATCACAAGATTTGCCTGTTCCGATAGCCCAGATTGGTTCGTAAGCAATAACTGATTTTGCAACATCTTCTGAAGAAATTCCGCTCAATGCTGCTCTGATTTGAGAAGCGATATGAGCATCAGTAGCTCCTGATTCTCTTTGTTCTAAAGTTTCACCACAGCAGATGATAGGAATTAAGCCGCCTGCCAAAATTGCTTTTGCTTTTTTGTTTATCATTTCATCTGTTTCAGAGAAGTATTGTCTTCTTTCAGAGTGGCCGATAATAACAAATGAACAGCCTGCATCTTTCAACATTTCTACAGAAATTTCACCGGTAAAAGCACCTGAAGATTCCCAATGGCAGTTTTGACCTGCAACATAAAGTTTGCTTCCGTCGCAGCCGCAATCACAAAGGATTTCTGCAACTTGATTTAATGATGTAAATACAGGAGCAATAACTACTGTAGGCAATTGAGTTGCTTTGTAGTTATTCACAAATGATTTAATACCTTCATATAAAGCTTTAGCATCACTTTGAAGAAGGTTCATTTTCCAGTTTCCTGCAATAATTGGTTTTCTTGACATAATAATATCTCCTTTACAAGTACCTCTTAACAAGTGGTATTTTATATTAAACAAAAACCTTTCGCAACAAAATTATAATTTAATCTTCTTCTTTTTTGACAGGAACAAAATGATATACAAGCAATACGCTCAAAATTACTGCTAATCCTATTATTTTGAATTTAACAATAACAAAAGTTACAATCGCAGTAATTATTATGCCTAAAACAAACCTTAAAAGAATCTCTCTTATTTTTTTATTAACACGTTTTTCCAAACGTACTTCTTGTGCCATTTTATCAATATTAGACTGCTCTTTAGCCTTTTCTTCAACAACTTCATCAATAATACTTTTTTCTTTTAATTCTTCAACAGCATCACGATAAGTACGATTAACAAAACGCTCAACAAGTGACAGTACAACAGATTCAGGTGCTTCATTTTTCACACAGGCATACATGACTTCCCACATTGCAAACCAAATTTTTTGCATGACACCTTTCCAGTATCTTGGAGGAATCCCGGAACGAAACAAATCAATTTCTTTATGGAAAGACCACTCTGCAATTACCTGAATATAAAAACACTGATTTTCAAAATCCAACTCTTTAAACTCTTCATTTTCATTTATTGAAGAAGCCATAAGCGTAGCTGCACGACGAATATTAGCTATCAGGTAACTTTTCTGAAGTTCGTTTACATCTTCAGGAAGCAGTGGTGTCACCTGTTCTATCAATTCTTCTATAAAATCAGTATATTTTTTATCTATAGCTGTCTCGTCCATTTTACTATTATAGGAAATAAGTTATTATAATTTGTCATATATATAGACTAAATATTATTAATTATTTATAATACTGGTATGAAAAATAAAGTTTTTTATATATTTATAAGTTTAATTTGTCTTTCGCTAAAAGTTTTTGCAGATGCTTATGTGCCTGATTTCGATACAATGCAGACATATAAATGCGAAATAAAAGAAACCATATACAATCAGGATAATAGTATATCAAGCGAAAATAATATTTTCCGGATTTTCAAGCTTGACGATGAAAATTCAAAATTATATCTTCAAAAAGAGCCTCTTAGCAAGGTGTCATATTATGGCTTAGATAAAATCGAATTTGACATGCAATCCATGACAGATGATTGCATAATAATGAGTCATACGATTATAAACAGAAGCAGCAATGAATACTCATCAAATTCAGTGATAACCTATGATAACCCGATATTTGGAGTAAGACATTCAAAATCAGTTGGAACATGTAAGATAATAAATTAACAATCCTGTTACAATTTTTTTAAATTAGTCAATTTTAATTCCTGAAAATCCTTTATAGATATATAGGGGAAATTTGGATATGGAAAAAGTATTTGCAGGACAAAATGACTGTAATATTTTTGATGAGGTCTTTTCAAACGAAAATATCTTGACTGATTTTGTTGATTTTTCAGGACAAAAATCCGGAAAAACAAAGACTTTAGTGTCACAAATTAAGTATCTCAACAGCAGCAATACGTTTATAAATTCTAATTTTGGAATTTTGTCAATAAATGATGAACTCTCTGATAAGAAAATCAGACAAATTGCTTATGAGCTTGCGCTTGCTATAGATAAAAATTCTGTTTCTGCTGTTAAACAGTTAAAATCCAAATACGGACAGGAAAAAGAATTTTTAAAAGCAAAAGAGTTTCTAAACCAAAGATGTAAAGAAGTTTGGGACGTTTTTGAAAACAAAGAATTTAAAACCTGCCCGCCGCATGAAGCTATGAAAGTTCTTGGGATTACAAACCACCCGTCATTAGATTTTCTATTAGAAAACAGTTTGAATTACTTTGAAAAAGATAATGGCTCTACAACCGTTAGCATCATTTTATCTATTTTAAACAATAAAAATTTAAACTACTCTTTTGATGATATTTACAATTTTCTGAAAACAAAACACCAAAAAGAACAATGTAAATATAATCTGATAACAGTTTCATATCTGGCTTCAAAACTTGATTTCAACAAAGAAAAACTGTATCCGCTGGGGGTAGAACAACAAGTTCTAAATGATATCTATAAATCATTACCGTTAAAAGATAAGTTAAAATATTTTTTCAAAAATTACACACCTCTAAATATTTAACATGTATTAATATTTCAAAAAATAGATTGAAAATTTCTTCCTATTGGTTATTAATAGTAACATGGGGTTAGAAATCAGTTCAAATACTATTAAATTTTATGAGAAAAAGGGCATTCAGTTCTTTGAAAGATTTCGTGCAGTTAATAAACACAAAAATCCTGTTAATGTTTTTATGACCGAACAAAATGCTATTGATACAATAAAAATTACGGATCTGAAAGAAAGAGAACTGGGTTCATATCAGCTTATTTTTCAAAAAGAAAAAGCCTCAATGGAAGGTAAGTTTTTATATGCTGATGTTCCAAACGAAAATCACGGACAATTATTAACCCTTTCCGCTTTAATTGAGTTTTCTAAAAACAGATTAAACCATTTTAATCTTTTTTCTTTTAAAGAATCTATTCCATACCACGCCAGATACGGATTTTTACTTGATAATGATGACCCTGATTATATCCTAAATGTGCTAAAACAAATAATTAAATCAAAACTGCCGCATATTGAAACATTCCAGCAAGATGCAAAGTTTTTCCATACTAAAATACAAAATAGCACAGATCAAACAAAAGAAAATCAAGAAATTTTACAAAACAGCTGCAGAGTTATCAGCGATTACCTGCGCTATTTAAGCCGACGTAAAATGGAGAAATTCGCCCCGGATTTTGAATACGCTTCTAATGTTACATTTTCAGACTGGGAATTTGAAACAAATAGAAAGTATTTAAATAAACTATTAAAAAAACATGAAATCGATTACAAGTTCTGATTTTGAGGATTTTATAAGTGCAAATTGATAAATTTAAAGTAGAAGAGTGGTTCAATAAATATGAAAAAGATGCAGTATATGATCTTGCTGATACCTGTGTAGAACCTTTATCTATCAATGAATTACTTGAAATTTCAGGAAATAAAGATAAAAATATTGAAGATGTTTTTAATAAGAAAATGACTTACGGTGCAATCCATGGAAGCGAAAGGCTTAAATCAGGGATTGCCTCAATGTATCAAAACCAATCAGCAGAAAATATAACCATAACTCATGGAGCAATAGGAGCTAATCATCTGGTTATAATGACTCTTGTTGAAAAAGGCGATAAGGTTATTTCTGTTGTTCCGACTTATCAGCAGCATTATTCTATCCCAAAAGCTTTTGGAGCAGATGTTTCAATGTTTTTCTTGAAAGAAAAAGATAACTGGCTGCCAAACCTTGATGAATTGGAAAAAACTGTAGGAACAGACACAAAACTTATTTGTATTAACAATCCCAACAATCCGACAGGCGCTGTTATTCCTGATGAAATGCTAAAAAATATAGTCCAAATTGCAAAAAAATCAAATGCGTATATTCTTTGTGATGAGGTTTATCGAGGACTTAATCACAACAGAAACCCCTTTTCTGTCTCTATGGCTGATATTTATGATAAAGGAATTTCTACTGGCAGCTTGTCAAAAGTTTTTTCTCTTGCCGGTTTAAGACTTGGCTGGATTTGTGCAGATACTGATATCATAACTAAAATAAACAGTCAAAGAGAATATAACACAATAAGTGTTGGGATTTTAGATGACTATTTTGCATCAATCGCTATAGAAAACAAAGATAAAATAATTAAACGAAACCTTGAAAAAATATTCATAGGTAAAAAAATTCTCAAAAATTGGGTAGACAAAAATCCTGACATACGGCTTGTTATACCTAATGGTGGAACAACCGCTTTTATCGGTTACAACAAGGCTATAACATCTGAAATATTATGTAAAAAGCTCCAAGAAGAAACAGGTATAATGATACTCCCGGGATCTACTCTTGAACTTGACGGTTATTTACGCATCGGTTACGGTAATAATTTTGAACAATTAAAACAAGCTCTGGAAATCTTTTCAGAATGGCTTAGTAAACAACCATAAAAGATTTAAGCATTCTGCCGGCACCATCGCCTTTTTTAGATATAACTTCTATAGTTTTTTTATAATTCATTGAAGTAGAGCTGCCACCATCAAAAGCCATTGCCCTATCAAATTTTAATTCAGAACATAACTTTTGAACTTCATACAAATCCATAGGGTTTTCATCTGTAATAATCAATATATGACATTCATCATTACCCTTGGTTGCAATAATTGTTCTTGAAGTTTTATGCAAAACAGAAGCTGATTCTCTAACAACTTCACCCTGCTCATTTTTTACAATAAACCCCTCTTCTTCCATACGAAGTTCAGGTAAAATCAACGGCCCGCCTTGTGCAGATGTAATAATAGAACAACCAAACGGAACAGGTGATTTATGAGAAGTTATAGCATATTCTAATTTATTTCCACATTGTATAACCCTAAATTCAGAACGGTTTAAAACTATATTCATATTTTTTCTAAAAAAAGGATTTGCCAAAAGTGCACTGTTAAACATAGGATCAGCTGCAGTCATTCTGTCAGTTACAATATATGATATTGTTTTACCATTTTTCGGATCAAAAAAACCGGCATTAACGGTTAAAGTTGCATTAGCTTTTATATGAGCTTCTCTATTCGTTATCAAATCTTCAGAAGCTATAAATTTTATCCTTTTTTTTATTTTATCACCTTTTAAAACAATATGATAAACACCGTTATCATTATCTATAGAGATATCATTAGCCGCAAAAGCCGGTGATATCAAAAATAATGAAAAAATTATAACAGATAAAAATGTTTTAAAAGCTTTCATATTATAAATCCTTTGATTTGTAGAATCCGCAAATAGCAATAGTAAACGCTATTATAGGAAGTGTTGATGTAATATAAGGCGATAAAATTTCTTTTTCAGCCAGAAGATCAAAAAACGGCAAAGTTATATAATATACAAAGATAAAACCAATCGCAATTGTAAAACCTACCAATCGCTGTTCTCTAGGTTTGCTAAACCCTAGCAGACAACCCAAAATAGCAAGCAGGATACAAACCAACGGGTGGAAAAATCTTTGCAAATATTTATTTAATGTACCATGATATTCTTCGGATAAATTCTCTTTTTTCAACAAATCAACATAATTTTTTAAGTTTTTATTTGTAATATCTCGTTCTTTCATTGTTGAATATGTCATTAGAGTTAAAGCTGTTTTTGCAGATTCACCGGTCAAAACATCAATTTTATCAAGGTGTTTTATATCAATATAAATTCCATCATTTGAAATCTTATAATTTGATACATCTTTTAATTCCCATCTATCATCATAGGCATATCCTGTTTTGGCAGAATATATATTAGATAATTGGTGAACATCTTGATAAACTTCGCTTGAAAAATCAAGAACAATTACATTATTTAATTTTCTATCATAAGATTTTGATACAATAACGGCTTTCAAAGGATGCCCGGTTTTATCTTTTTGAGTATAAATATACTGTGTAGAACGAACATTACCTTTTATTGCCATCATTTTGGCAGCTGCCATAGGAGTGCCTTTATTTCCAGTCATGAAACATAAAAATGTAAAAATACAGCTCAATACAATAACCGGAGCAATAATGCGCGGAAACGACATTCCAACAGCTCTGAAAATAGTAATTTCAGAATCTTTACTCATTTTATCAAAAGTATACAAAGTTCCTAAAAGTAAACCGACAGGAAAAGCTTTATCTAAAATCTTTGGTAATTCATAAAAAAGCAGCAATAAAGCCGTTTTTAAACCATATTGACCGGCTAGCGCACCTTTTATTGTATTTAACAAGATTTCAGGAGCAATCCAAACAATAGTAAACAGTAAAATAGCAACCAATGATGCCATTGTAACCTGTTTAAACATATATCTGTCATATATTGTTATTTGAGGAAATTTAAATTTCATTATAATGAGAAATCCTTTCCTAAATAAAACTCTTTAGCAACAGGGTTAACTGCAACTTCTTCACTTTTACCCTGAATTTTAATTTTACCGTCAAAGATTACATAAGCTCTGTCTGTAATTGATAATGTTGCTTTAGGGTTGTGGTCTGTAATCAATACCCCCAAACCTTTGTCTTCAGACAATTTTCTAATATTATCTTTAATTTCTCCAATCGCAATAGGGTCAATACCGGTAAACGGTTCATCAAGAAGAATAAAATCAGGACTTGCAGCTAAAGCTCTTGCAAGTTCCACACGACGCCTTTCACCACCTGATAATGATATAGCTGAAGCTTTGCGGAGTCTTGCTACACCAAACTCAGACAATAATTCTTCCAGTTTCTTTTTCTTCTCACACTCTGTTAATTTATCATTCATTTGAAGAACTAATTTAATGTTGTCTTCAACAGACAAACTTCGAAAACTTGACGCTTCCTGAGGCAGATAACCAATACCTGCTCTTGCTCTGACATGCATAGGCCAAGATGAAATTTCTTCCCCATCCAAAGTTATACTGCCCTTGTTAGGTTTAACCAAACCTACAACCATATAGAATGTAGTAGTTTTACCGGCACCGTTAGGTCCCAACAAACAAACAACTTCACCTTTATTTATACTGAATGAAACATCGTTAACAACACTTCTGTCACCATATATTTTTATTAAATTTTTTGCCTCAATTCTCATTTTATCCCCTTACATCTTTGACTATATTTTAAAAGAAAAACAACCGAAATGCAAATTGTTATAAGTTATAAAATAGAGTTAAGACCTAAAATTCTGTATTATTATAAAAACATTAAGTAATGTAAAAGTTTATCAGAAAAATGTTACTTTTTAGAAAAAATAGGGTACATATAACATGTACACAGACCATTTTCTTTTTCTTTATTTTCTCCTACACTTACTTTTACCGAAAAACAGCCGTATGCACGGCTATTTTTATTTGGAATAATTACCAGACAACTTTTTCGATTAGTTCTATTTCGTATCCGTCAGGATCTTGAATAAATGCGATTTTAGTACCTTTTCCATTTAAATCAAAAGGTTCATATAAATATTTATACCCTAAAGATTGAAGTTTTTCGCTGAATTTATCTAATGAGTCTACAGAAATGCCAAATGTCCAAAACCTGAACCTAAATCATAACCGTTCTCAGGTGTTTCATCATTTACTGTAAGTTCTAATTGAGTTGTATCATCTTCATCTGTTAAAAAGTAAAGCCAGCAGTCATCTAATCTTTTCTTTTTATCAAGCTTCATATTTAAAAGCTCTGTATAAAATCTAAGACTTTCTTCCGCATTTTTCACTCTTATCATTGTATGTAACAGTTTCATAAAACCCTCCTTTTTTATATGAATTATATCATAAAAGTCACATTTTCTAATTTCATTTTATTTATATTTATAATATAATAAAAACGCAGGTAACAAAGGGAGAGGGATATGGAAATAAAAAGCAGATTTAATGAATTATGGAACAAATTTACACAATTCTTTATGATGCACGCTGATAATTTAACAATATTAGGTCTTGGCATAATTTTTTATTTCATATTCTTTCACGGAATCGGAACATATTCACTAATGGACGTTGATGAAACCAGATACGTTGCAATGGCAAGAGATATGTTTAATTCAAAAGATTTTCTGACTCTTTACCTGAATGGACAATTTTTCTTTGAAAAACCTCCGCTTTATTTCTGGCAAGAATGTTTATCCTTTGCTTTATGGGGCAGGGTTGACGAGTGGAGCGCAAGATTTCCGGTTGCACTTTTAGGATTTATTTTCTCATTTGTTGTTTATTTTACTTCAAAAAAACGAATAAGCCGCAGATTTGGAGTTTTTACATCTTTAATTCTTGCTACATCTTTGGAATTTATTATGCTTGCAAAATACGCTATTCTTGATATTGTTTTAACTTTCTATATCGGATTGGCTCTTGTTTGTTATTTTCAAGTATATTTTTGCCGTGAAGAGCATAAGAAATATTACTGGTGGGCATTTTACTTATTTTCAGGATTAGCTGTTATGGCAAAAGGAATCCCCGGGGTTGCGATACCTTTTGGAACAGTATTTTTCACATCTATTATGGCAAAAAAATTCAAAGAAATTTTCAAACCGGTATTCATTATTCCGGGTGCAATACTGTTTTTATTAATAGTTATGCCTTGGCATGTTATTATGCTTAAAAAATATGATCCGTTATTTTTTAACGAGTATATAGTAAAACATCACTTGCACAGATTTTTAAACACCGCAAATAATGAAATAGGTAGAAAACAGCCATTTTATTATTACTTTATAGTTGTTTTATGGGGTTTTATTCCTTGGATATTTTCAATGCTTGCTGTATTTATAGAAAAAATCAAAAACTGGAAAAACCAACAATATATTGAAAAAATCAAAGTTTTCGATTTTGCATCGCTGGATAATGTTCACAAACAACTTGCCCTATGCTGGGTAACGGTTATTTGGATAATGTTTTTCTTTACCAGTTCAACCACAAAACTTGCTACATATATTCTTCCGATATATTATCCTTTAGCTATAATAGTAGGGCTTATGTGGCAGGATTATGTTGAAAGAAAAAAACATGAAACTCCGATAAATATATCTGTTATAATCTTTGGCTGGTTCTGTGTTATTGCAGGAATAGCTGCAATGTTTACACCGTTATATTTGCCGGCACAATTAAACCATGATATTGCAGAAATAAGATGGTTCAGTTTAATTTGTTTGATTATACTTGGTGCAGGTTCATTGCTTTTTGTAAAATATAAAAAATATATAGGTGTATTTGTATTCTATGTATTATTTATGACAGTAGTATCTGCTTTTGCTACAGAAGAATTTTTCGAAGTTGATTACAAATTCGGACAAGAAGACCTTGTTAAATTTGCAAAATATGCAAAAGAACAAAATTATACAATTTCAGCTTTCGGTATGGATAGAAAATATTCACTGCTTTATTACAATGATGAAAAAGTTGATTATAATACAAATCTTGATATTACTGTGGATTTGGTAATACAAGATTTAAATAAAGAAAACAACGTTGTTATTATTAAAAATAAACAAATGGATATAATCGAAGGACAAATAGATTATGAAGTTTTAAATGTTGGCAGACGATACACCATGATAAAGGGTAAATAATGTTAAAAAGATATGAAAAATTTCTAAAAGACTTTGATGATATTTTAAAAACTATTATTGAAGATCAAAAAAGATATCTCAAATGTAAAAAAGGGTGTTCTTTATGCTGTAAACAGGGAGATTATCCATTTTCTCAGCTTGAATTTTCATATCTGACTCAAGGATATATAAACTTACCTGCAAATCAAAAAATACTTATTCAGCAAAATATCAGAAATTTATTGATGGATAAAAAAGAATTCAAAGGTGAACGTTTTGAACATAAATGTCCATTTTTAATAAATGATGAATGCAGTGTATATGAATATCGCGGAATAATCTGCCGAACATTTGGACTTTGTTATTACGATGATATAAAAGGTTGTGTAAAATTACCTGAATGTGTTAATTTTGGTCTTAATTACTCGGAATTTTATGATTCTAAAAACCATACACTAAATATTCAAAATGTTCCAAGAATCAATTTAAGAATAGACCGAGTATTAAACAGCCAGCTGGCAGATACTTATAATCTTGAATGTGGGGAAATTCGCCCAATGCTTGAATGGTTTGGTGACAAAAAATAAAAGACCGATAAATTCGGTCTTTAAAAATATGCTTTTATTATGTAAAAAATTAATTAGTTTTATTTTACATCATCTTTTATGACGATTAAATTATTCATAATTTTCATTGCACATGTAGGAAGCACAACATGTTCCAACCCATCTGCAATACCAATAATTTTTCCTGCACCAAGAACAACTTCTTCGCCTTTGTACATAAATTTGTAATCGGTGTCTCTGTCTGAACGAATAGTAATTTTTTCTGCCATAAAATTTTTACCCCTTAAATACTGGTTACAGTAAGGTATTATACTCTATTTTTCTACAAAAATCAAGAGGTTTATAGTTTTATTTAATCTGAATTATTCAATATTCAGCATTTTAACACAGCTTGCTCTATCAACAGTAATCTGCTTTCCGCTTTGAAGATTTTTTATAGAAACCTGATGTTTGGTTATTTCATCTTCTCCTAATATAAACGCGTATTTTGCAACCTTAGAAGCCTTTTCAAGTTGTTTTGTAAATTTCTTATTTGTTAAATCAAATTCAACATTCAAACCTTGAGCTCTTAATTCTTCCGATAAAACAAAAGCGTCTACAGGAAAGTTTGAAACAATATATCCGTCTAATTTTTTAGGTTCTTTCTTAGATAATAAAGAAATCAATCTTTCCATACCCATAGCAAAACCAACAGCAGGAGTTGTTTCTCCGCCAAGCTGTTCTACCAAACTGTCATATCTTCCGCCGCCTGCCACTGCATTTTGAGAGCCCAAATTATTTGATTTAATTTCAAAAACTGTTCTGTTGTAATAATCCAAACCTCTTACAAGAAGTTTGTTTTCTTTATAAACAACACCCATTTTATCCAGGTATAATTTTAATTCAGTATAGTGTTCAAGACACTCATCACAAATAAAATCTGAATTAATTATTTCTTGAACTTCCGGTTTTTCAAATATTTTTTTACAAGAATCAACTTTGCAATCCAAAAGTCTTAGCGGATTTTTTTCATATCTGTTTTTACAATCTTCACAAAGTTCATTAAAATAAGGTTTTAATACAGCCTTTAATTTATTTTTAAATTCTTCACGACATTGAGGACAGCCAAGAGAATTTATTTCAACTTCTAAATCATTGAGTCCCAAAGCTTTCAGGTAATTTACAGCCATAAGGATAACTTCAGCATCAGCTGTCGGCTGTTTTATACCAAACATTTCAACCCCAACTTGGTGGAATTGTCTTTGACGTCCTGCCTGCGGTCTTTCATATCTGAACATCGGTCCTTTATACCACAATTTAACCGGTGCTGATAATCTTGACATACCGTTTTCTATATAAGAACGAACTACCCCTGCAGTATTTTCAGGTCGTAAAGTAATCGAACGTTCACTTTTTTCAAACGAATACATTTCTTTATTAACAATATCAGTTGTATCACCAACTCCGCGTGAAAAAAGTTCTGTAACCTCAATAATCGGTGTTCTTATTTCTTTAAATCCGTATTTTGAAAAAACTTTATCTGCTTTTTCTTCTATAAAATGCCACATATCAATATCTTGCGGCAATATATCTTTTGTTCCTTTTAAAACTTTAATAATCTCAGCCATAATTTGATTATATAATTTCAATATTTAATGTCAAAGGGAAAATATAAATGTAGAAAACAATGTTCAAAAAGTGTAGATAAATAAAAGTTTTAAACATGAGTTTGTAAGTAATTTTTATTATAAAAACTTTTCTACATTTTCTCTAGAAAACAAAAAAAGTTTTCTACAATTTCTAAACAAGCTCTACATTACATATAATCAAACTTACAGAAGTTTTCTACAAATATTAACCCCCTACTATCATGAAGAA
>OHQR01000038.1_pt1 | contig 86501 bp, 80 predicted proteins | sample 1578191 | NCBI WGS metagenome assembly OHQR01 (sample SAMEA3879577, study PRJEB24766) | human gut metagenome | biome: human-associated habitat; feature: feces | place: USA | collected 1985/1987 | reverse complement strand
CCCACGACCCCCTGCTCCCAAAGCAGGTGCGCTAACCGGACTGCGCTACACCCCGGGGTCTTTTTTCAAAAGCGATGCAAAGGTACGTCTTATATTTGAAACATGCAAGTTCTCGGGTAATTTTTTCACATAAAATCGATTATAACACAAAACCAAATAAACTAAACAATGAAACAAACCAGCCCATCTTGTCTGGGGCTAACCATGGCTAGTTTATCCTAAGTACTTTAACTGCAACCAGTAAACTTCATAATAATACAAGTATCCTGCAATGTCAAATAAAAATACGCAAAAGGCTGCTCAGGAATTCCCTGGCAGCCTTTTTACGTCTTATATCTTGAGAGGCATTTATTCTACATAAAGGACCAGTCCCTTCAGATACTCCCCTTCCGGATGATAGATATTTACCGGATGGTCGCCCGGCTGTGTCAACTGGTGCAGGATACGCACGCTCCGTCCACTCTGTGCGGCTGCCGTAAAGACAGCATTGCGGAAATCCTGCTTGCTGACTACCTGAGAACAGGAGAACGTAAACAGAATACCTCCCGGACGAATCTTCTCGAACGCCTTTGCGTTCAATTTGGTATAGCCTCGTAAAGCATTCCGCAACGCATCACGATGTTTGGCGAAAGCAGGCGGGTCCAGAATAATCAGATCGTACTGGTCGCCCATACGGTCAAGGTACTTGAAGGCATCTTCGGCATACGCCTGATGACGATCATCTCCCGGGAAATTCAACTTGACGTTTTCATTGGTCAAATCGATGGCCTTGGCCGAACTGTCGACAGAATGTACCAGTTTGGCCCCTCCGCGCATGGCATAGAACGAAAAACCTCCGGTATAACAGAACATGTTCAATACACTCCGTCCATGAGCATAGCGCTCCAGCAAGGCACGGTTCTCACGCTGATCGACAAAGAAACCGGTCTTCTGCCCCTTCAGCCAGTCTACGTGAAACAGCAGACCGTTTTCCATAGCCACATTCTCCGGGCTACCGCCTTTCAGGAAACCGTTCTCTGTAGCCACCAAATCAGCCTTATAAGGCAAAGTAGTCTCACTCTTATAATAAATATGTTGTACCACGTCGCCCATCACGGCATCCAGAGCATCGGCAATCGCCAACCGGTCCATGTGCATGCCTGCCGAATGAGCCTGCATGACCGCCGTATGATCATACACATCGATAATCAGTCCCGGCAAGTTATCTCCTTCGCCATGAACCAGGCGATAGGTATTGTTTTTCGGGTTACCGATCAATCCCAGTGCCACACGCAAATCTTTTGCCACCTGCAACCGACGCTTCCAGAAATCCGCATCAATGGTCTCTTGCTTGAAAGACAATACCCGTACAGCGATACTGCCAATCTGGTAATGTCCACAGGCAATAAATTCCTTCTTGGAAGTATAGACATCCACTACCTCCCCTTCTTCAGGTTCACCTTCCACGCGCGCCAAAGCTCCGGAGAAGACCCAGGGATGGAACCGGCGGAGTGAATCCTCCTTGCCCGGTTTAAGAAATACTTTTTTATAAGCCATATATAACTATAGGTAAATAATCCATTTATCAGTTCAAGTCCTCACTGCCCACAGCCGGGACGGAATCCTCCACTTTTTCGATGACATAATTTCCTGAAGCACGCAAATCCTCCAAATATTCGTAGATACGGACGCAGGCCCAGGCATCTGTTGCCGCATACAACTGCTGTGCTTCGGTCAGCGTATCAGCCTCCCAGTTGGACAAGCGCTGGTTTTTCGAAATCTTCTGGCCAAAGAGCAAGGCATAGATTTTCTGCAGGCTCATTTCCTCAATACCGAAACGAGGCACATAGTCCTGCAGTTCAATCCAATTTTCCACCCGCAGGTCTTTCTGGTTTCTCCGACGGAGCATGGCAAAATCATCCTTCAATGAAAGACCGACCTTCAACACATCATTCAGCAGGAAATCCTCCAGAAAGTCAGGTAAGCCCAGGATGTTCAGCCGGAACAGGAAACAAGTATCATGCGTAGACACCTGCAGCAAAGCCACTTTATTGACCGAGCCCTTACGGAAAGAAGGACGTGTCTCCGTATCCACTCCGACAATGGTCCGGGTGTTCAGGTATTCAACCGCTTTCCGTGCCTCCGCTTCTGTATAAATGACAAAGATACGCCCCGGAAAAGTCACTTTCGGGAGCTCCGCTATTTTCTTTTTATCTATCTTGTTCTTTAATAAAATCATGGTTCATCCTGCTTTAAGGTTCATCCTCACCCATATCCAACCCTTCGTATAACTCCTCTTCCGTACAGTTATCCTCGTAGATATCTTCCGAGTCATCGGCCTCCTCCCAGGAAGCATTCCGGCTGTATTTCAATTCATGCAACGGACGCATCACATTCACCAGCCGTTGTCCCCAGTATTCGGCGAACCGTTCCCGGCATACCGCCAATGCATCGTTCATGGTCTGAGGCAATCCCAACTGATAGACACAGATAAAATCCTTCAACACCTGATAGATGTCTGCCAGACCTTCGGAAATCTCCTGACGGATAGGAGAGTCGCTGTATGCCATGTCATCAAGGAACACTTCCAGATAATCGTCTCCATCACCCAACAAAGCCGCTATTTCGGAGCGGAGCTGATTATAGTCGGACTCTGTCACAAACGTCTCCACGTCATCCTCTTCCATGCGTTCACAAACCGGAAGCAGAGAAGCCTTCAAATAAAGCAAGGGTAATACCTTCAACAACTTATCGACAAAGTCACTACGCTTCTGCAAAGAAGTCCGTTCCAGGAATCCACACAATTCAGCCGCTACAGTCACAAATTCAACGGTATTCTTATCAAAGATGGGTTGTATACTTTTTTCCATAATTAAGCATAATAGGCAGGCAAAGATACGAAAAAAATTTTTCATTTTTAGTTTTATTCGTACATTTGCATGATTCTAACTGATAAAATGCATACGACTATGATAAAGAAAAAGAAAGAGACAAAGGCCTCGGAAACACACGAAGAAAGCCTCTTCTCCAAAGAAAAAATTGTCACCGCCATGAAAGGCGAGAGCATCCATTTCGCCCTAGGATTGCTTATGGTGATTTTCGGCGTATACCTCCTGCTGGCTTTTACATCGTTCTTCTTTACCGGAGGAGCAGACCAAAGCCTGTTGGAGCATCCGGAACCGGGAGAACTGGCACGTACGGACAACCAGATACAGAACGTGGCTGGACCACGGGGAGCCCAATTGGCTCAATTCCTTATCAACGGCTGTTTCGGTATATCAGCGTATGCCATCGTCGTGTTTCTGATTGTAGCCGGCATGAGTCTGATGAAAGCCTATCAGTTCAACCTGTTGAAATGGTTCATCGGCTGCAGCATTGTCATGATCTGGTTGTCTTTGGCGCTAGCCTTTGGAGTCCAACCGTTCCTGACCGACTCTTTCATTTACCCGGGAGGCCTGCACGGTTACAATGCCTGCCAGTGGATTTCGTCACAGATAGGAATGCCGGGAATGTTCCTGCTATTACTGGTCACTGCTGTCCTGTTCGCCCTTTTGCTGACCCGTAAGACCATTTGGGTGGTCCGCAAGGCGCTCCGCCCCGATTTATCACGTTTCAAACGCAAAGGAAAGGTACAACCGGAAGCGACTGAAAATTCCGGGAACGATGCCATACATCCAGAATCAGCCGAAACCGTCGAAGAACCTGAGTTGAGACAGCCCGAAGAGCAACAAATGTCCTCTCAGGCTGTAGCGACAGAAGAAGAGGAGAAGGCAGAAGAGGCATCCGAAGATACAACGGCACGCCCTTTTGAGCAAGAGGAGGATGAAGAACCTTCTTACCTTCATTCCTCCCACTCCAATGACACCCGTGATGCACGGGTAGTCGAACTGGAACCAACCATTGCCGAACCGGTTGCCTCCAGACCGACTGTGACTGTAGAGACAACTTCCCAACCGTCCGAGCCCTCGTTTGAAATCAGCGATGAGATACACGAAGACGATGAAATGTTACATGGAGAACTGACCCAGCCGTATAATCCTCGGTTGGATCTGGAACATTACCAGTTCCCGACTCTCGACCTGCTGAAAAATTACGATGACAACGTACCGGCCATCGACATGGAAGAACAGAATGCCAACAAGGACCGCATCATCAAGGTGCTCCGCAGCTTCGGCATTGAAATATCTTCCATCAAGGCCAGTGTAGGTCCCACCATTACCCTCTATGAAATTACCCCGGCCGAAGGAGTCCGTATCTCCAAAATCCGTAACCTGGAAGATGACATCGCCCTCAGCCTTTCAGCCTTGGGCATCCGTATCATCGCTCCGATTCCGGGAAAAGGTACCATCGGTATCGAAGTGCCGAACGCCAATCCGCACATCGTCCCGATGAGTTCGATTCTGGCCAGCCGGAAATTCCAGGAGACGACCTTCGACTTACCGGTAGCTTTGGGTAAGACCATCACAAACGAAGTATTCATGGTTGACTTGGCCAAGGCCCCCCACATGCTGGTAGCCGGTGCAACCGGTCAAGGTAAGTCTGTCGGACTGAATGCCATCGTAACCTCACTGCTTTACAAGAAGCACCCGAGCGAACTAAAGTTTGTCATTATCGACCCCAAGAAAGTGGAATTCGCCATCTATGCACCGATAGAACGCCACTTCCTGGCCAAGCTTCCCGACGGTGAAGACGCCATCATCACCGATGTTACCAAAGTGGTGCAGACCCTGAACTCCTTGTGTGTAGAGATGGATACCCGTTACGACCTGCTTCGTAAAGCCGGCTGCCGAAACATCAAGGAATATAACCAGAAGTTCATCAACCGCCAGTTGAACCCGGAAAAGGGACATCATTTCCTGCCTTACATCGTCATCATCATCGATGAGTTCGGCGATCTGATTATGACAGCCGGCAAGGATGTAGAACTTCCGATCTGTCGTATCGCCCAGTTGGCACGTGCTGTGGGTATCCACGCCATCATCGCCACCCAGCGTCCGACGACCAACATCATCACCGGTACCATCAAAGCGAACTTCCCGGCCCGTGTAGCCTTCAAGGTAGCCTCCATGATGGACTCACGCACCATTCTGGACCGTCCGGGCGCTCAACAGCTCATCGGTAAGGGTGATATGCTTTACCTGCAGGGCAATGACCCGGTACGTGTACAATGTGCGTTTGTCGATACACCGGAAGTGGAACGGATTGCAGACTTCATCAGCAAACAGCAAGGTTATCCTACGGCCTTCATGCTGCCGGAATACGTCGACGAGAACAGTGACTCAGGCAGTGTAGCCGATGTGGACATGAACCGCCTGGACCCGTTGTTCGAAGAAGCGGCCCGCTTGTTGATTTATCACCAGCAAGGCTCCACCTCGCTGATTCAGCGTAAGTTCTCCATCGGATATAACCGTGCGGGACGTATCATGGACCAGTTGGAAAGAGCAGGTATCGTAGGTCCGACCAACGGAAGCAAGGCACGCGAAGTTCTCTGCATGGACGAGAACGATCTGGATATGCGCATGAAAGGGCTGAAGGAGTAACCCTCCCCTACCCTTTCTTGCATGAGACTAACAGGAAACTGGAAACCTGAAAAACAAAAACCAATCAAGACATTAACCCAAAAACAAGAAGTATGAAACGAATTTTTCTGATAGGAATCCTGTGGCTGTCTGCCCTTGCAGTGACCTATGCCCAGCAAGATACAAAGGCCAAGAAACTGCTTGACCAGACTACTGAAATCTACCAGAACGCAGGAGGTGTGAGCATTCATTTCACCGGCTCACAAAACGGAAAGCTGCTGCTGGACGGCAACCGTTTTTACCTGGAATGTGGCGGTGTGAAAAGCTGGTTCGACGGACGTACCCAATGGAGTTACGTAAGCCAGAACGAAGAAGTAACCGTCAGCAATCCCACCGAAGAAGAGTTACAGACCATCAATCCATACACCTGGATTTCCATGTATAAACAAAGTTTTAACTATCGGTATGCCGGGCAGAAGACCCTGAAAGGCAAAAGCGGTGAAGAAATTATCCTGACTCCTCAGAAGAAACAGGATATCAAGCAGATTACCCTATTGATTGGAAAGGACCATGTTCCCCAATACATCTGTATCGAAAACCGTCAAGGAGACAAACAGGAAATCATTGTCCAGTCCTACCGAAGCAATCAAAGCTACAACGACCAGATTTTCCGCTTCAACAAACAACAGTATCCGAACGCAGAAATCATTGACATGCGATAAAGCCAAGGCACAGAAAAAAGCTTCATTGCATATAAAATAAGAAAATATCACTATTTTTGTTTATCAAACATATATAAACTTATCAATTATGGCAACAGAACATGTAAAGTGTCTGATTATCGGATCAGGACCTGCGGGATATACCGCAGCTATCTATACAAGCCGGGCAAACCTTTCTCCAGTATTGTATGAAGGTATACAGCCAGGCGGACAGCTCACCATTACCACCGAAGTAGAAAATTTCCCGGGTTATCCGGAAGGAGTAACCGGTCCGGTACTGATGGACGACTTGCGTAAACAGGCAGAACGTTTCGGAACAGATATCCGTAACGGCATTGTCACAAAAGCTGATTTAAGCCAGGCTCCTTATCGCTTCATCATAGATGAAGAAAAAGAAATTACAGCAGATACCGTTATCATCTCGACCGGTGCCACAGCCAAATATCTGGGATTGGAAGACGAAAAGAAATATGCCGGCATGGGTGTTAGCGCCTGCGCTACCTGCGACGGTTTCTTCTACCGTAAAAAAGTAGTAGCCGTAGTGGGAGGTGGAGACACTGCCTGCGAAGAAGCCATCTACCTGGCAGGTCTGGCCCGCCAGGTTTATCTGGTAGTACGCAAGCCGTTCCTCCGTGCTTCTAAAATCATGCAGGAACGGGTAATGAACCACCCGAACATCAAAGTGCTGTTCGAGCACAACGCCGTAGGACTGTATGGAGATAACGGTGTAGAAGGCATGCACGTAGTAAAACGTATGGGAGAACCCGATGAAGAGCGTTATGACATTGCAATTGACGGATTTTTCCTGGCTATCGGACATCAGCCGAACTCTGAAATCTTCAAGCCATGGGTGCAAACCGATGAAGTAGGCTACATTATTACCGAAGGGAATACACCGCGCACTGGAATCCCGGGCGTGTTTGCTGCCGGTGACGTAGCTGACCCTCATTACCGTCAGGCCATTACTGCAGCCGGAAGCGGATGTAAAGCCGCTATCGAAGCTGAGCGTTATTTGTCGGCCAACGGTATGCTCTAAAGAACCTCAGGTCCGTCTTATTCAAGGCGGACTTCATTTTTAAACACATACACCACAAATTTATGAGAAAACACTCGTTCAGAAGATCAGTTGTTGCCGTACTGTTCTTCGGTGGTATTGCCACTGCATTTGCCCAACAAATGCCTCCTCTCCCAACCGACCCGAACGTTCGTATCGGTAAGTTGGAAAACGGCTTGACTTATTACATCCGTCACAATGAACTTCCCGAAAATCAGGCAGATTTCTACATTGCGCAAAAGGTAGGCTCTATCTTGGAAGAAGACAACCAGCGCGGTCTTGCCCATTTTTTGGAACATATGTGTTTCAACGGAACCAAAAACTTTCCTGGAACAGCTCTCCGAGACTGGCTGGAAACCATCGGTGTAAAATTCGGAGCAAACCTGAATGCCTACACTTCAGTAGATGAAACAGTCTACAACATTTCCAACGTACCTGTCATCCGCGATGGCATCGTAGATTCCTGCCTGTTGATTTTACACGACTGGGCAGATGGCCTGACCCTTGATCCGAAAGAAATCGACAAAGAGCGTGGAGTTATCCACGAAGAATGGCGTACACGCACCGGAGCCATGATGCGTATGTATGAAAAGACATTCCCAACTCTGTACAAGGACAGCAAATACGGTTATCGCTTGCCTATCGGAACCATGGAAGTAGTGGACAATTTTCCTCATCAGGCCCTCCGCGATTATTACGAAAAATGGTATCGTCCGGACCAGCAGGGAATCATTGTAGTAGGTGACATTGACGTAGACAAGATTGAAGCTAAAATCAAGAAAATCTTCTCACCGATACAGATGCCTGCCGACGCAGCCGAACGCACTTATTTCCCGGTACCGGATAACGAGGAGCCGCTGATTGCCATTGCGAAAGACAAGGAACAGCAGGTGCCCATCATTTACATCTTCCACAAGCATGAGGCTTTTCCGAACGACCAGAAAGGAAATGTAGGTTATCTGGCGGTCAACTACATGTCTTCCATGATAGCCAATATGCTGAATGCCCGTCTGAACGAAATCATGCAGAAGCCGAATCCTCCGTTCATCCAGGCCCTCGCTGAAGATGGGGATTATCTGGTATCCAAGACCAAAGGAGCCTTCACCGGTATTGCGGTAGCCAAAGAAGACGGTATTTTAGGAGCAACAGAAGCTTTGATGCGCGAAATAGAACGTGTCCGTCAGTTCGGATTCACAGCCAGTGAATATGCCCGTGCCAAGGCAGACTACCTGCGTAGCCTGGAATCAGCTTATAACGAACGCAACAAGCAGAAGAATTATACCTATGTCAATGAATATGTCCGTCATTTCATCGACAACGAACCGATACCGGGTATCGAGAACGAATATGCCATCATGAACCAGCTGGCACCGAACATTCCGGTAGAAGCCATCAACGAAATGATGAAACAGTTCATCGGTGAAAAGAACATTACGGTTGGTATTTTCTGTCCTGAAAAAGAAGGTATGAAGTATCCTACAGAAGCCGAAGTAAAAGCCGTCATCAATAAAGTGAAGGCCGAAAAGCTGGAGGCTTACGTCGATAAAGTATCCGATGAACCTTTATTGAAAGAAAAACCGCAGGGTGGAAAAGTAGTGAAGACAGAACAGGGAGCTTTCGGCTCTACCGTCCTGACTTTAAGTAACGGCGTCCGCGTCATCATGAAACCTACCGACTTCAAAGCCGATGAAATCCACATGCAGGCATTCAGTCCGGGTGGAAACTCTTTGTTCGAGGACAAAGATGCGCTTCAGTTCTCCCTGATGAATGAAGTCGTTGATTTGGGTGGTTTGGGCAATTTCAACAACGTAGACCTGGAGAAGGTACTGGCTGGAAAAAGAGCTTCGGCTTCTTCTTTCGTAAATACTTATTCAGAAGGATTGAGTGGAAGTTGTTCACCGAAAGACCTGGAAACCATGATGCAGCTCGTTTACCTGCGCTTCACCGCGCCACGTATGGACCAGGACGCATTCACTTCTTTCATCACCCGTACGAAAGCTGCTTTGGTCAACCAGGCAGCCGACCCGATGGCAGCCTTCCAGGATACACTGACCGTAGCTCTGTACAATCACCATCCGCGTGCCATCAGCCTGAAGGCCGAACACATGGACCAGGTAGATTATAACAAGATTATGGCTCTGTATCAGGACCGTTTCAAGGATGCCAGTGACTTCACGTTCATCCTGGTAGGAAACATCGATCCGGCTACTGCCACTCCGATGATTGAACAATATCTGGGAGCATTGCCGACCATTAACCGCCAGGAAAATTTCCGTGATACGAAAATGAATATCCGCCAGGGCGAATACAACAACAATTTTACCAGAGTACTGGAAAATCCGAAGGCAAGTATCCTGATTATAAACAGCGGAAAATGTACGTACGACATGAAGACCCGTCTGCAGATGAGCATGCTCAGCCAGCTGCTGGACATTCTCTATACACAGACTGTCCGTGAAGACGAAGGTGGTTCCTATGGAGTAAGCTGTAGCGGTTCCATCAGCAAATATCCGCAGCCGAAAGCCGTTCTCCAGATTTATTTCGACACAGACCCGAACAGACGGGACAAGATGATCGGACTGATCTACAAAGGTATCGACGATTTCATAGCCAACGGTCCGAAAGCAGAAGACCTGAACAAGGTAAAAGAATACATGCTGAAGACCTACCAGCAGAACCAGAAAGAAAACGGATACTGGTTAAACATCCTGAACGAATATTACTGGGACAACCTGGATATGAATACCGGTTATGAAAACATGGTCAACAGTATTACCGCCGACGACCTGAAAGAATTCGCCAAGAATTTCTTCGGCCAGGAGAACCGGATTGAAATCAGCATGAGTTCACCCGACAACCAATAAGACCAAGAGCCGTGTTATACACTGATATACGCAAACTTCAGAAACTTGACGCAAAGCGGAGTCCGATGTTCGACAAGAACCGCTTTGCCAAGTTCCTGATGTATTTCGCCGTCGCATTCTGGGCAGCATACCTCATTTTTTTCGGGGGCATGCTGTCCTTTGCTTTTGAAGAGGATTCCCCGAACATGGAACCCTATCATGTATTGAACCAAGGTCTGATCATCTTTTTGATTCTGGACTTCCTCATCCGCTTCCTGTTTCCAACACCCGTGCAGGCCATCAAGCCTTTCCTGCTGCTTCCTGTTCCGAAACGGAAAATCATGAGTATCCTGCTGATAGACTCCGGATTAAGTCTGTTCAACCTTTTCTGGCTGTTCTTCTTCGTCCCGTTCGCCCTGATTACTGTCACCCGTTTCTACGGACTGACCGGTGTAATAGGCTATGCGCTTGGCATCTGGCTGCTCATGGTCTTCAACAGTTACTGGAGCATGCTCATCAAGGTACTGATCCGACAGAAATTCCTCAATATCCTGTGGGTCGTTCCGGTATACGGTATACTGGCACTCATCGAGTTTCTGCCGGAAACAGGATGGCTGAGCACCTTTACCATGAATCTGGGCGAGGCATTCATCCTTTGGAACCCCCTCTCTTACCTGGGTGAACTGGCCGCCATTTTCCTGATGGCCTACATCAACTATCGGGTACAGTTGAAGCTTATCCACAACGAACTGTCACGCAAGGAAGATACCCATGTCAGACACATCAGCAGCTATAGTTTCTTCGACCGTTATGGCAATGTAGGCGAATACATGCGGCTGGAGCTGAAAATGCTCTTCCGCAACAAATCACCGAAAAGCCAGTTCTGGATGCTGATGGCTTGCGTCGTTATGTTCGCCGCCTTCCTTACCTTCAATGTCTACGGAGAAAACAGCCTGATGAACGATTTCATGTGCCTGTACTGCTACATCGTATTCGGTATCATGACACTCATCCAGGTCATGGCCATCGAAGGGAACTACATCGACGGACTGATGGTACGGAAAGAAAGCATCTACAACATGCTGCGGGCCAAATATTACCTGCAATGCATCTTCCTCCTGATTCCGTTCCTGCTCTGTCTGGTTCCTGTCATCAAAGGTTCCATGCCCTTGCTGATGTCACTCAGTTACCTGTTCTTCGCCATGGGACCGGTATTCGCCTGCCTGATGCAGATGGCAGTTTATAACGACAGGACCATGCCGTTGAACGTAAGTATGATAGGAAAACGTCAGAACAACAACAAATATCAGTCTATAGTTTCCATTGCGGCCATGACGGTTCCTCTGCTCATCAACCGGGTATTGACCGCCCTGTTCGAGCCGGATACCGCATACATCATCATGATTCTGCTGGGACTGGCAGGTTTCCTGACACACCGTTACTGGATATACAACATCTATGTACGGTTCATGAAACGCCGTTATCAGAACATGGAGAATTTCAGAAACACCCGTTAACGAAAGATTTGACTTATGGATATTATTTTAGAAAAACTCAAGAAATGTTATGGCAGCCATGTGGCTCTGGACATTGACCAATATACCCTTACCGGAGGCGAAATTGTAGGATTGGTGGGGAACAACGGTGCCGGAAAGACAACCCTCTTCCGACTCATGCTCGACTTGCTGAAAGCAGATGAAGGTCACGTATGTATCGGCGACATCGAGGTAAGCCGCAGCGAAGAGTGGAAGGAGTTCACCGGTGCATACCTGGATGAAAGTTTTCTGATAGATTACCTGACACCGGAAGAATACTTCCACTTTATCGGCAAGATATGCGGACTCGATGCGGCCACCGTAGACGAACGGCTGTCTGCCTACGAACGTTTCATGAATGGAGAAATTCTGGGACAGAAAAAATTCATCCGTAACCTCTCTGCCGGAAACAAGCAGAAAGTCGGGATTCTGGCAGCCCTGCTCAATCGTCCGCAACTGTTGGTATTGGACGAACCGTTCAACTTCCTCGACCCGAGTTCCCAATCAGCCTTGAAACACCTGCTCCGGGAATATCATCAGGAAACCGGTGCCACCATTCTGGTGTCCAGCCACAACCTGAACCATACGGTAGACATCAGCTCGCACATCATCCTGCTGGAGCACGGCGTAATTATCCGTGACCTGAAAAATGAAGAGGGCAATGCCGAAAAAGAGCTGGAAGCCTACTTCGAGATCGAGCAGTGAACCAGTCGGTGAAAACCGCTTTGCCGGCAACGGATTGGAAGATGCATAGCCTGAAACACTCTCAAGTCAGCCTGATTGGCGTGCCAATCAGGCTGACTTCTTCTATCCAAGGATTAAAAAATCTTTGATAAACGGCTATACATTTAAATAACCCAAATTTGCCAGACACTCTTGGCAACAGTTTTCCCTTTTATCGTATATTTGTTAATGAATGAAGACAGAATTGCTTATGCACTATAACACATACATACCTGGCAGACTTCTGATAATGGGAGCATTCATCACACTCCTTTTATCTTCCTGTGGAACGACACGTACTCCACACTATAATTTTCAGGAACTGGCCCGTGCTGCCATCCGCCTGGAAATGGATATCGATGAAAAAGACAATCATGCCCTTTACGTGGAATCCTCCAAATGGCTGGGAGTCCCCTATCGGTACGGTGGAACCAGCAAACGAGGTACAGACTGTTCCGGTCTGACTTATTCCATTTACAAGAAGGTATACCATAAGAAACTGCAACGCAGCTCGGAAGACCAGCGCACCGAAGACTGCCGGAAAGTAACCAAGCGCAACCTGAAGGAGGGCGACCTGGTGTTCTTCCACAACGGGAAAAAGAAACGGAAAGCCAGCCATGTAGGAATCTACCTGAAGGAAGGGAAGTTCATCCATGCCAGCAGCAGCCAGGGAGTGATTGTCAGCGCACTGGACGAGCCTTACTACCGCAGATGCTGGATGCAAGGAGGAAGAATATCCGATTAATCACGACACACACATGAAACATCTGCACATACACGCACTACGTTCCTGCATGCCTTTTATCCTATGCAGCGCCCCTATCTTACCGGTGGCAGCCCAACAAGATCAGAATCAAGAGCTGAAACTGAACGAGGATGCCATCAAGATGATTCAGTTTGACTTTACACGTCCTACGGAAGAGATAGCCAAACCCCTGGAGTCACCGCTGGAAAAGAAATGGATGGAATTCCACACCGACATCAAGATGCCCCGGAGCCTGACGGATACCACCACTGTCAAGAAAATCATCGGTTACATCCGGGCGGAGCCCTATACCATCTGGACCAAATTCGGTGAAGACCCGGTATACGATGTATTGGTAACCGGACGTCCGAAAGAATGGAAAATCTATTGGACACTCAACCCGTTTGGACCTAAGCCGGAAGAGTACGGACGGAACATGCCTGTCATGCCGGGAGCCAACTACGCCCGAATGGTAGCCCCCATCGGCCCCAGTGCGAGTATCAGCGGAGATATCAACGGATTCCTTTATGATGTGCTCAGCCCACGTGGACGCATGCTTGCCCACAACCGTAAACATGCCAATGCCTGGAAAACCTACAAAGACTACCAGCCTACCAAGGAGGACAGCCTGAAATTCCCCACCTATATCCAGCATGAAAAGGATAAGGTAGAAACAGTGGCCGAGCCCGTTCTGGCAACCCGTTTCGCAGGAGACCAGACCCTCCCCATCTACCAGCATTCTGTTGAAGAGAATAACTCACTGACCCAGGTCCTTATGGATTCCTTGAAGGCAGAAACAGCCCAGCGCAAGGACTCCACTGAAGCGTCCAAGCCGCAATCGGGAGACAACGTAGCCGACTGGTATGACGAAATGCGCCAACAGAAGGTTCAGGATTCCCTACGCCGACTTGAATTCTTCCGCAGGGACAAGACATACCGGAATCAGTATGATGTAGAAAAGGAACAGCGCCGGTTCAAGGAAAAGCAGAATTGACGGAATATTCCCATCAGATATACAGAAAGCCGCCTCATCGAGACGGCTTTCTGCACATGTATCTGAAGGATTAATTACTTTTTGAATACAAAATAAACGGCCATAATCAGACAGACAAAAGCTGCCAGATGATTCCATTTCAACTCCATCTTGAAAGCGATGACCGAGAAGACGGTAAAGACTACCAGCGTAATCACTTCCTGAATTACCTTCAACTGCATGATGTCGAACGGTCCCCCGCTGTCACGGAATCCCAAGCGGTTGGCAGGAACCTGCAGACAATACTCAAAAAAAGCAATGGCCCAACTGAAGGCTATGACCCCAATCAGCGGCAACGATGCAAACCAACTGAATTCTTCCCGCATCTTCAGATGACCATACCAGGCGAAAGTCATGAAGATGTTTGAGAAAATCAGCAATACTACTGAATAAATACCATTTGATAGCATATCTCTATTTCTTTAATCATTCTTTTTTATTCCTTTTCTTGTTCTCCGACCTCCACCGGCAACAAATCAGCCTGCACGTTGTTCATGCTACTCCATAGACTGAATCTCGCTTCAGGATTCATCGCCTCCAGCCGTTTCAGCACGTCCTTCATTTCCGAACGGTGCGAATCCTTTTCATACGGACAATTCTTGATTTGCTTGCGATACCCTCTGAGGGCAGCCATTTCCACCAGATCCGATTCATGCACCAGACACATCGGACGGATAATCGTCATATCGAACTTGCGCATCACCAACCGCGGAGGCATCGTACTGAAAGCCCCTTGAAAAGTCATGTTCATCAGCAAAGTCTCCAGAATGTCATCCATGTGATGCCCCAAGGCAATCTTGTTACATCCCTGCTCTTTGGCCACTGTAAACAAGGCTTTCCGACGGTTCCAGGAGCAAAGGAAACACGGAGACTTGCGGTTGTCCGTCGAAGGGTCGAACGATGTCTCGTAACGGACGAAAGGGACTCCCAATCCTTCGGCATACGTACGCAGATAATCCATATCCGACTCGTAGGTAATGTTCGTCATAACTACATGGACAGCCACCACAGAAAACCTCGGCTTATAAATCCGGGAACGGCGGGCCAACAGCTCCAGCAGGGCCAGCGAATCTTTCCCTCCCGACAATCCCACCAGAATCTTATCCCCTTCTTCAATGAGACCGTACTGGACAATTCCTTTCATAAAACGCTGTTCGATGCGGCGCATCAGCTTTGCTTCTTCCGTCAGTTTTCCCATAAGCTTTTCAAAATCGGCTGCAAAATTACATGAAAAGAATGATTTACTCAAGAAAATGAAAAATAGAATCTGCCAAAAGAATGAAATTCCAATATTCTTTGTATTTTTGAATAAATTTCTGACAAAATCTAAACTGAACCCATCATGATGAAAAATAAAACATATATCTTGACTTTAAGCGGACTCCTCCTGGCCGGAGGATTATCGGCACAGACACTCAGCGAAGCACAGAAAATGTTTCTGAACGGAGAATTTGCCCAGGCCAAACCGGTATTCCAGCGTCTGGTAAAACAATCTCCTTCGAACGCCAACTACAATTTCTGGTATGGAGCCTGCTGCTACGAAACCGGAGAACTGCAGGAGTCCATCCCCTACCTGGAGAAAAGTGCGGCAAGAAAAGTCATCAATGCCTACCTCTATCTGGGCAAAGCCTATTACGATACGTACCGTTTCGACGAAGCGGTAGACAACCTGGAGGAACATATCTCCTGGTTGGAGAAGAAAAAGCGGGATACAGCAGAAGCAGAAGAACTGCTGGAGAAATTCCGGATCGGCTCACGTATGTTCCGCGGAGTAGAGAAAGTGGCAGTCATCGACAGTTTTGTTGTCGACAAGACAGATTTCCTGCAGGCATACAAGCTAAGCCCTCAGGCCGGTGAAATCAAATTTACCGGCGAAGGTACCTGCACCAGCTTCACCAACGAGATGGGTGACAAGATGCTGTTGGCCAAGGAAAACGAAGAGGGACAGACCCAACTGTATGCCCAAAGCATGCTCATCGACCATTGGGGAGACCCTGAACGGCTGAACAGCCTGAACGAGACAGGTACGAACCTGAACTATCCGTTTGTCGATTCAGACGGCATCACGGTCTATTATGCGGCACAAGGAGGAGACAACCTGGGTGGATACGACATCTTTGTAACCCGGTACGACTCGGAAGACAACACCTACCTACGGCCGGACAACATCGGTATGCCGTTCAACTCGCCGTACAACGACTACATGTACGCCATCGATGATTTCAATAACCTGGGCTGGTTCGCTTCCGACCGCTTCCAACCCGAAGGGAAAGTATGCATCTATGTATTCGCTCCTAACGATTCGAAAGAAGTGTATGACTATGACCTGACCGGTGAAGAACAACTGGCTACCTACGCTTCCCTGAAGAACATCCAGGCGACCTGGGGAAATGCTGACAAGGTACGGCTGGCCAAACAACAGCTGGCCAAAGCCATGTACCAGCAACAGCACGAACAAAAGGCAAAAGGTGATTTCACCTTCATCATCAATGACGGAATTACCTATCATGTGCTGGACGATTTCCAGTCCAAGGAGGCACGGAAACTCTATCAGGAGCTGTCGCAGAAGCAGAAGGACCTGGAGGCGATGAAGCGTTCCCTGAACGAACAGAGAGACACTTACGCCTCTGCCCAGAAGTCAAGAAAAGACAGCATGACTCCGGCTATTCTGGATCAGGAAAAACGCATCCAGGAGCTGTACAAGGAAATAGAGAAATTGACTTTTGAAGTACGTAATACCGAATTGAAAGCCCGTTCATAAGGCTTTCAATTCCTGATTAATCACTTTTAAACCACTGGTTATGGATATACTGATTCTATTTGTCTTGATTATCGGTGGACTGCTTCTCTTCATTACCGAGGTATTTCTGATACCGGGATTCGGTGTGGCAGGCATTGCTTCTGCCGCCAGTCTGCTGTATGCAATCTATTTTGCGTTCGACACCTTAGGCACCCAAGCCGGATGGATAACATTGGGAGTGGTATTTCTGGGAATCGTCGCCATTACCACCTGGTTCGTCCGCACGAAAACGGTAGACCGGCTGGCAGTGAAGAAAAGCCTGGATTTCCGGCCCGACCCATTGGCAGGCACCGGCCTGAAGGTAGGCGATACGGGAATCGCCCTCACCCGTCTGACCCTGATCGGCAATGCCGAAATCAACGGACACCAGCTGGAAGTCCAGTCGGCCGACGGTTTCATCGACGAACGGACACCGATTCAGGTCAGCCGCATCAGTAACGGTGTGGTATATGTACAGCGTATCAATCATTGATTTTTATTTACCTTAAATCACAATGCTTTATGGACCCCATGTATTTTCCGATCATCGTCGGCATTGCAGCCGTTGTTTTTCTGGTGATTTTCTTCCATTATGTACCTTTTTTCCTCTGGCTGTCGGCCAAGGTATCAGGCGTACACATCTCGTTGGTACAACTCTTTCTGATGCGTATCCGTAATGTACCTCCTTACACCATTGTACCGGCCATGATTGAAGCCCACAAAGCCGGACTGAGCAACATTACCCGCGATGAGCTGGAGGCACACTACATGGCCGGCGGACACGTAGAGAAAGTGGTCCATGCCCTGGTATCGGCCTCGAAAGCCAACATTGAACTGTCTTTCCAGATGGCTACCGGTATCGACCTGGCTGGCCGTGACGTATTCGAAGCCGTACAGATGTCGGTCAATCCGAAAGTCATCGACACTCCTCCGGTAACAGCAGTCGCCAAAGACGGTATCCAGCTGATAGCCAAAGCCCGTGTCACGGTCCGTGCCAACATCCGCCAACTGGTAGGTGGTGCCGGTGAAGACACCGTACTGGCCCGTGTAGGAGAAGGTATCGTATCTTCCATCGGCTCGTCCGAAAACCATAAGTCCGTACTGGAAAATCCGGATTCCATTTCCAAGCTGGTACTCCGCAAAGGGCTGGATGCCGGAACAGCTTTCGAAATTCTCTCCATCGATATCGCAGACATCGACATCGGCCGCAACATCGGTGCTTCCCTCCAGATAGACCAGGCCAATGCAGACAAGAACATCGCACAGGCCAAAGCCGAAGAGCGCAGAGCCATGGCAGTAGCTTTGGAACAGGAAATGAAAGCCAAAGCCGAAGAAGCACGGGCCAACGTCATCCAGGCAGAAGCGGAAGTACCGAAAGCCATGGCCGAGGCTTTCCGCAACGGAAACCTGGGCATCATGGACTATTACCGGATGAAGAATATACAAGCCGATACGGACATGCGTTCCAGCATTGCCAAACCGGACAGTCATCCGGCCAGCAACGAACCAATCGGTAAATAACCCCTATAAATGCTGCAATTATGAAGACTTATTTTGCTCCTTCGGAACTGCTCATCAACGAAGACGGTTCCGTTTATCACCTGCATGTCAAGCCCGAACAGTTGGCAGACAAAATCATCGTGGTGGGCGACCCCGCACGTGTTGACCTCATTGCATCGTATTTCGATGATGTGGAATGCCAGATTGTCAGCCGTGAGTTCCATACCACGACAGGGACATACCGGGGAAAGCGCATCAGCATCATCTCCACCGGTATCGGTTGCGACAATGTAGACATCGTATTGAATGAAATCGATGCGCTGGCCAACATCGATTTCCAGACCCGCGAGACCAAGGACCGGTTGCGCTCCTTCGAAATCGTACGCATCGGTACCTGCGGTGGACTCCAGCCAGACACTCCGATAGGAACCTACATCTGTTCAGAAGTGTCCATCGGTTTCGACGGGCTGCTCAATTTCTACCAAGGTCGGAACGCCGTCTGCGACCTGCCGATGGAACGTGCCCTGCTGAATCATCTGGGATGGAGCGGTAACATGTGCTGTCCGGCTCCTTACGCCATCCATTCCGACAAGGAACTGGTGGAACGTATCGCCCGTACCGACATGAAACGAGGCATTACCGTAGCCTGCGGCGGTTTCTTTGGTCCGCAAGGCAGACAACTGCGTATTCCGTTGGCCGACCCGCACCAGAATGAGAAGATAGGCAGTTTCGAATACGACGGCCTGCGCATCACCAACTATGAAATGGAAAGTTCCGCATTGGCAGGTTTGTCACGGTTGCTCGGACACCGTGCCACCACAGTCTGCCTGGTTATCGCCAACCGCGTAGCCCAAGAAGCCAACACCGATTATAAGAAATTGATGAACAACCTGATACAGATGGTTCTGGAACGCATCTGACAGATTCTTTTTACAATGACATGGAAGCAAGTTTTAAACTAGACAACTCCTGCAGCAAGGAGACCCGTTATCAGACATTTCTTGAACAGTTCGTTCCACTTATACAGGACGAGAAAGAAGAAATCAGCGTATTGGCCAATACCTCCGCGGCCTTGAAAGAAGCTTTCGGTTTCTTCTGGGTAGGATTTTACCTGATTCGCGACGGACAGCTTGTACTCGGTCCGTTCCAGGGAAGTGTGGCCTGCTACCGCATCCGAAAAGGAAGAGGCGTATGCGGAACAGCCTGGGAGCAGCAGACTACCCAAGTAGTACCCGATGTAGACCAGTTTCCGGGACACATCGCCTGCAGTTCCCTCTCCCGTTCCGAGATTGTAGTCCCCATCATCAGCCGTGGAGAAGTGAAAGGAGTACTGGATATCGACAGTGATCGGCTTAACTCATTCGACGAAACAGACCGGGTATATCTGGAGAAACTCGTCAACCTGTTAACCGATACACTCTACTGATGTCTTTACCTGAAGCCATTGAATACCTGTCAAACAGGTAAAAAGACAAACGTTTGTTTTGAATCAAACGAACGGACGAACCAATCAATCCGTCCGTTCGTTTACAGTAAAACTTCGTTCGTCTTTTAACCCCGTCAATGATATCGGAAATTTCCAAAGAAAAAGAGTGAAGAATCCTGCGCTTCGAAGCAAGTCAAGATTCTTCACTCTTCTTTTTATATACTGTTCAGTCCGAATTATTTCTGAGCTTCCTGCTGCTGTTTCAGTTTTGCCTCAATCGGGTCTTTATACTGCGTCTGCAACTTCACCAGTTCAGCCTTCAGCTCTTCCGTAATCTTTTCATATCCCGGCTGGCCGAAGAGGTTATGCATTTCGGTCGGGTCCTCCTTCAAGTCATACAGTTCCCATACATCGATATCGTTGTAGAAATGAATCAGTTTGTAGCGGTCTGTACGTACACCGTAATGACGTTTCACCATGTGTTCTGCCGGATACTCATAGAAATGATAATACAGAGATTTACGCCAGTCGGCCGGTTTCTCACCCTTCAGCAACGGAACCAGCGATACCCCCTGGATGTCTTCCGGTATCGGAGCTCCGGCCAGTTCCAGGAATGTCGGTGCATAGTCGATGTTCTGTACCATCTGCGGAATGTCTCCCTTCGCCTTGAAATCCTTCGGCAGATGCATAATCAACGGTGTATGCATGGATTCCTCGTACATGAAGCGTTTGTCGAACCAGCCATGTTCACCCATATAGAAACCTTGGTCGGAGGTATAGACCACCAGGGTATTGTCCAACAGGCCCTTTTCCTTCAAATAGTCCAATACACGCCCTACGTTGTCGTCCAATGATTTCACCACTTTGGCATAATCGCGCATGTAACGCTGGTATTTCCATTCCGCCAGTTCTTTTCCCTGCGGATTCTTCTTGTAGAAATCTTCAATCAGCGGCTCGTAGAAGGCGTCGTATACCTTTCTTTCTTCCGGATTCAACCGGCCTACATACGCCTCGTAAGCCCCTTTCAAGCGCGTATCCTTATCTTTACGATACATCTTGGTATCATAAATAATATCCATATCTTTCAGGATATTCATCTCTTGAGCAGCTGCAGCCGGACGTCCCTCATAATCGTCGTAAAAATTATCAGGCATCGGGAATGTCTTGTCTTCATACAGCGACAGGTACTTCAGTTCCGGCAACCAGTTGCGGTGGATGGCCTTGTGATGGATGAACAGGCAGAACGGCTTACTCTTGTCACGCTGGTTTTCCATCCAGTCGATACTCATATCCGTAATCAGATTCGTAATGTATCCCTGCTTCTGAATGGTATCGTTATCCATGGTTATGAAGTCCGGATTGTAATAATCACCCTGTTCCGGTACAATCTCCCAATGGTCGAAACCGGTAGGCAGGCTGATGAGGTGCCACTTACCGATGATGGCAGTCTGGTAACCGGCCTTCTGAAGCAGTTTCGGCATAGTCTGCTGAGAACCGTCGAACACACAGGTCGTATTATCCGTAAAACCGTTGGCATGGCTGTGCTTACCCGTCAGCATACAGGCACGGCTCGGTCCACTGAGCGAATTGGCTACAAAACTGTTGGTGAACTTGACACCATCGTTGGCGATACGGTCCAGATTCGGTGTTTCGATATACCGCGTATCGTAACAGCTCATCATCTGCGCCGTGTGGTCATCTGTCATGATATACACGATGTTGTACTGTTTGGCAGGTGCTTTCTTTTCGGTACTGCACGAAGCGGTTGTAGCGGCCAGTGCAGCTGCCCCCAAACACAGAATCTGTCCTCCATAGGACTTACTAAATAAATGTTTCATGATATGTTTAGATTTAATTCATGGTCTTCTCTCCTCATTATTTCACACCGGTTGGCGAGTGAGGAGCTATTAGATTTATAACAACTCTAATCAACAGAGCAAAGATATGAAATATTTTAAAAAAACACGGGTTTTAAAAGAAAATTATTTATTTTTGTAGCCGAATATAATAATATATACCATCGCTTATTATGAAAAAGACACAGTTAACGACATGGGCGGCCAGAGCCTTTCTGGTGTGCTGCCTGACTGCATGTTCGCAGAAAGAAGTTAGTCTGGGAGACCTGAATGTCATCCCACTCCCCCAAGAAATTACAGAGGCAGCCAATGCCGCTCCGTTCGTCATCAACTCATCCACCGTTATCTGCTATCCGGAAGGCAATGAAAAGCTGGAACGTACAGCCCATTTCCTGGCTTCTTACATCAAAGAAGTGACCGGTACGGAAGTACAGGTCTCCACGAAGGCAGGAAAGAACGGCATTACCCTGAGCGTGGACCCAAGCGTCGCCACCGCCAAAGACGGGTATGAACTCAATATCTCTTCCGAAGGAATTACGGTAAAAGGAAATACCGAAGCCGGTGTTTTCTACGGTATCCAGACCATCTACAAGGCACTGCCTATCACCGAAGGAAAGACACTGGCCTCTCTACCGGCAGGAACCGTAAAGGACTTCCCGACTTATGATTTCCGCGGTTTCATGGTAGATGTAGGCCGTCACTATTTCTCGGTAGATTACCTGAAGGAAATCATCGACATCCTGGCCATGCACAACATCAACTACTTCCACTGGCACCTCACCGAAGACCAGGGATGGCGTATCGAGATTAAAAAATATCCGAAGCTGACCGAAATCGGTTCCCACCGTAAGGAAACAATCACAGCTCCTGGTTCCGGTGAATTCGACGGTACACCGGTCAGTGGTTTCTATACCCAGGAAGAGGCCAAAGAAATTGTAGCCTATGCAGCCGAACGTTTCATTACTGTTATTCCGGAAATCGATATGCCGGGACACATGCTGGCAGCATTGGCTTCTTATCCGGAACTGGGCTGTACAGGCGGTCCGTATGAAACCGCAACCAAATTCGGTGTCTTCCGTGAAGTATTGTGTGGCGGTAACGAAAAGACCCTCCAGTTCGCAAAAGATGTCATCAATGAAATCATGGATATATTCCCTTCTCCCTACATACACATAGGTGGCGACGAATGTCCGAAATACGAATGGGAAAGATGTCCGAAATGTCAGGCAAAAATCAAGGAACTGAAACTGAAAAGTACACCGGAACACACCAAGGAGAACCAGTTGCAGGCTTATTTCATGGGTGAAGTAGAAAAAGAAATCATCAAGCGTGGCCGCAAGATGCTAGCTTGGGATGAAATTCTGGAAGGAAATCCGGCCAAGAGTACTACAGTCATGGCATGGACCGGTATTAAAGCCGGAGTCAAATCAGCCCAACTGGGACACCAGACCATTATCTGCCCCATCAGTCACCTGTATTTCAGTAATCCGGGTTATAACCGTCTGAAAGGAATCAGCAGCGTAGAACGCGTATACAACTTCGAACCACGCAACGAAAAACTGACAGCTGAAGAAAAAGAAAATATCATCGGGGTACAGGGATGTATCTGGACCGAATGGACCAAAGACAGTGTCAAGATGGAATGGCAGATGATGCCACGTATCGCCGCACTGAGTGAACTGCAATGGAGCAATCCGGAGAAGAAAAATCTGGACGGTTTCCTGAAACGCCTCCGCCATCAGCTTGACCTTTATACACTGAACGGTTATCACTACAAACAGGATATCGAAGATGTAACCATGGATATCAATCCGGTAGGCGAAGGCGGTAAAGCTGCAATTACCCTGAACACTTTCGACAATGCTCCGGTTTATTACACGACAGACGGTTCGGAACCAACCGCCGCTTCACAGCAGTATAACGGACCGGTCACCCTCGATGGCAATACTGTCACAGTAAAAGCCAAGGCTATCCGAGACGGCAGAGAAAGCAATACAGTAGAAGAGACTCTGCAATACAACCTGGCGACCATGCGTCCTATCCAGTTGGCATGCACACCCGACCCGAACTATACTTATAAAGGTGCCAATCTGCTGGTAGACGGCCTGAAAGGAGACGACAACTACCGCTCCGGACGTTATATCGGTATCTACGGCGAAAATCTGGATGCCACCATCGACCTGCAGGAAGAAAAAGAAATCTCTGCTGTAACCATCGGTACTTATCTGGTTCCGGGCGATTACATCTTCGGTCTGACGGGAATCGAAGTCTATGTATCTGCCGATGGTAAGGATTTCCGCAAGATTGCTTCCAACACCATTCCGACATTGGAAAAAGGCAGCAAGAACAACGTGCTGGAACGCAAGGAAATCAAGTTCGACAAGACTCCTGCCCGTTATGTACGCATCGTCGGTAAGAATACTCCGGCTCTTCCGAAATGGCATCCCGGCGCAGGCAAGAAAGCCTATCTGTTCGTGGATGAAATAGAAATCTTCTGATCTTGATCAGATAACAGAAAATACCCTATCCTACTCAGAAATATACTGAACGGGATAGGGTATTTTTTTCTTCTTTCGGACAGTTTTGTTATTTCTGGACAGAATCATTAACTTTGGGGAATCTAAAAGATTCACGACCATGAAGAAAATCAGAATCACCGTTATGCGGACGGCCTGCTACAAGGACCTGATGGAACAATACGAAAACCCGATGGAACATGCCTGCGACATGCAAGTGGGACAGGTATTCATTGCCAACGGATGGGAGAAACCCGAAGGACTCTGCGAAAGCGCCTGGCAGAGTATGTCTCCCTTTGTAATGACACTGGCTCACGGAGGCACCAATATCTACGAAGGATGGATGAAGAACGAGAGATCGGCCATGATTTCGTGCAACGACGGCTTCCGGCCAGTCAGCTTTCTGCTGGAGGTGATAGAATAACCTTACTTCAATAAGCGATAAAAACAAAGCCGTGCCAACCTTTCATACAAGATACCGACACGGCTTGAGACTTTCCCTGTTACGGAAATCAGTTCATTTCCAATGCTTTCGTTTCCCAGTTATAGATAATCTGATAGATTTTCCCCGATTCAATAGTTTTTCCTTCATCAGAGCCATATGAACCGGTCTGCGTAAACGTGCCGTCTGCTTCTTTCTTGCTGGTTACCTTTAACGAATAACTGAGGACATCTCCTTTCTGATAATCGAAATATATCACTTCATCTTCCTTCAAGCTGAATGTCTCGGTAGCAGCACTCTTACCGATGGAGAAGGTATAGTCGGAAAACCAGTACGAAAAGTTATCCGGCAGACTTAATGTAACCCCGTAATTCACCATCGGGACTTCCAGTGACAGATATTCCACCTTTCCTTCCTTTATCTCAACCGTTGTTTCCGCATAATACTTGGCAGCATTCGTCGTATTGTCTTTGTAGGCAGCATTGTAGGCTTTCACCGTACAAGTCCCTGCAGTCAGTTCTATTTTGGCTGGTACTGCTCCGGGTTTGTATGTTGTGGTAGCCTTTGCATCGGTTATTTCCACATACAAATCCGCGTTTGCGGCACGTGAACCTACGGAAATCAGCTCTGCCTGCTGAAGAGTCAGGTCTTCTACTGTCAGATAACCTATCTGACTGCTTTCAGTAATCGACAGTTCTTCTTGGGCACAACTGGCCAACAAAAACAGTCCTGCTATAAAGTATAATATCGTTTGTTTCATGGTTTCTGTTTTATTTATCGTAAACTAAGGAAATGTCGTCGATTTTCAACACACTTCCCATGTGTACAGTCCAATTTCCAACAACAGGATATGTGATAGTCGTACCTTTCTCAAAATCATCACCAGAAAGTGATGTCTTATTCGAAGCTAAGAACTGTACACATATCGTCGTCGGTTTTTCCGTTTCATCACTGTAATTAAAATCAACCATTGCTTGAGCATATCCATTATCTTCCTTTGAATAAGCTTGCGGCTCATACGTACCTGTTGCAATCTCTTTTTCGCCATTCTTCAAAGAAACAACCACCTTAAATGCATCAGAGTTATATGGCTTATACTTATACCAGAAAGACAATGAAGTTGGGCGAGAGGCAAAACTATGGCCTTGAACTATCCCTGAATCATAAGAGCCAAGAAACAAGCTTCCCACCATAGCTCCACCGACATAACTTACAGATGTATTGGCATATCCGTCTCCACAGCCGGATACATACATGAGTGCAGCTTTAGAACCTTCATGGGCATCCTCCGTATAACTTACACATGAAGCAAAACATCCTTCATACCAAATACCTAAAGCATAAGTTCCTCCTTGAGCCTTATCATTATTCGTATCCCACCAAGAAGAATCTCCTGCGCCTTCGGCATAAGGATGATATGTATAATATGTTTTATCTTTGAAAGGCCATGTACCAGATTTCTTTTTAGCTTCTATATACCAGTCTTCCATTCCTGAATTCGGTAATTGTGTAGGGACTTCCAGCTCTACATCATTTGTTTCTGAAACTATTTCATCGCGATACAGGGCACGTACTAAATAGTTTTTCTTTTCAGGAAGTACATCGAAGAACTGTCTACGTGTATCATTCAGTTCTTTCCAAGAGCTACCATCATCATCACTGTATTGATATACCAGTTTCTCTTTAAGAGAATTCAAATCTCCTTTTCCTTCTTCCACAGTAATCTCCTCTACTGTAAACTCCTTCGTCCAGATATTTCCAGGAAGTACCGATACCGTAAACTCCGGTTTATGTGTAGCGATGGTATAAGTCAGATCACCGTCTGCATTGGTACGGTCATTTGCCTTGACACTTTTCAGTGTAAAGGTATTGTTCACTACCCCTTCGTTGGTTGCCAGAAGCGCACCGGTCAATGTTTTGGAGAACCCCACAGAAGGTTTATCTTCCCCAACAATTGGTATATCAATACCGGCATTGATAAAATCCAACCGTTGCTCGTTTGTTAAAGCAGACAAGGTATAATCCCCGTTCAGTGATTGCAAGTTTTCATCTGCAAAGTTTACCGAAAAATCCATGTCTTGAAGCGGTGAAGACAAAGTGAAATCAATGCTTGCTTCTGTTGGAGCAGTTTCATACACATCCAGGGTTCTGTTTTCGCTGAAACCGGTCGCACTTACCTTCGGAGCAGGCAACCACTCCATCGGAAGAGTTTCCGAAACAGTCACAGTATCTACCTCTGCCTTGACAATGGTAGGAATGATACCCGGTACCACCTCCTTCAAAGCCAAAGTAAGCTGACAATGAGCCTTGGCAGCAAAAGTAGTCGGATCACTGAGTGTCTTATCCTCCAACAGTGCTTCCACCGATTTTCCATTTGCTTTTAAAACCCCTTTAAAAGTAAAAGTTGGTTTCGAATCAGCCCGATAATAGGCACTCCGCTTGTCTCCGTCATTCAGTTTCAGCGAAGAGTTTTCTACAGCCACTTCCAACCAATATTCAGCATAAAGTTCTTTGAACTTCTCCGAATTTTCAAAAGTTACCGAAGCCAACGCATTGGCCACAGCACATTCCACAGTGACCGAAGCGGTATCTCCCTCTTCGATGGCTATATCTTCCTTCTTTCCTTCATAATACGGAGCATCATAAGCCAATACCGCATTATCTCCGAAAGAGGCTGTCACATCATACACACCGGCAGAGGCCTTGATAATGTCTTTGGTATAGCCTGCGTCATAAATGGATTTTCCCGAAGCACTTTTTACAATCTTCAGTTTGAAATTGTCTACAACAGGTTTTCCCAACTCTTGAGGAGTGGAACGGGTTTCAGTCTGTACATCGGCATCTGCCAATGAAATATAGAAACCTGTCTGAGAATCGGAAACCGCCCAATCATCCTGTTGACAGCTTCCGACACTCAGGCACAAAAGTCCTAAAGATAATAGTTTAATATATTTCATTTTCTTTATTCTTAGATTATTCGTAAACCAATTCCATTTCGTCCAACCAAAGCTTACTGCCCACACCACCGATATAGTAATCACCGTATTTACTTGACGAAGCTACAATGATAATGTATTTGGGGGTACGGTTCGTTGCACGATATTCCAACGGAATTTCCAATTCTTTGTAACTGGTTACAGATTCGCTCGAAGTATATTCACCGTAAGCAATGATATTAGCATCATTGGGGTCAAAAAGCTGGCGGTTCTTAGGGTTATTACGTATTTCATAAGGTTCAGACTTGTCCGACAAAGCAATATAAATCTGAAACATATCCGGTTGCCCTTTCAGACTTGCCAAATCGCCCACATTATCACCTATCATATCAATAGTAGCCGAAGTATATTTATAGTGCAAACGCAGAGAAGTAGGAAACGAGCTGAACGAACGTCCGAAGTGTAACAAACCGTTCAAATTATCCAGAGCAAAGTCACCAGTGAAGATATTTCCAGCCCCCAATTTAATGAAAGCATTTTTTGTTTCCAACAAAGCTGCCTTACCTTTGACACTTTCATCAGTAGGAGAAGTCAAATTGCCAATATAATCAGCTGAACCAGAATTTCCGGTTCCCCAAAAGGCGTTATCTCCTGCTGCCCAAGGATTCCACTGTTTACCATCCTGTGACCATTCTTCCATCGAACCATTCTCCAACGGAGTAGCAGCCGCAGTGGTAAAAGTCTGCTCGCTACCCGCCGTTCCATCCACACTAACACGATATTTATAAGTAGTCGATGCACTTAGTCCGGTCAACGTAGCAGTAAACGTATTTCCTGACACACTGATATTGGCAGTAGGAACCGTACTCCACGATGTTTCATTCTGCTTACAATATTCCACCACGGGTGTCTTACCACTTTGCACTTTACCATTCACGGTAGCTCTGGTAGTCATGGCGAAAGCATCAGTAGCACCACTGTTTGTTTCTCCGTTATCGGGATAAACGTAGACAGTCCATTCATAAGAATACTCCTCCCATGAACGTCGTACATTAAATTTAACAGGGGATGAGTAATCTTTTATAGCGGTAGGATCAGGTGAAACCGTTCCGTATTCCCCACCCAAATTCATTTTTTTCACATTCAGTTTTGTACGGTCCACTTCCGGATCTACATAAATGATGACAGTACGTGTGTTTGTATCAATCACATAGTCTGTCATACCTTCCACGTCAATATCACGCTGAATAATCTGGTTCACCGTTACCCGCCACACATAATCCTGATAAGTACGCAGAGTGAAGGTAACAGGATTCGTAAAATCCATACGTGTATCGGACGACAGAGGAATGCTGTCTAATGAAGTAAATCCCGTAGTAGGAAATTTATCGTAGTTTTTACAGGCTACAGAATCTGCCAGCAATTCCGCTCCGGAAGTAATCTTCAGGCTGGTAATCTTCAAATTGGAAAGATCCACTCCGTCATTCACATAAAGAGTCACCGTACGTGCATTCTTATTGATGATGGCGTCTGCAGAAGAATTCTGATCCGCTCCTCGTTGACCTTCCACGGTCATCGACTCGATGTTCGCTTCCACAATAGGATAAGGAATATCATTTTCAATGGCACACGAAACCACAGTCAGCAACAGCAGCAACACTCCCATTATCCGTTGTCTACCTACCCCTCTTCCGACTTTCATCCAATCAAAACTATATTTCATGTTCATACTGCTCACAAATAGAATGTCATACCGATGTTAATGGAAAACAAATTGATTTTAAAATTCCCCGATGAAGTACGACGCTTACCGGTTTCTATCTGGTTGGTCTGCTGTTCCACCCACTTGAAATCGAATCCCATCACGTCCATAGAGACTTCCACAGCCGCAAAATTAGTTACAAAAGCCGTCAGTCCCGGAGCAATACCAATCTGCACACTGTTGGTTGTCTGATAAGTACCATCATATTCCGTACCCGAACCCGTAGAATTCTTCCCCTCACCGTAACTGTAAGTCAACCGGACTTCGTTGAAAAGTCCAAAAATCTTACTCCGGCCAATGGGCATATAAGTACGCAAGAAACCGGAAGCTGAATATTTATGCTCCAAATAATACAAATCCTTAAAGGAGAGTGTTAAATCGCCTAAATCAATATCCGCATTTCCTAAATCCAGGTAATCGCGGCTGTATGTAAAACGCAAACCTGCCGCCATGTTGTCACGGAAGAAGTAACCTACATACGGACTCACCTTGAAATCGTAGCCCAAGGCTTCAAAATCCTTCAAGACCAAAAAATTCAAATTATCTTCCTCGTGTTCCGAATAGGAAACACTACCTCCAGTCATCCATTGGCCTTTGGGGATAAACACCCGTTCTTGTACCTCTCGGTCTATACGCTGTATTTTACGCTTCTGTGCCTGGACAGCAGTCACTGTTGTCAGGAACAATATACTAACTATCAGTATTCTTTTTATCATCAAACAATCTTTTTTATTTCGATATCTACTTACCATTTAAACCCAAACAAGCCCTTCGACTTTCTTTTCACAAAAGCCGAAGGGTTGTTCTTTTATTTCTGCTTTAAACCTAGTATAAGAATTATTTGTTCTCCCAAATAGTCGGTGTACCGTCGTATACCAAAGAGAAATCATCTACATACAACAAGCTGTTATCTCCACCGGTCATATAGTCACCATATTTACTGGCACTACATACAATGATAATGTGGGTCGGCTGTTCACCGAACTGACTCTCTTTGTATTTCAAAGGAATAGTAAATTCTGTGTAACTATCTCCGGAAGTAGCGGCACCCGAAGGAAGTTCACCGTAAGCGATGATATTATCATCACCTTCATAATCGATGTATTCTTCTTCCTTGTTGTTATTGAAAGTAAAGGTTTTCTTTGCTAATGCAATAAAAATAGCGCATTGATCCATCGTTTCATCCTTAGTAATTTCAACCCCTTCCGGTACCCGACTTACACGATTGATCACCTGTGGGGTATACATATAATATCCGTGTAGGGCAACAGGGCGTGAAGTAAACGGTTTGCCGAACTCCATATCTGCAGACATACCGCTAAGTCCCAGGAAACTACCTGTATACAAGCTGGCTGCAGCTAAAACACCCAGTTTATTCGTTGTCTGCAATTTTGCAGCATAAGCACCTTCACCTGTAGTATGCACAGGAGACTGAACACCGGTTGTAGGATTAACAGCACCACCAATAGCTCCCATACCCTGAGTAGTACCAGGATTACTTGTATTCCAGAAAGAAGTTGTATTGCCGGCTTCTTCGGCAGAACCCGGATATATAGTAGATCCGCTTTCTGACCAGAGGTCAAAATTACCGTTATACAATGCAGCCTGCGCGTCAGTAGTTGCAGTTGTAAATGACTGAACAGTTCCAATTACGACCTCATCTTTATTAACCAGACGATATTCATACTCCGTAGAGGCAGTCAGTCCAGTCGCAAATCCTGTATATGTATCTTCCTTTTCAGTAGCAGACACGTCGGTCCACGAACCATCCTCACCGGATGCCTTGGTACGGAACTGGAACTTCAAGCCCTCCAGACTGACTCCTGATTCAGCAGATACCGATTCTGCCTTCAGATAAGCCAACCGATCCCAAGTTCCGGCACTTAATGTCGCTTTATTTGTTGCCTCCGGTGATACAGCAAATGTATAAGTATATTCGTGGGTAGTAGGATCAACTGTCACTGTAATGTTACTGCTTCCCGTTTCCGCCAGTTTATAATTCAGAATGTAATGATCACGAGCTTTTACATCGGTAAACTCCTTCTTCAAAGAATTAGTTACACCATTATTATTAGTTACCGAAATCTTTGAAAACAAATCGGTTACCGGGAAATAAGCCGAACGAGTTTCTGAAGTTGTAAAATTAATAGGCGTATACTTCCCAGCTGTATCACCCACCTGAACTGCCATTGATTTAAATTTACTGACAAAATTCGAATCAAACTTAACAGTAACCTTCACATTAGCCAACGTACAAACCACCTTTTTCTGGATTTCCTTTCCGTTCTCTACTGTCACCGTTTCAGAACCTGCATAATACGGAATATCAAAATCAGCAGCCTGGCCGTCAAAACCATTTGAAGCAGCCTTCATGGTATATATACCCGGTTTGAGAGCTATGAGTGAATCTTTCCACAATGTCCAATCTTCTGTTTTCTTTACTACCTGACTGTTAGCGTCTACAATCTGTACCGCAATCTGTTTAGGCTTGTAATCTTCCGGTACTTCACTCCGGCTATTGGTCGAACTATTTTCTCCTATATTCAAACGAAGATAGCCAACAGAATTTGATTCCAAATCTTCCTTTTGACAAGCAAAAAAGGAAAGAGTGATTAACAACAATAAAACATGACTTATCTTTTTCATCATTCTTCACCGTCTTTATTATTTCACAATCACACCTAAACTCGCAGAAGTGGTTTTTCCATTGTTATCTTCCACCGTAATCTTAAATACATGACCTTCCGAAGCATCGGTTGTTCCCATTTCAGACAATAGGCTAAAGAAATTGCCTACAGGGAAAATGTATTCTGGATCCCCCTCATTAGGTAATGAAATTCCCATTCCAGAAAAGACAGCACCCAATGTTTCATTTCCAATCAGCTCAAAAGGTTCTACACCGAACATACCGCTTACAATACTCGTAAACATCTCATTTCCTGGAACAATCTGTACCTTTACACTCTTTATACCTGCCTCTGCTGTGATTGTAGCATCCGCATTCTTCTCTGCATCACCCGGTAATGTGTAGGTACTCTGCGGAATAGAAATAGAAGGAATGCTAACTTCAGGCTTTTCAGAATCTCCATCTCCTTCTTCTCCACCATCCGGTTCGCTAGGCTCTGTTACTTCATCATCACCTTCCACCGGAATTTCTACCACATCTTCCTGTTCATTATCATCAAAAGATATCTGTACAGTCACCTTGATACCAGTTACCCCATACGGATTTTCAGGATCAGAAGGTTCTCCTGGCTCCATGATAACCGTAAGAGCATCACTACCTGCCCAAAAATTAGAATCTGCATCATCCGGTTTCGCATAAGAACGGTCTTCTGATATTTTTGCTCCATCCTGAGTTACAGCATCTATATGCATCTTGATAACTGTTACATCATCAGCAACTAACCAATATTTAGCTTTTGGGTTCAAATCCGTTTCATCATAAGTCAATACATTAGCACTTCCATCAGAAACAGTAATATCCCATTCTTTGAATACCGTAGAGAATTCCGTATCATACACCAATTGAACCTTAGTGTTCTTCATTGTACATTCCACATTCGCCTTAGCCTCAATACCTTTTGTAATGGTCAGACTCGTTTCACCACCATAATAAGGAACATCCATCACGGCCTTCAGTTCTGCATTGGTATGTGCAGAAACTGTATAATTACCAACAGGAAGAGCTAACGGACATTCTTTCTTCAACGCTTCATAACTCTCAAAGACTTTGGTATATTCTACATCCTTCCCTTTAATCTCTACCGGAAAATCATCGGTACTCACAGAAGGAACAACAGACGTGGTTTCATCAGCCCTAGTCTTTTGGCCCACTGCTACACTCAGATCCAAATAGCCCACTTCAGAAGGGACAATGCCTGTATTACCTTTCAGTTCGTCTTTCATCTCACACGAAACCAAACCGGCTGTCAACAGTATACCGGCTATCCATATCATTTTCTGTATTTTTTTCATTGGTCTATCCTTTATTTTGTTTCAGCTTTCTCGTCTACCCATTCTGAAGGAATCTCAATATCTACCGGAATATCGTTGGTTGTTTCATCTATCTCAATCGAAATGCCCAGATTTCCCTGTGATACAGTCGGAACAATCTTCATCTTCAAAGCTTCATTGGGACTCAACTCGTATGACTTATCAACCGTAGTAGTTTTACTTTTCTTATCCACCAACGTAATCACGGCTTTCACCGATTCTTTTTGGTTAACCTTCAAATAAACCGGATCCATATTACTCTTTGTCCAAACGAAGGAAGCATCCAAATCATCATTTTCGTTTACCAAAGCCAACGTGTGGAATGCTACCAAATAATCCTGATAATATTCAGCCATTTTAGCATCAAATTCCACTTTTACACGGGCACAGACCGGCTGACAAGAAACTTCTACTTGAGACTGATTACTGTTTACATTGAATATCTTTGTACCCTTCACATACATTCCGGTAGTAGAAGCAGCCTTATCTTCTCCATAAAAGGCATTGAGTTCATAATCACCATTACTCAGTTCTATCAATTCTTGCGGTATTTCTCCATATTTCCACTCCATACCGTCAATCACCTTTCCATCTTTCAGAATCTGCACCGTATAGTTTTCCAAATTCTTATAGGCAGACTCATCTACTACTCTGGATTTAAACTGTGTATCGGCTGAAACACGTAGACTGACAGTTCCGTAACCATCGTTATTCATAGGGCTGTCCTCCGTCGAGGAGCAGGAAGCCATCAAAGAGAGCATCGCACATACTCCCACGGCATTTAAAAAGACGTTTTTCATCATTATTTTAATTATCTCTATTTTTCTCAGTTTTTCACGGTGCAAAATAACGACAATCCTTTCACCCCTACAAGGTCCATTTTTTTTATTTTTAGCCGATTTTTCGAGAATTCACCCACAAAATCAAGGACCCGATTGTTCCATTTTTCATTTTCAAGAACTTTCCGACAAGAATTTTCTACACAAAAAGGATCGGATTTATACCGGATTCAGTGCAAGTTGAAAGGAACGCTTTCCCCTCTGCTTTCAACATCGCAACATCCCCCTATTCTTTTTCAACCGGCTGTTACAAGCCGAACAGGTCCAACCACTTAGCCAGCTGTCAATCAGAGTATTTTCATCGCTATCCACGCACAGGCCTCCGCATCGGCCAAGGCATGGTGATGATTCTCCAACCGGTAACCGCAAAGGGCCGCTACCGTATGAAGCTGATGGTTCTCCGCTTTCGGAAAGGCACGACGGGACGCCCAAAGGGTATCGTAGAAGGTATAATCGGGGTAATCCATGCCGTAACAACGGAACACGGCCTTGAGGCAACCTTCATCAAACGATTTGTTGTGTGCTACCAGTGGAAGTCCTTCTATCAGCGGAGCGATCTGCGCCCAGACCTTCGGAAAAACCGGAGCAGAATCGGTATCTTCCCGGCAGAGTCCGTGCACCCGTGAACAGAAATAGGTATAATAGTTGGGCTCCGGCTGAATAAGGGAATAGAAGAAATCCACTATTTCGCCGTTACGTACTACGACTACGCCTACGCTACAGACACTCGTCCGCTCGCTGTTGGCGGTTTCAAAATCAATCGCTGCAAAATCTTTCATCGTTTGTTCTTATGTATTAACGCTGCTGTAAAAAACAACAATCATAATTCCGGCTCTATCACATGAAAAAAGCTATATTTCCATAATAGAACCGCAATAACAAGAATCATATACTTCCGGCCTTAGTTTTGAGGCGAAAAAGCGAAGAATCGTTTTCCGGCGAATAGAAACGCAGGCTGTCTGAGCGAAGCGAGTTCCTGCGTTTCCGACGGAGAACAATTCGTAGCCGCCTCAAAACGGAAGCCGGCGGTTTTTCTTTTTGTTATCTTTTTCTTTTGGCCGCCCAAAAGAAAAAGTAAAAGCATTCACCGACTGTTCGTCAAAAGTAACGAATAAAAACGGATTTATCAAAGAGAAAAAGCTGACACAGAAGTTTTTTTCATCGGAGAAATTGACACTTTCAGAGATTCTGAGTACTTTTGAAAAACTTAAAATAAAAGAATCATGCTAGCCTATACCTATATCGAACACGGCAAATTCTCCCTGCTGGAGAAACCCGTTCCTCAACTGAAAGACCCGAAGGATGCTCTGGTACGCGTCACCCTGGGAAGTATCTGCACCAGCGACCTCCACATCAAACACGGAAGTGTACCACGTGCCGTATCCGGCATTACGGTAGGCCATGAAATGGTGGGTGTCGTGGAACAGGTCGGCGCAGACGTACACAACGTAAAACCCGGCGACCGGGTAACCGTCAACGTAGAAACCTTCTGTGGAGAATGTTTCTTCTGCCGGCACGGATACGTGAACAACTGTGAAGATCCGGACGGCGGATGGGCCTTGGGTTGCCGCATCGACGGAGGACAAGCAGAATATGTCCGTGTTCCCCATGCCGATCAGGGACTGAACCGCATCCCCGACGAAGTAACCGACGAACAGGCGCTTTTCGTAGGCGATATCCTGGCGACCGGATTCTGGGCGGCCCGTATCTCGGAAATCAAGGAAGAAGATACGGTACTCATCATCGGAGCCGGACCGACAGGTATCTGTACCCTGCTCTGTACCCTGCTGAAACACCCGGAACACATCATCGTCTGCGAACAATCGGAAGCACGTGCCCGCTTCGTCCGGGAACATTATCCCGATGTTTCCGTAGTCGGACCGGAAGCCTGCAAGGAATATGTCCTTCAGCACAGCCGCCACGGGGGTGCCGATGTGGTGATTGAAGTGGCCGGAGCGGAAGATACGTTCCGTTTGGCGTGGGAATGTGCCCGCCCGAATGCCATCGTCACTGTAGTAGCTCTCTATGACCGTCCGCAGATACTCCCCCTCCCCGACATGTACGGCAAGAACCTTACCTTCAAGACCGGCGGCGTGGACGGATGTGATTGTGCCGAGATTCTCCAACTGATAGCCGAAGGGAAGATTGATACGACTCCTCTCATCACCCATCGTTTCCCACTGGCTGATATCGAAGAGGCTTACCGTATTTTCGAGAACCGCCTGGATGGGGTGATTAAGGTTGCGATAATGGGGGTATGATTTTACTTTTTCTTTTTGGTGTCAAAAAGAAAAAGCTAACAAAAAGAAAAAACACCGGCTTCCGTTTTGAGGCGGCTCCGGAACAGCTTTCGTCGGAAGCGCCAGGAACTCGCTCCGCTCAAACAGCCTGCGCTTCTTCTCGCCGAAAGCTGTTCCTGCACTTTTTCGCCTCAAAACTAAGGCCGGAATTTTTTGTCTTTCTTAAGCGATACCTAACAGTTCGATTTCAAAAATCAGGGTTGAACCGCCGGGAATACCGGGTTGTGAGAACTTGCCATATCCCATTTCGGAAGGGATGTAAACTTCCCACTTATCGCCAACGCACATCTGCTGCATGGCAATAATCCACCCTTCTATCAAGTCACTCAACCGGAATGCGATGGGAGCTCCACCCCGACTGCTGTCGAACTTCTTGCCGTTGATGGTCCAACCGCTATAATGGGCTGTCACGATACTCCGGGGTGTAGGATGCTTGCCATCGTCGGCTCCCTTCGTCAATACCTTATAATAAATGCCTTTGGGCAACGGTTGCACCCCTTCTTCGGCAGCCTTGGCCGCCAGCCAATCTTTGTTGGCCTGGATGTATTCTTTCTTTGCCATATTTGAATAAATTGAAAAACGTGGATAAAGATAGGCATTTTTCACTACCTTTGAAACTGGAAGACGTAACGAATATTGAAACCAGAAAGAAAATCCATGCGGATGGTCTGTCAGGTTTCCCCGTCAACTCCCTGTTGAGAGTCATCGGATACGGGCTTTACATGTCTTTTAAACGACGGATAAAAACCTTTTAAATACAGTTTCTATGAGAAAGAATTTCGGATCAAAAACCTGGTTGTACCCCATGCCCGTATTCATCGTGGCTGCGTACGACGAGAACGGTGTCCCCAATGCCATGAACGCGGCCTGGGGCGGTATCTATACAGACAATGAAGTGGGCATCTGCCTGTCCGAAGGCCACAAGACCACGCAGAATATCCTGGCCACCAAAGCCTTCACCGTAAGCATGGGTACGGCCGAGTTTGTGACCGCCTGCGATTACGTGGGTATCGTTTCGGGCAACAAGGAGCCCGACAAGCTACAGAAAGCCGGCTTCCATACCCAGAAATCAATATATGTCAATGCTCCTATCATCGAGGAACTGCCGATGACACTGGAATGCGAACTCCTCTCGTACGATCCGGAAACCTGCCAGCTGGTAGGAAGCATCGTCAATGTATCAGCTTCCGAAGAAATCCTGGATGAAAACGGGAAAATCGATCCGACAAAACTGAAGCCGATTACATACGACCCCATCCACCACAAATACCTGGTACTGGGCGAACAGGTAGGCAACGCTTTTGCCGACGGAAAAAAACTGGTATAATCCTTTTTCGAATCATTACTTTTGAAACTGACCGAATATGCCATGCTACCTGTTGAGCAAGGACGAGCAAAGCCATACCCACGCCATTATTGACCCGTAAGAAATAAACAGACACATGGAAAACAGAAGACTGTCGGCTTCCATAGCCCGAAAAATCCTACGGATGCTGGAAGGAGAAACCCTTCCTTCCAGTACCCTTCCCTCCTGGATAGCCCAGGAATTGCTGGAAGAGGGGTTGCTCAGTGTATTGTCCAAAGGCAGCCGGAAATCTTACCGCCTCATTGATGCGGAGGCTTGCATGCAGTACATCGGCAACCGGTATACCGGCGGAGCGACGCTGTCCCGATGGATAGAAGCATTTCGGCGATTTCAACCTGGCGGGTATCCACATCTACCTGACTGAATTCTATCGGTTCCTGGGAAACCGGGCCTCGTTCTTCGTACCGACAGATCTGGAAGAAAGGCTGAAGAACGGCAACAGTACATTGTACAATAAGCAGTACGCCTACTATAAAGAGATGAAAGTCACCGACCCTCGTCTGGAACCGCTTGTAGAAATGATCCATCGCTACCGGCGGGTCTACGAACAGGAAGGTTACCTGGAATAAATGATGCCCGGACATTGCCGGAATCTCCCCAACAATCCGTACCTTTGCCTCCTCATGCGATAAACTTATGAAACTGACCTATCTTTTCCATAGCGGCTTTGCCCTCGAGACAGACCGGTGCATCCTGGTATTCGACTACTGGATGGACCCTGCCCACGTCGTCCCTCGGCTTCTGAAGTCGGATAAACCGATGTATGTCTTCTCCAGCCACTTCCACGAAGACCATTTCAACCGTGACATTTTCTCCTGGAAAGCCGAAAAGTCCAATATCCGATACATCCTTTCGAAAGACATCCTGAAACGGCGCCGCGCGCGGAAGGAAGAGGCCGATGTGTGGCTGGCCAAAGGTGGAACCTGGCAGGACGAATGCCTCCACGTAACCGCTACAGGCAGTAACGACAGCGGTGTATCATGGGTCATCGAAACGGACGGACGCTTCGTCTTCCATGCAGGCGACCTGAACAACTGGTATGCCCGCTTCCTGACCGACGATTATCAGGGAGGCCTCATCCATAGTCCCGAGTTCGGTACGGACATCGACCCGGAAAAGGAAGAGAAACTGTTTCTGGGAGAGCTGAAGGATATCCGGAAACTCACGGACCGTTTCGACATAGCGATGTTTCCCGTAGACGGACGCATCGGCAACGGTTATACCCGGGGCGGACGACAGTTCATCGAACGCTTCCAGGTAGGATTGTTCGTTCCCATGCACTTTGTGGCGAGCGGTTTCGAATCGGCTGCCCGAATGAAGGAATTTACTGATGCCCGTAACATTCCCTTCTGGAGCATCGACAAAGAAGGAGCTTCCATGGAATACTAAACACGAATAAAAACAGAACATGAAACAGATAGAAGTAGTAGCGGCGGTCATCTGCCACAACGGAAAATTTTTCGCCACCCAGCGCGGTTATGGCGAATTCAAAGACTTTTGGGAGTTCCCCGGAGGAAAAATGGAACCCGGTGAAACACGTGAAGAAGCTCTGAAACGGGAAATCCGCGAAGAACTCGATACGGAAATTTCCGTCGATACTTTCCTCACCACGGTAGAATATCCCTACCCAGCTTTTCACCTGACCATGCACTGCTTCTTCTGCTCCGTCCGCTCCGGTCACCTGGAACTGAAGGAACATGAGAATGCAGCCTGGCTACGGTTGGAGGAACTGGACAGCGTAGACTGGCTACCGACCGATGTGGAAGTGGTGAAGGCGATAAAGAATCATTGATGCTTCTCCTGATATTCATTCTGCGAATTCTGATTTCCGGCCTCAGATGGATAAAGTCACTGATTTTTTCACCTTAAAACAGCAAACCAAGTTTCTTTTGCTGATGAGTCATCGTTCATGGTAGGGACGGGGTCAGCCTGCCCGAATGCATCCATATTACTGAACAACCCTAAAATCAATTTACCACATTTCCTACCAATTTTCCTCCCAAAAATCACCCTTCATATCATTATATTTTGTATTTTCAGCCGATAAATCCGATTATTATGCTGAAGAAGGGGATATACGAAAACATCATCAATCAGAGAATGGAGCGGGAAATACACACTGCCGAAACGGAAAACCTGGTTTGTGTACGTGAAGAGATAGACAATACCGAAGCTCCACAAATGCTGGCGGACTACCTGGCCAAAGCCATCCGGCAGAAGCTTCAGGAAACGGAAGACCTGCAGGACCGCATGGCAATCATCAACCGCATCCTGACAGAGTACGGACTGATAGAAGATGTACAGATCACCGACACCTCGAACCTGCTGATGGGTCCGGTCTTCGTCTCCTTCTTGAAGATCTGAAAAAATTCTGTGAACGCGAAGGGACCCGCCTGCGTATCATTACCACAACATATTGCGGTGCCACCCAAGGCAAGGCCATCGAGCAGTTGTCCCAACTTCCTCATACCGAAATCCGAATTTCTTACCAGACCGAAATCGAACGTCTGCATGCCAAAGCTTACATCTTTGTACGGAATTCCGGTATGCATACGGCCTACATCGGTTCATCCAACCTGTCCAAGTCCGCCCAGACCGACGGACTGGAGTGGAACATGCGCGTCACCAGCGTAGAAAATCCGCACATCATCAAGACCGCCCTGGCCACTTTCGATATGTATTGGAACAGCCCGAATTTCGAGGACTTCCGCATCGGAGGCATCCGGAAATTCAACGAAGAACTCCAACGGAACAGCTTTCGGGAAAAAGCCGATAGCCTTGTCTACCAACGTTTCTCCCTACTTCCGCATCAGAAAAAAATACTGGACCGTCTGAAAGTGGAACGCGAAGAACGGCAGAATTTCCGGAACCTGATTGTGGCCGCTACCGGAACCGGAAAAACCGTCATTTCCGCTTTCGATTACCTGACCTTCCGGCGACAAGCTGTACAAGAAAACCGTAAGAGCCGCATCCTTTTTACTGCTCACCGGGAAGAAATTCTTCGTCAATCCCTGAAGACTTACCGCAGTGTATTACAGGATACTAATTTCGGCTCTTTGTGGGTGGGCAACTACCAACCGCAATCGGCAGAAGACTACGGACATCTCTTCGTATCCATCTCCATGTTCAATTCCCGCTTCGAACAGCTGTTCGCCCAATTACCGCCGGATTATTACGACTACATTGTCATCGATGAGGCCCATCACAGTCAGGCAGACAGCTATCGGAAGCTTCTCTCGCACTTTCATCCACGGTTACTCATCGGTCTGACCGCCACTCCGGAACGTATGGATGGCAAAGACCTCCGACCGGACTTTGGAGGACGTATCAGCGCAGAGATACGTCTGCCCCAAGCTCTCCAAGCCGGTCTGCTCACGCCTTTCCAATACCTCTGTATTGCCGATGATACCGATCTGAGCGATGAATCACTCTGGAGCGGACAACGGTACATCACCGAACGTCTGGCCGACAAGCTCTGTCTGCCGGAACGGGCCGGACACATCGTAGAAGCCCTGCACCGTTACCTGGCCGACGAATACACCTGCCGGGCTCTGTGTTTCTGTGTCAACAAGCGGCATGCGGATTTCATGGCCGAACAATTCCAACGGTACGGATTCAATGCCCGAAGTCTGACCAGCGATACTCCACAGCCACAACGGAAGCAATTGGCCGAAGACCTCCGTAACAGCAGGATACATTACCTCTGCGTAGTAGACATCTTCAACGAAGGTGTGGACATCCCCGAAGTCGATACGGTATTGTTCCTCCGCCCCACCGAAAGTCTTACCATCTTCCTGCAACAATTAGGTCGTGGCCTACGCCTGTCCCCAGGTAAAACGGAACTGACTGTCCTCGATTTCGTAGCACAAGCCAATCAGAAATACGATTTTGCCGGCAAGTTCCGTGCCCTCTCCCTTCGACCGGAAAAGAACATTATCCAACAGATAACAGATGGATTCACCTTCCTGCCCGCAGGATGCAGTATCATCATGGAGAAGGTGGCCCGTGAACATATCCTGAACAATATCCAACAGGCTATCTACAACAAGTCACGACTGATAAAAGAAATAAACACATATCATCAGTTGCCCACCCTCACCCAGTTTCTGGAAAACAACGGACAAGACATCCGCATCCTATATACGCAGAACAAATGCTGGACTTCGCTCAAACGTGCGGCTGGACGAATCAGTTACCAAGATACTCCGACCACCCGTCGACTGGAAAAAGGAATGGGTAACCTGGTACATCACAATACATCCTCCTTCCTTCACTTCGTGAAAGACTTTACCCAAGGGAGCAAGGAATATCTGAATAAGAAGAACTTATCTTACACAACCATGTTCTACTACGACCTGTATCAGGAACGAATCGACAAGACCGAGTTCAAGGACGCAGGCATGTATAAGGCACTGGACATCTTACACGAAGAAGAGTACAGATACTTCAAGCAGGAAATAGAGGAAATCGTTTCCTACCGTCTGGAAAATCTGGAGATCACCACCTCTCCGTTAGGTGATACCGTCTTACCGGGTATAGAGTTATACGGATGTTATACACGTGAGGAAATCTTTACACTCACCGGTCGCCAGACTGAAAACCGAAGGATGCAAGGTTCAGTATCAGGAGTATTCACCCTACCGGAGTATAACACAACCTTGCTGTTTGTGACGCTGAACAAATCGGACAAAGACTTTTCTCCTTCCACCCAATACGATGATTACATCATCAACAAGGATTATTTCCATTGGCAATCCAAAAATACGGACGCACACAACAATGCGGGAGGCCAAATCTATACCCGACAACCGGAGAAGCACAACAAGATTGTGCTGTTCGTACGCGAAGAAAAGAAAGATGGTTTCGGAAATACTACACCTTTCCACTGCTTCGGTCTGGTAGATTATGTCTCTTCACACGGCAATTTTCCGATGAACATCACCTGGAAGCTGCATCAGCCCGTTATGGCACAATACCTGAAAGTAGTATAACGCTTCCCTATCTGTAGCTGTTGGAATCCTCGAATCACCTACGGATAACCAACATGCCACGAGCTATCATTCTATCACTAAACAAAAGGAATATCCGACATTTTTCCCATAATTCACCCAAATTACTAACCTATGATTCGTTCAAAATCCTTCAATCAGTACAAGGACGTTAATATCCAGTTCCCCGTAGCTACAAATATCAGAAGTATAATAGCCTCATCTGTTAAACACACACATTTAATTAACATATCCAGCAAAGTTTCTCCCACGGAAAACGATTAGACAGATGCAGTTAAACGCCTAATTCTTTCCGCTCAAACCCGAAGACACATGCAGTCAAACATCCGGACGTTCTGGGATAGAAGCAAAATGAAGTGAATCTGGATCTGGAACAAGCAGATTCCCGAGCGTTCTTCAAATTACATTTTATCTCATATACGACCATAAAACAAGCACACGAACATCACTTTCTAGCCGTCTATCGGACATCATCTATCAATACGTCCATTTACCTATCTTTTCAGCAACACACTAATTCATGAGAATACGATTTTCATATAAAGCCTTGAGTTGGGGGTAGAATTTCGGATGTACAGGTAGGTAGAATTAACAGAATGACAGAACGACACGTTACTATACAACTGTTATTTACTACCCCGACCAATGAATAAACCAAACATCCTTGCCTAACAAAGGGAAGAAACATAAATTACTGAAGGAATATCTCAAAATATCGAATCAAATCCTTGTCCAAGTAAAATTCAGACCTTTTTTCAAACAATCCAATCTTTTCTTGCTACATTTGTACATATCATCACATATACCTGTTACTAACCAGTTATTGTAAGAAGATGATTAAAAAAACGGAATTTGTTAGTAACCAAATAAAAACCGCTATGAAAAAAGTTATTTTATCACTTATTCTTGCTACATGCACAGGCATGTTCTGTTCCTTAAATGCTCAAGAGTACAAGATACCTGCCAAGGTAGTCGTAATTACCAAACAAGATGTCAACATCCGCAAAGCACCGCAAACATCGGCAGCTGTCGTGGAAAAAGCCTCAACAGGAGCCATGTATGAGTTAATCAGCCAACAAGGCTCCTGGTATGAAGTGAAAGACATAAAGACCGGAAACAATGTTTATGTATCAGCAACAGTCGGACGTCTGGCTACAGGTAACCAGATTAGCAGGACAGATAAAGGGCTGGTAGAAAAAGAAGAATCCACGGATTTTATTTACCAGAAACAGAAAAAGATGCAGAACGGGGAACAAACCACATCTTACGCATTCTATCAGAAACAGGAAAAGAATATAATTTACGCTACTGTATCACAGACAACCGCTTCGATGACAGGAAGTATGTTTACCCAAGAAGTGTATTATAAAGGCAAACAGATGGGATGGTACCTGTTATTCAACGAAACAATTGACATGGACGGAGCCGTACAAAGCCAACTGGAACAACCGGTCATTGTTTTTGCCAATGGTTCACAAGGAGTAATCATAAATGGAGAAAGCTATAAAAAGGTCAGCAATAGTTTCTGAAAATCTATGTTTCTCAATATGAGAAAACCAATATCCGTTCCGGCTTTGATTTACCAGTCATCAGCCGGAACGGATTTTATATACCCTATTCGATTAAGAGATACGACAACAGCAGTGAGTCTTCCACATCCACATGAACCGAAAACCACGCTACAAAGGAGATGTACCTGATTCGAGAGACAGAGAACACGAAGTCAACAAGCAGAAGTATTGAGAGAAAAAAGATGCTACACATCCATATCCGAACTACATAAAAACATATGCTGACACATGATTTTTCTGTAGGAAGATGTATCTTTGTGGGACAACTTCCTGGGATAAAATGTATATGCCGTGCGTAAAGGATTATACATCAAGACCTAGCAAGTTGAGGATTCAATAGACATTAACCACTAAACCAACATAACTGACATGCGAAATTTCATTACGACACGAGCCGGTGCCTCATTTTATGCAGGCGAAAGCTATACTTTCGTAGTCCGGCAAAACCACCTGGAGCTGGTAATCAAAGTCGGAAAAAATCTGTACGGTGTGGTCTGTATACTGCTTACCGGTCCGGAAACCGTCAGTCTGACATGTAATTGGGGGCATTTCTTTGACCGCGTATATAATCACAAGGAACCGGAAAAGCTGTTGTCCATGTTACAGAAGACCTGCCCTACTGTTTGTGAACTCTTCACCGGAGAAACGCCATACGACTGCATCACACTACCCGATGAAGACCAGCTGGATGCAATATCCATCAGCCTGAAACGGAATATGGAACAAAAGAGTATCTTCTCCCTGCTGGACAATAAAGAAGTGCTGCATGAAGCCGAAAAGCTGTTTGATTTCTGCTGTAAACTGTACAACGAAATCAAAGAGAAATGTCCGTTTGAAGGATGGAAGAAAGGATTGATGGAAATCTGAAACAGGGAACAGACTCATTCCGCCACCACATATAAACAATCACCCAAGACATCAGCAATATGACAAATATAAATTCAGAGAATCTTACCTCAATCATCGAGGCATACAAGGTCTATTTCAAAGAGTATTTTTCCTTTGAAATCTATAAATGGAAAGCGGTGGAATACTTTCAGACGTACTGGAATATTGAAGCCGTCAACTTCAAAGAAATGCTGGTACAGGCCTTTAGCAAGACAAAAAATCTGCTGAGTTCGATGAATAATTATCCTCAAAAAATGCTGCAGGAATTCTGTGAAATAGACGAAACAAAAGTACGCGAAATGTTTCGGATGTTGTTTGACGAAAGCCAGCAGGTCGTATTCCGGATAAGCCAATTCCGTAAAAGTGCTGATGAATTGTTGAAGCAGTGGGGAAAAGGTAAGCAGCATTATCAGACGCTCAATGCAATGACCACGTATCTTTGGCTTCGTTACCCAGACAAGTACTACATCTATAAGTATTCTTGCGCCCAGAAAATGGTGAGGGAACTGACTCCGTCAATGGTACTCAAGAAAGGAAGCGGAGCAGAAGAAGCTATCAAAGTATTTCAGTTATATGACGAGGTTGCTGAAGTGCTTCGGAAGGATAATGAGATAAAGTCAATGCTGTCCAGCATTCTAACGGACGATTGTTACCCGGACAAAGAACTGAGAACAACTGTTGTGGATTTGGCATATTTCGTAGGACGGTTCTACCATCCCAAACATGAAACACAGCCTGTTCCAGGGACGAAAGTACAAACCTGGATTTATTCTCCAGGAGAGGGTGCCCGTAAATGGAATGAATGTGTGGCCAACGGAAAGATGTATCTAGGCTGGGATGATATGGGGGATCTTGATCCGTATGAGAGCCGTGAGGAGATGAGAGAGCGGATGAAAGAACTGTACGGAGAAGAAAAGGATTACCGGAATGACAGTCTGGCCACCTGGGAATTTGCCAACGAAATGAATGTGGGTGATGTCGTATTTGCCAAGAAAGGCCGCGGATGCATCATCGGACGAGGTGTAGTAACAGGAGATTATGAATACGATGAGAGCCGGACGGAATATATGCATGTCAGAAGTGTGAAATGGAACAAGGTAGGTGAATGGACTTTACCGGATGTGGTTGCCATGAAAACATTGACGAATTTGACATCCTATACAGATTATGTAAAGAAATTGAATGAACTGGTGGAAGGTGAAACAGAATCAGAAGCCATACACAACTACTGGTGGCTATGCGCCAATCCTAAAATCTGGAGCATGGCGGGCTGGACGGTCGGTGAAGATCAGGAGTATACACTTTATATAATACGGCAGGAAACAAGCGTCGTGTGTTCCAACATTTCCTGAATGCACGAGTCGGAGATAAGGTGGTTTGTTACGAGGCAAACCCTACCAAGCAGATTACCGGTCTGGCGGTCATCTCGAAAGAAAGTGACGGTGAAAGAATCTGTTTCCGGAAAGTTGAAACATTGGCTTCACCCATAGATTTGTCGGAAGTCAAAACGGTGCCGGAACTGGCGGATATGGAATTTCTGGTGAATCCGAACGGTAGTTTCTTTCACCTGACAGAAAAGGAATATACAGCGTTGCTCAATCTCATCCGGGAAGAAAACGATAGCATCCAACCGATAAAATCTATCGAAAAATACACGAAAGAAGATTTTCTGAAAGAAGTGTTTATGGGTGAGCAGGACTTCAATACCTTAAGCCATCTAATCCGGACCAAAAAGAATGTCATCCTGCAGGGGGCACCCGGAGTGGGAAAGACTTTCTGTGCCCGCCGCCTGGCACAGGCCATGATGGGTGAAAAGGATGAAAGTCGTATAGCCTTGATTCAATTTCACCAGAACTACTCCTACGAGGATTTTGTAATGGGATACAAGCCATCGGGAGAGACCTTCGAACTACAGAAAGGCATCTTCTACAAATTCTGCATGCTTGCCACCAATCATCCGGAGAAAGAGTATTTCTTCATCATCGACGAGATTAACCGGGGAAATTTGTCAAAAATATTCGGGGAACTGCTGATGCTGATTGAAAAGGACTACCGGGGTGAGAAACTGACGCTGGCCTATAAAGACGAGAAATTTTCAGTACCTGAGAATCTGTATCTCATCGGGATGATGAACACAGCCGACCGAAATCTGGCATTAATCGATTATGCGTTACGCCGTCGGTTCAGTTTTTTCGAAATGTCACCAGGTTTCAACTCGGAAGGCTTCAAGACTTATCTGAAGGAAAAAAACAATACCCGTTTGGACGAGCTGGTAGAACTTGTCAAGGAACTGAACCGTCAGATTGCTGCCGATGATTCGTTGGGACGGGGATTCGAAATAGGACACAGCTATCTGTGTACGAAAGGAACCGTAACGGATGAATGGCTGAAAGAGATTGTAAACTACGACATACTTCCGATGCTACGGGAATATTGGTTCGACAATAGGCCGGAAGTAGATAGATGGTCGAACAAGCTGAACGACATTTTCCATGACTAGAGATAGGAATATCTGGATACGCAACGTGTATTACATGCTTTCGTATGCCTTCGAGGAACTGAAAAAGAACAACTATGAGCAGATTGCCCGAGAAGAATTCGATCGCATACAGGATTTGTTTGCCAAAATCCTTTTCAAGGGGGTATCAGCACAGCTGAAGCGCGGACTGTACCGGGAGTATGTAACCCGGACGGAAGATCTGCCGTTACTGAAGGGGCGTCTGGATATACGGGAAACCATCAACAACCGGATGCGTTGCCGGAATGTATTGCGTTGTGAGTACGATAATCTGTCGGAAAACAACCTGTTCAATCAAGTGTTGAAGACAACGTTGGATGTCCTGTGTCACGAACGGAGTGTGTCGCCCGTACAGAAGGCAAAACTAAAGCAACTGATGCCTTTCTTCTCAGAAGTAGACAAGATAGACATCCGGAACATCCGATGGAACAATTTTGTGTATCAAAGAAACAATCAGGCGTATCGGATGCTGATGAATGTATGCTATTTCATCATCGATGGTATGCTTATGACAACAGAGACCGGAAAGTATAGGATGGCTACTTTCTCGGACGAACACATGTGCCGCCTGTTTGAGCGGTTTGTGCTGGAATACTATCGTGTGCATCACCGGGAATTGTCACCCAACCCGGATCGGATTGAATGGAATATCTGCCCGGAAGAAGACTCGATGATTGATTTCCTGCCTACCATGCGGAGCGACATCGTCCTACACCGGGCAGACTGGACACTGGTCATCGATACAAAATATTACAGCCATGCCATACAACATCATTTTGACAAGCCTACCATCCATTCTGCGAATATGTACCAGATATTTACCTATGTGAAAAATCTGGATGTGGAAAACGCAGGAAAAGTAAGCGGCCTGCTTCTATACGCAAAAACAGACGAAGAGATTACGCCTGATCTGTCAGCCTCATTCGGCAAGAACCGCATTCGGGTAAGGACGCTCGATTTGAACCAAGAATTCTCTGGCATAGCCCGACAACTGGAGGAGTTTCTTGAATGGTGAATATATCAGCTTTCATCCCAAAACAACAAAAAACAGCCAAAAATGAGTTTATATCGGGGAAAAGCAGTAACTTTGTACGAAGCAAGCATACCGCTACCATTGAAACAATGGCCCAAAAAGAAGAGACAGACTGAACAGTCATAACCTTAAAAATGAATGAAAGCTACGACCTTTCTGCATCTGAAGAGGCTTTGTCCGACTTTGAGGTACAGAAAAGCCGTTTTTAATATATGGCAATGAAAGCGAAGCCCTTTATCAAATGGGTTGGAGGTAAAAGCCAACTCATCGAGCAACTGGATTCTTTATTACCAGCTGACTTTGATAACCGTAGAAACGTTACTTACATAGAGCCTTTTGTAGGTGGTGGAGCCATGCTCTTCTACATGCTACAGCGTTACCCGAATATCAGACATGCTGTCATCAACGACATCAATCCGGACCTCATCGGCTGCTATCGGACCGTCAGGGATTTTCCGGAGGAATTGATAGCGTCGTTACAACAGATAGAAAAAGAATATCTCGAATTGGGAACTGAAGAAGAACGGAAAGATTTCTTTATGACTGTCCGGACAAGATACAACCTGAAAAATCTTGATCCTGTAGAAAATACGACGCTCTTTTTCTTCCTGAACAGGACTTGTTTCAATGGGCTCTACCGGGTAAACAAGTCCGGTGCATTCAATGTCCCCTTCGGCAAATATACAAACCCGACTATCTGTGACGCGGATACCATCCGCATCGACAGCAAGTTGCTGCAAAGGGTGGAGATCCATCAAGGTGACTTCGAACAGACATTCGAATACGCTGAGGGAGACACCTTTTTCTATTTCGATCCGCCTTACCGGCCATTGAGCGATACTTCCAGTTTCAATGACTATACAAAAGAATCATTCAATGACGCAGACCAGATAAGGCTGAAAGCCTATTGTGACAAGATACATAAAGCCGGTTTCTCCTTCATGCTCAGCAATTCGGACTGTAAAGGGAAAAATGAAACCGATAATTTCTTTGACAAACTGTATCAGGATTATATCATAGACAGGGTATGGGCCTCCAGAAGTATCAACGCCAACCCGAACAAGCGCGGAAAGTTGACAGAAATTCTTGTACACAACTATGCTCTGACCAAGAAAACTGAACAGGAACCCATACTTGAACTCAGATTATTCGCCTAATGCCTATGAAAGATTTCAACCGATTCATGTCTCAACTGCAGGAGACCAATCAGACATTGGATTTCTTCTGTGATTTCGACAAGATTTCCCAAAACGTTGAAGACATCAAACTCAGTCTTTGTATGCTCAACAGCCTGATTGGTGCGACTGATATGCGCCAGGCCGTCGAAACAATCTGGAGAAGAGACAAATCTGCCTTCAACGTAATGGACATCCTCATCGCCGTCAGAAGTGAAGGAAAGAAAAAAGTTCTCAATTCACTCGGACAATGTGTTGTGTTAGACTCGTTGTTCAGTTCTGTTGAAGGTGTCATGGAATTTCTGGAGGACACAGGTCTGACAGAAGTTTTCCAGCAACAGAAGATAAGGAATCTGGTGGACTATGTATTCGGTATAGAAACCGGACTCGATACCAATGCCCGCAAGAACCGGAGCGGTCATGTCATGGAAGCCACGATCGCCCGCACGTTTGACAACAAAGGAATCATATACAGGCAAGAAGTGTATTCCAGCGAATGGCCTTCTATCTCACAGGTACTCGGAGATGATGAGAAGCGTTTTGATTTCGTCATCCAGACACTGCAGAAAACCTATCTGATAGAAGTCAACTTTTACAGTGGAGGAGGATCTAAATTGAACGAAGTAGCCCGATCCTATTCGGATATCGCTCCCAAAATCAATTCTGTTCCTGGTTTCGAGTTCGTGTGGATTACTGACGGAATCGGATGGAAAAGCGCAAAGAACAAACTTCAGGAAGCCTACAACATCATTCCGAGTATTTACAACCTGACCAATCTGGAAGATTTCATGAACCTAGTAAAAGCCTGAGAAATGAAAGAATTTACCGCATTTTGTCAATCATTCAAAGGAATAATGGACAGGCACCCGCAATTGGATATAGAAGGTGCAAGAGAAATAATCCAACAGATTAACGAATTCCTTTACACGACCCACCCACATATCGGTACAATTGAGAAATTCGGAAACACATTCATCTATTTTTCCGATTTCCATAAGTTCTGGCACAAGCACCATCAGGAAATTCTGAATTGCGAGATAGACGAATGCAAATGTGAACAAGTAGCCGATGCCCTTCATGCCGTTTTTGTCCAAACACACGGTGCCGCATTTACCTCAGTTTATGACACATGTGACCTCCCAAATGAAGATATATGTCGTATACGCTTTCTGACCGCCAACCAAGATTTCAGAGGTTCACGCAATTTTTCTTTTCTTGCAGAAGTTTTCAGCAATGACAACTCCATCTTTGACGAAAACAACATTCTGGCCGATCCGGATGATTTTCTGAAGAAAATCGAAGTCGGTAACTTGTCCCAAAACGACAAAAGACTGAAATACGCTACAAACATTGCCCAATTTCTACTTTCGCATGAGTGTACCCCTTACAGACTCATCGATAAATATCACCGGAACATCTATGCCCTACGAAACGATTTGATAGCCTGTAACGCAGGCTATGGAAACAAGAAGGCAGACATGTTTGTACGAGATATGGTTGTGCTGGAAATATGGCAGAATGTTACAGATTTCGAACGCATCAATGTGGCTAGCGATGTCAATACAATTAAAGTCGCATTGAAAACAGGAATCATCCGAACAGCCATTCCGTTGGTATCAAGTTTCCTGGACATCTTCTGTTACCAATATGAATACATTGATGACATGAATGCCGCTGCCTGGCGACGTGTCTGGGAAATCTGGAAGCAGAAATATCCGAAAGAAAGCATCTCAAGCCCGTGCCTGATGGACTACTTTGTCTACAACGTAGTAGGACGCCAATTCTGCAAAGAAAGTCTTCCTATCTTCACATGCCCTAACGGTCATATATTCAGATGGCATTCTGCCAAAAACACGACCTGTCAGGTATGCTACAGACAAGGAATCCGAAGAGTTTCTGCTTCTATTATCAGGAAATGTATGCCCTGTGAAGATGAAGAAGGAGCTATCGCCATACTGAATACTGAATATGTAAAATCCTTGCCTGAAGGACAAAAAATCACAAGATGCCCCTTTGCAGATATCTGTAACGACAAGAAACATTTGAGACCTCCGAAATCCATCAGCATCATGGGACAGACAGGATGGCAATCTGCCTATACGAACAAAGGAGAAGGAGGTGGTGGCTTAATGGCCTGACAACAATAAAAGATTATGATTGAACCTTACTATAAATCAGCAAAAAACGATTTCCTATTGGCCAAAGGAGATACATTCAGGCTACTTCATGAATTTGACTTCAAATTCGATATGATATTTGCCGACCCGCCTTATTTCCTGTCCGACGGAGGTATAAGCTTACAGTCCGGACAAGTGGTATGTGTCAACAAAGGGAAATGGGATGAATCCAAGACTCCGAAAGAGATGGAAGCATTCAATAAGGAATGGTTGCGTTTATGCCGTGACAAACTTAAAGATAATGGAACCATCTGGATCAGCGGAACATATCACAATATCTTCTCGGTAGCCAACTGCCTGACAGAACTCGGCTATAAGATTCTGAACGTAATCACCTGGCAAAAGACCAACCCGCCGGCAAATATCTCCTGCCGCTTCTTCACCTACAGCACAGAATTCATTATCTGGGCCAGGAAATTCAAGAAAGTACCACACATTTACAACTATGAGCTGATGAAAAGTATCAACAATAACAAACAGATGACTGATGTGTGGAGACTTCCAGCCATCGGACGTTGGGAAAAGTCATGTGGAAAACATCCCACACAAAAACCGCTTTCTGTACTGGTCCGTATCATTCTCGCGTCCACTAATGGAAACGCCTGGATATTCGACCCGTTTGCAGGTAGTAGCACAACCGGTATCGCTGCCAACTTGTGCGGAAGACGCTTCTGCGGAATCGAACAAGAAGAAGAATTCTGTGTCATGAGTAAAGCCCGACGGGAAGAACTGGAAGACAATACTATCCGAAAAACACTTCGTCATCATATAGTTGATTTCAAGGTCATCGATTCACTCCCTGCAACCGATGTACCCTCGATACTTTGTGAAGAGCATGCGGTTGAATACGGTAAGCTACCTTTTGAATAATATTTACATTACTATAAAAGTACTTACATTGCCGGCTCGGCAGCCATTGCCACCGGTTCATCTTCAACGGTCTGGTACGGCAAGCCCATAGGGCTATCCTGTAGTTCCCCGCGCAGACGCTCCTTCAGTTTGGTATTGCGCTTGTTCACCGTAAGGTTACGGATGGCATAGGCCAAGGCTTTAGGTTGCCCTATCAGCACACAGATCTTTTTTGCCCGGGTAATGCCTGTATAAATAAGATTGCGCTGGAGCATCACGAAATGCGTCATCAGCACAGGAATCACCACGATAGGATATTCAGAGCCTTGCGATTTATGGATGGTAGTAGCGTAAGCCAAAGTCACCTCATCAAGTTCCGAAGCCTCGTACTCTACCAGACTACCGTCGAAACGGATGCAAAGCGTACGGTCTTCCATATTGACCTTTTCAATGATGCCGATGTCACCGTTGAATACATTCTTATCATAATTGTTACGGATCTGCATCACCCGGTCGCCTAACTTGTAGTTGATTCCACCCCGGCTGATCCCCAGCGTAGAAGTGTTGAGCGCCTGCTGGAGGAGCATGTTCAGATTCCCCGCCCCCACGACACTCCGTTGCATAGGCGTAAGTACCTGTATGTTGCTCAACGGCTGGTTGTACGCCTTGGGCAGCCGATGCTTGACCAGCTTCACAATCTCCTCGGCCACCTGCTCAGGGTCATCCTTTCTGATGAAAAAGAAATCAGTATCCTTGCCATTGCTGGTATCAGGATAACGTCCCTGGTTGATGGCATGGGCACTCATCACGATACGGCTGCTTTGATCCTGGCGGAAGATACGGGTAAGACGAATGACAGGTACCTGCCCGGAGTCGATGATGTCTCTCAACACATTGCCGGCACCGACACTCGGCAACTGGTCGATGTCGCCCACCAGAATGAGCCGCATCTGTACTGGAATCGCTTTCATCAGATTATACATCAGGATGATGTCTATCATGGAACATTCATCCACGATGAGCACATCTCCCTCCAGGGGATTATCATCGTTCCGCTTGTAGCGTAGCAGGCATGACTTCTTCCCACGTCTCGCAGACGAACTGGCGTCCGTACCGCTTGTCCATCTTCCACACGCCGTCGCATAACAGCACAGCCCCCACCGGTACATCCAGCAGGTTGCCTACCAAGGTCACAAGATCCGCATAATCCTTGACCTTCACCCGCATCACGGAATATCCGTTCTCCTGGTTCTGGTAAGTAATGTGTTCTACTACGCAACGTAACTTCATCATAGCCATTCTCTGTATTACCGTTTTACTTTATCCGAAAACAAGGAATCACCGGAGCAGCGCATCAATCGCTTCTTCCGGGACCTCCGGCAAGATACTCCGGAACTGAGCCAGCAAGCGCTGACGGGATTCTTCGGGAGTACGTTCCGGATGACAAGCCTCTCTACCGAAAAGAGCTTCAGGGGTGGTCAGCAACGACCATCCCCACCCGTATTCCCTGCCATGACGGTCATGCGGATAGACGAAATCTTCGGTCACGATGTAGCCGCCCATCTCCAGACGCGTCAGGTAGGCATCGAAACGGCTACGCATCTTCGGTCCCGTAAAGCCACAGGCGGCACGTAGTTTCCGGGTTATCAGACTACCGTATTCCTTCAGCGTGACCAGGATAATCTCTTCGATGCTTCCTTCTTCCGGTTGCGGATAAAGGCTGCGCCGGTAATTGCAGAAATCGGGCCACCATTCCCGGCTGATGAAACCGGCCTTGCGCTGGAAAAACTTCCCGTAGGCACAGCCACTTTCCTGCAGAATCGGACCTTTCCATTCCCACAACGGCCATTCCCAGCCTCCGTCCGGAAGCCTCGTATACTGGCAATCCTCATCTGCGACCTCCTCGGCCGACCACCCTGACACTCCCATCGCCAGCAAGGGCAGGAAACCCACATGACCGATGTAGTCTATCAGCTCCTGACACGTATGTATCTTTTCCGCTTTCATTTTCCCAACTCTCCATTCATTCTTTTCCGGACAATGGAATAAGCCTTCTGGAAAAGGGCGGAATGCTCCATCGTCTGTAACATCTCCCGGAAACGGCTCATGGGGATGGTAAAGCTCAGCTCGTCGGCCGGAACCAACGGCCGGGCCGACGGATCCAGCATACCGAGGAAGCAGCTCCGTCCGCCTCTCCTGTTTTCCTGTACGGCAAAAGCCACAATGCTACAGCATCCCGAAGCGAAACGGGTACAGACGGCATCGTCGGCATCGTTGTCAAAGAAAGCCCAGGAGCACAGGCCGGAAAGCCTGTCGGGCGTAGCGAAGAACAAGATACCTTCCACCGAATCGAAATCCGTCAGACGGTCCATCCGGACAAAGTTCAGATACAGCTTCTCCGTCAGACGGATATCCAGCTTATCGATGAATGCCTTCACCTGTTCCCGGGTCTGCTTGTAGTGCTCGGTTTCGGACACAAAGGCCGGAATCCGCTCCTGCATCGGAGCGAACGCGGTATAGAGGCTCCCCCCGCCGCACAACACATTCTGAGCCGTCAAGGTCAACGGTTCGCCTTCGCATACTTTCCGGATGGCTCCGATCATGCAACGGGGTACCTTCTTCCCTTCTACGGCCGGTGTATCACTGTAGCCAAACGCTATCGGAAGAGGCGCCGCCTCGCCGAAAGCTTCTCTATATTTTTGCAGGAATCTCTGTATCATACCACACCATTTTACTTCTGAAGAACCTTCACAAAATCATCGGGCAAAATCACATTTTTCACCTCGAGCGCCTCCGAGAACAAGGGAGCGATTTCCTTCACGGTAAACCCCGCGATACCACAACCGATACGGGTCACATAGAAAGTCAGCTCCGGATGACTACGTGCGAAACCGATGAACTCATCCACATAAGGGCGGATGGTCTCTACCCCACCCTGCATGGTAGGAATCGCGTAACTCTGTCCCTGCAGACCGACGCCTTGCCCCCAGACCGCCCCGAAACGGTCGGCAGCCAAACGGGCAGCACCTCCGGCATGCATACCGGCCAGGTTACTGCCGAACACAAACACTTCATTGTCCTTCAACGCCGAGATTCGCTCGGGTGTATACATCCTGTCATACATATACTGTTCCTCCTTGATGATTTTATTTCCATACTTCTGTTCGAACTCCTCCACCACCTTCCGCAAGGAATAAGGGAGATACCCCATCCCCTTCTTGCATAATTCCTCCGGAATACCGAAGAATGCCTCGGCAATGGAACCCGTGATACATGCCAGCGTATCGCTGTCACCCCCCAGGCTGATGGCATTACGGATGCTGTCTTCGAAATCCTTCCCGTCGAGGAAGGCGACGATGGCTTGCGGCACCGTGTCCTGGCAGGTGGCCCCCCAACCGTAAGACTCGCGGATACCGTCGCAGGTAAAGCTGAGGTCGTAACCGAAACGGGAAACAACTGCCGTCCGTATCTCCTCTTTCGTCGCGCCAATACGGGCCATGAAGATGCACAAGGCCGTCGCCTGCGCTCCCTTGATACCCTCCGGATGATTGTGCGTACAAGCGGCCGATTCCTCAGCAGCAGCCAGAACCGTATCGATAGTCTGGAACGCCCATCCTACCGGACCCACCCGCATGGCACTCCCGTTTCCACAACTGTTGTAAGGTGCGAAATCGCCGGTCGCTGCCCGCTTGACCCAGCGTATGAAACTGTTTCCATAAGCGCCCATCGGATGCGGATACCGGGAGGCATAACGGAAGTAATACGGTCCGCTATCCTTCGTCCCTGCTCCGTCCAGCAACCATTCGGCGGTTGCCACCGTCAGAATGCTATCGTCTGTATATTCTCCCCGTTCCGGAAAGAACGGAAAATCCTTAGTCTTGATGTTGTGAAATTCGTAGATACTGCCCACGATGTCACCGATAATACTTCCTAACATATTCCATCAATCATGCATGAATCGAATTCAATCTTCCATTTACAGCTGATAACCGTTCCGCCTGAAATTCGGTTGACCGGCTACCAAACTTCAGCAAGTTACGACACTTTCCTGAAACCACCAAAATCTACGGTAAAATTTCCGACGGATACATATCACTGAGGTGTATAAAATGCCCCGTAACAGGACAGTCCACATCCCCCAAAGACCGCTTTCCAGAACAGGAACTTATGGAAACAAATCCGATTAAGCATCATTAACAGAAATACTGTAGTGGTTTTTCATCCAAAGGCTGTTTTCAAGTAAAACAAGTTCCTATGAAAAAATTAATCTACACTTCATCAGCATGGACAGGCTTTTTCTTTTTAGCAGCAACACTAATTCTATGCTCCTGTCACAAAGACGAGTACTCGCCCATATCGGCCACCAAACAGCAAAGAGGAATCCTCCTTACCTTCAGTAGTGAAAGCAATAAGAAACCGCTGGATGACAACAGATTCGTAGCAGGTATTACTGTTTTCGGAAACGAATCGCAGGCACAATTGCCCTGCACCGTCAAAAAAATAAACGGGAAACCGTATCTTTTCTTTGTAGCCGATTTACCGGATGCAAAGAACATGAAATTTACAGGAGACCAGAAGAAGGCTACCGCCATGACGGAAATCACTCTGAAAGTGAATAAGGAAAAGGCCACTCTGAAATGCTATTTCCAATACCAGGATGCCAGTAAACCACCTATGCCCACAGCCAGCAACACGTCCATTATCCTTGAAAGCATTACACTGGACAGGAAAACCATCAAACGAGGGAACAAGACCGTCATTGACGGGAACCTGGTATTTCCCTTACAGATGGACGCGAAAGGAAAACTACACTAGTGAGAAACAGACTTAATCGCATACATAGACTCATTCACAACAGCCTTATGACAAGAATCATTTTACCGTTAGATTTTTTCCTGCTGGGAGCAACCTGTTTCCCTTCATACGAGGGCGAAGGAGCGGCAGCCGACCTACAGCCTTCAGGCACCATTCTGCCTAACGTGCCCAACCAAGAAGACTCCATCAGCCAACCTTAAAACGCTTATCCAATGACCAATCATGTAAGAATCAGATACATTTTCACAGCCATATTGCTTCCATTCATCTGGGAGAATGTAGAGGCTAAGGAACCTCAAAAGGTTACCCAAAGCGAAACGAAATTTCATGTGACACTGGACTACCACTACAACTTCGGGCTGGCAACCAAAGAAAAATGGTGGAACAACGGTGAACGGCTGGGTGGACATTCGCTCCACCTGACAGCCTTATACAATATTACACCCAGAATCGCTACAGGTATCGGTATCGGTGCCGACCGGTATACCCATCCCGACTTCAACACCATCCCCATTTATGGAACCTTCCGTTACAGCCCAATTACCAAAATTCCGAAAGGTTATCTTTACACCAACCTCGGATATGGTTGCTTCGCCAACGAAGCCATATCTTCCGGATGGATGTGGGACTTAGGAATCGGTTACGCAAAAATGTTCCGGAAACATTTCGGGTTGAATTTCCAGATAGGATATAACCTGAAAGAGTTTGCGGACATTCCATCTTACAGATACGATATCGATTCCGAAAATACAGTTATAACCTATTTAGGAAAGGTAAAGGATTTGCGTCATTCGCTCTCATTCGGGATTGGTATGGTATTCTAACTCCAGTCATCCACATTCCTATCCCATGGACTGACCTTTACTATCTTCCAAGAGGAGCAATCACCGGCGAACTACCCTGCCGTTTGTCACTGATGACATTCCGAAGTACTTCAAACAGGATTCCACCGACATCAATCCCCAAATCAAACTTGTTGAACTTGTAATGAGGCACCACGACAGGTACGGTTTGCCACCCACGCTGGGGATCGTAATAACGCTGCACACCAACATCCACGCCGAATCTGTCCGTAAAATCGTAACCGATGGTAGCACCGTACGCATCCCGGTTAAAACCATACAGGTTACGCGGAGTATAGAAACCAAAAGCAGTAATCCTGAGTCTGTCAGTCGGATGATAAACCAGCGCACCGGAAAATCCCAAAGACTGACCGACGCTCATCGGCAAACTATACTTGACGGCATTTACCCCTGCCTGAATATCGAAATAATCATTTAGCGCATAACGAAACTGGAAAGAAGCCTGGTTGATTCGCCCAAGTCCCGGCAAGGTACTCTGCGAACCGCTGCCGTAGAAGTAAGGAGAAATCCGTCCGCCTGTCTGATAATCCCCATAAAACATCGGAGACGGATTCGTATAATAGGGAGGCAGAAAAAAAGGCTTCTGCAATTTCCATTCCACGTTTGTATTAACCTTGAGGGTATCCATCAGGTTATCCACCTCTACCCCTTTCGTCCCTGCATAGGAAGGAGAAAAATCGGGAGAAATGTTTTGCCAACCGGGAATGGTCTTCAAACTATCTTCAGACAGTCTGATACTGTCTTTACTGATACCTTCCTGAGCATAAACACCCATCGGCAGACAACCTAGCAGAGAGAACCACAGATATCCGAACTTCATAAGCCTCCAGTTTTAGTATCTTCAAATGTAGTAAAAATACTTGAATTTCATAACTAAAAAAAGATTTATTCATCATTAGACGACAACCGACCTGCCTCACCTAATCACAGGCTCGGCAGGTTGGAAGATCGCAATCTATTCATGTAGAATCACTTTAATGGTTTCATTCTTATTATACGGATTACATGTCAGGCTGGCACAACCCGAAAAGTATAGTACCATAATACAAAGTACAATCCAAACAATGAACGGTCCTTCCTGAAAGAGTCTGTTCTGCATAACACATCTGGTTTTAATTCATCCTTAAAGATTCAGCACATTCTAAAACAGGTGCTTTACCTTAAAGACAACCCTGAACAGAAAAACCACTATCCGTATATCCAACTTTTTTGTATTTTACCCCACAAAATTTCCCAAAAGTTTGCGCAATCTACAAAAAGTCCCGTCCTTTGCAGGAGAAATACCGCAAGCTTATGGCAGACAATTACACAGAACAACAATACGGACGGAACCAGGAAGAAAAAGTCCTCCTGGGAAAAGGGCAGAATGACAAAAACGAGAAAAAGGAATCTACGGGCATCCACCGGCATCCGGGAAGCTTCCTGCAGAACCAGACAAAGAAAGTCGTTGCCGTCCACGACCTTTCTGGTGTAGGACGGGTATCGCTGATGGCCGTCATCCCCATCCTCTCGTCCATGGGTTTCCAGGTCTGTCCGTTACCTACTGCCGTCTTATCCACACATACTCAGTACCCCACATACTCTTTCCTCGATCTGACCGATGAAATGAGACATATCATCGAGAACTGGGAGAAGATGGAAGTCCGTTTCGACACCTTCTATACCGGTTACCTCGGTTCGCCCCAGCAAGCACAGATTGTGGAGGAATTCATCCTGAAGTTCCGCCGTGAGAACGATATGGTAGTAGTAGACCCCGTATTAGGCGACAACGGACACCTGTATAAAGGTATTACAGAGGAAATGGTGACTGAAATGAAAAAACTCATCCGGTTGGCCGATGTCATCACCCCCAACCTTACCGAACTGTTCTACCTGCTGGACAGACCTTTCCAGGAACGTATCACCGACGCAGAACTGAAGAAAGCATTGAAAGCACTTTCCGATCAAGGTCCCAGCATTGTCATCGCTACCAGCGTACCGGTCAGCGGAGACCCACGATCTACGTCCGTCTATGCCTACAATCGCCTTGGCAACCGCTACTGGAAAGTGACCTGCCCTTATCTGCCCGCACATTATCCCGGTACCGGCGATACGTTTACCAGTGTCATTACGGGTTCGCTGATGCAGGGCGACAGCCTGCCTATCGCACTCGACCGTGCCACACAGTTCATCCTGCAAGGCATCCGTGCGACTTTCGGTTACGAATATAATAATCTGGAAGGTATCATGCTGGAAAAGGTATTGCACAACCTGAATATGCCGATTCAGGTAAGCAGCTACGAACTGGTGGAATAAACCATCCGGAAGCGGATACTTTCCATCAGATGTTTTCCCCAGTAGCCAGATTCATCATTCATTCCGGCAACCGAAATTCAGCGGAGATAGCTTTCCATTTCAAACAGCTTCCTGGAAGCTGTTTGAAATTTCTTGGCTAAGATTCTATCAGAGGTTCTTCCGGCAGTTTATTTACCTGGTTCCCACTGGTAATAACGTACCCAGTCTACATGCATCTCCACTGGAAGGTCAAGCGTATCGACCTTACCTACCCAATTGCCACCCAACTGCATATCGATAAGCAGGTAATAAGGTTTGTCGAAGGGGAACTGTCCCTCCTTATCGGTTTTTATACGCGGATAAGAAAAAGTGCGGCAATCGTTCACATAGAACACAACACTGTCCGGATACATCTCGACGGCATATACATTGTAATCATCCGGACGAATGGCAGCTGTATTTCCCTGCGGCGGATTGTTCCTGATATTCAGATGCTGGGTATAGACAGAATGCACCGTTTGATAGACTATGGAATCGTAATTCAACCGTTCCATGATATCTATCTCACCCCCCATAGGCCATGGGTATTTTTCCTCTTCAAAAGGCTTCAGCCAGATAGCCGGCCATGCTCCACGGGCACCTTGCAATCTGGCTTTCACTTCCAGTCTACCGCCATGAAAGGCTCTCTTGTATTTGGTATATACCCCTCCGGTTATGTACATCGCCGTATCGGCTTCCCGATTGAGATTCATCACTCCTTTCAGTATCAGGTTCCCGTCTTTCACTTCGTAACAGCATTCATTGTCCGACATGTGACGGGCCCATTCGGGATGCCAGCGAGGGATTTTCGACCATGTCAACGTATCAAAGGTTTCACCTTCAAAACTATCTTCCCAAACCAATTTCCAACCGGACGAATGTTTCTGCGAAGTACAGGACATCATCCCGCCGAAAACTGACAAGGCTATCGCCCCTATAAAAAACTTCTTCATGATTCTCTTATATTCAAACACAAATACAAAAGTAACAGATTATCTTTATTCCGTGTCCAGTATGCCACGAATAATCGCCTGATACATGGTCTTGTCTTCGCAGATTCCTTCCTCGTGGTAATAGAGATTTTTCTCTAATGTTGTCTGATAAATACGAATAGATAAAGAAGATTCATCTTCCCGAACAGGCCGGATAATGATACTGAGTTCTGTACGTCGACCTAAAATGACACTCAATAAATTCTCATTTTTCACATACTTCTTTGCTTTGATAAAACCGGATGTAGTATCTACACAATCTATAAAATACTGATTTTTATGCAAGTAACCTATAGTCTTATGGAATAGACTATCCTTGTTCTGATCAACTGTATACGGTTCCAAGGTCTGGGCATCTACATTGCCAACATACAGGTTCAACAGGATAATGCTGATAAAAAATAGAGATTTCATAGTCTGTCTGTGTATTTATTATGATTCATTTAAACGATATTCAAAAGGACTTTAAATCATGGTTCAATGGCCGAAACGCGAAGCATCTACTTCTTTCTTCTCCTTACTGATACTGCCACCAAAACGATAAATGAATTTTACTGAAACAGTACGACTGTATTGTCCCATATTCAAATCGATATGCTGACCGGCATAGCGGTTTCTCACCTTCATTCGCATCGTATCGAACAGGTCAGAACACGTCAGGCTCAGACTGGCTTTATCCTTCAGGAAGTTCCACTGTGCCCCCACATTGACCGTAAAGACCGGCTTTGTATCGCTGATACCGGAAATCATACCCGAACGGTACATCGCATCCAAATCAAAGCCTACATTGGAACCTACCGAAAAATGATTCTGCATGGCCAGCATACAGGCCCATTTGTTTCGGTCGAAAGGAATATCCCAGAAGTTATCGCAGCGGTTACGGTCATTCAGGACAGTAGCATTCACCTGCGAGGAAAGCCAATTGCCAATACTGAACGGAACATTGGCACTCATACCGAAGGACTGGTAATAGTTCCAGTTCTGCGTGCGGTATACAAGTGCCAGACGGACGTTCCCCCTCGATTACCACTTCATCTAAATTATAGTCTTTCGATTCCAAAACAATAATGCCGGCATCATGCGTCTGTCCCTCAACCAACCTGGTCTGATAAAGCAGATGCTGGACTATAAGCTGATAATTCTCTGGTTCGGACTCAAGTACGAATGTACCGTCAGCTGCAGATATGGCTGCACCCAGATAGGTTGAATCAGGCAACTGCATGACGATGGTAGCACCTTCTATCGGCTGCTGGTTGATATCTACTATTTTTCCTGTTGTCTGGTTCCCATAAGTTCCGCATGAATCGGATGCCGTTCCCGATACAAACGTACTGTCAGACGAATTCAGAACGGCCACATTCACCAATGGCAAAGCCATGTTTTCTGTATCTACCTTACCAGACAGACGATGCTGGGCCTGTACCGGTAATGTCAGCATACTGCATAGCAATATGCCAATGTCGTGTGTTTTCATCAGCTAATTGTGTTTAAGTTTCTACAAAAGAATGAAGAAAAAAGAAACAGTCAAATCCTTCTTACATTTTTTAGTTTCATTTCATGTAAATTATCCGGAATCCTTTCAAATTCCGGATAAATAAAAGGTTCTAGTCAGACAGCCCTGCCTACTTGACAACAAAAACCAACAATACCTATCTCCGCTTGTTCTCATTGTATATTGAATTCAATGTACAGCTTTCTGTAAACCACATAACCGGAATAGCTGAACTGAAGCGTTTCATCCACTCGCTGAGTCCCGGTAAATGTAAAACGTACCGATTCACCTTCCGTTTCTTGAATCAAGGTAAATTCTTCGATTTCGAGGGATGCATATCTTTCAAAAAAATTTTTCAGAACCATATTCCCGGTCTGCATGTTCTTGGTATGAAAGATAACTGAAGCCTTTTCGGACACCTTCTCCCCATTAATGGTTGCCGACAAATAATGGGCATCGTCAGTCGGTGTATAATTCCCATCCAGATAACTTATCAGTTCAAAACCTTTGTCCGGTGTATCATCGCCACAAGAAGTAAAAGTCACAGGTATCATACCCAAAGCCAATAAGGCCAATACTAATTTAAGTCTCATAATGTTTTTATTTATAAAGGTTTTTAAAAGTGTTTCCTATTTGAGAACAGATTTCAAGTCTACCCGGAAGGATTGACTTTGTACGCCACCTACAATACCTGTTCCGCCTGTGATATTGGAATAGTGAGGAGAAGGTTCCATCAGTCCAAAATCCACCAGATTACCGTTGACAGACTCCTCATCCGTATTGAAAATACCTGTCAAATAATGATAATAGGCCTCCGACAGCGAATAAAGAATGACTTTACGGGGACGTGAGTCATCAGTATACAAAGGAGACTTTTCTACAATCTTCAGCGTATAGCGGTTTCCATTGAACAAATCATCTGTAAACGTTCGCCCTTCATTTCCATAGATACCTGTATCCGTTGTGACTCCATCAATAACGCCCTGTTGTGTCAGAAAGACATCATCGTACGAATAGTCAATCGTTTCGGCGGCTATTCCGTCACCACTTTCTATTCGGATGAAGTAAAAGTTACGTTCCTCCGAGGGGTCGGTAAAAGTGATGTAATAGGTCACTTCGTACGACTTTCCATAGGTGACACCGTCGGGAGTCCAGTACATCTGGTCAGGATCGTCAAAAGTACGGGCGGTCAGTCTGACACTTTCTATGGATACCGCTTCGGGGATGATTCCCTGTCCGGACACATGCCCGAGAGGACTATCTGCTTCCAGACTGATGAGTTCACCGACCCAGGGACGATAATCTGACAGATACATCCGGCTCGTTTCGTCATAACGCAACGTTTCCACAAACCTGCCGTTCACACTCATTCTTACTTCAGCATCCGCTATATTGGTATCTGTTTCCCGATGGTCGGTAAAAAACACCGTACGGGCTATCTGTACCCGGACAACCGTATCGGGTGAAAGTATGCTGTTAAGCACAAGGGTCGGTTCAGGACGATACTTTTCCAGATCGATGTCCTTGTAACAGGCCGTCAGTGAGAAGCCTGCCAGTACCGCCCAAATACAAGGATGAAAATGTATATTCATATATCTAGTGTCTGTTAGAATTTATACGTATAAGAGACAGAGGGAATGACTGGGAACAAAGCAAACTGCCGGAAGCGGGGAGCCAACGGTGTACCGTCCATACTCTGTTTCTGGTTGTTCTTCTCTATCATAATGGGGTTCATACGGGAATAGGCATTATAGAGTGAGACGTTCCATATTCCGGTCCGTCCGCGTCTTAACGGACGATAGATATTGATGCCCACATCCAACCGGTGATAGGCCGGCAGACGCACATTGTTCTTCCCTGCGTAATAATCGAGCATTTCCTCATCTTTATGTGGATAAGAGGGAACAATGTCCGTGGGATAACCGTCCGGATAGGAATAGTTCTCAAGCGACAGCGTAACCCTGTTCCCGGTCATAAATACCCATCCGGCATTCAGTTCCACCCGTTCGGAACATTTCCAGATAGCCGACAAGGTTACCTTATGACGGTTATCGTATTTCGACGGGAAACGTTTTCCTCCATTCAGGTCAGCAAAAAGCCGGTCGCTCCACATCAGCCCGTAACCGATGAAACCGTGCAGTTTTCCGAAATCGGCTTCTGCCTGAAAATCGGCTCCATAAGATCTGCCGCTTCCACTGGTCAGTCTGTCTTCCCAAGTAGCAACCTGTAAATCCTTGTAATCATCCCGGTACTCCAGCAGATTGTTCATCTTCTTATAATACCCCTCGACGGAAAAAATATACTTTTTGCCGGGCGACACATAGATACCAGCCGAAACCTGGCCGGAAGTCAGCGGTGAAAAATTCCGGGTGATGGGGAGCCAGTAGTCGGTAGGCAAAGAAATGTAATTGTCACTTACCTGCTGCACAAACTGGCTCATCCGGGCATATCCGGCTTTCAGACTGACCACCGGACTCAGCCGGAAATCAGCCGAGATACGTGGCTCGAAAACCTGATATTGATTTCCTTCCACCCGAAAGAAAGAACCATGCAATCCGGCATTGAACCGCAACCAGCGAAAAACTTCAAGGTCACCCTCCAGATAAGCGTTCCACTCGTTGGCAATTACCCGACTTTCACTGTTCACATTTTCCGACGGTAGAGAGGTGGATTCCCGTACCTCCTCTTCCGGCGCATAACGATGGTGTGTGTATTGCGTTCCCAGACGGATGATGATCCGGTCGGACGGGATAAACACCAAAGATGCATCTACGCTAAGGTCGTGAATGGCATTTCGGTTCTCGTTTCGAGACCCGTTGTTTTCATAGCCGTTCTCACCCTCCCGACCCGATACCGTTTCTACCGTCTTCCTGAAATCAGACTGATAGCGTGTATAAGAAGCCTTCATGTTATATGCGAAGAGAGTATTGATAGGAAGGTGCCACCTCAGTGAAGTCAGCATATTCCCCCACCCCAGCCGGTTTTCATTTTTATGGAAATAAGGACCCGTATCTTCCCCGTCACCCGAAAAACGATGTTCCCCCATCTTGAGGCGGTCATGCCCATAATATCCCAGCAGGGAAAGTGTACCGAAACGTCCCAACCGTTGGCTGAGTTTCAGATTAAAATCCGTAAAATTATAACCGGCTATAACCTTCTCACCGGATTTCTTTTTCGAGGCGTTGATGATAGCCAGAGCCGGTACGGAAACCAGTTCCAGCCAGGAACGTCTGAGTGCAACAAACATAGAAGTCTGGTCTTTCACTAATGGACCGGAAAAACTGACATTGGCCGACGTCAGTCCCACCGTAAAGTTTCCATGCCAGTTTTCATAGTCTCCGCTTTTCATGGAAAGGTCTGTCACACTGGAAAGCCTTCCTCCGTAACGTGCCGGGAAAGTACTCTTGTAGAAAGTCAGATGACTGACTGCATCGGCATTAAAAGGAGAAAACAACCCACCCAAGTGATTGGTCTGGTAGACGGGACATCCGTCAACAAGAAACAGATTCTCATCATTTTCGCCTCCCCGGACAAACATACCGGCAAATCCTTCCGTACCGGCAGATACACCGGGTTGAAGTTGAAGCGCCTTGATGACATCCGGTTCACCCAAAAGTGTCGGTACGTTTCGGATAGCGTTATAATCCATTACAGTTATCCCCATTTGCGAGTTCCGGAGCTTATCAATATGAGGGGCAGTCTTGACTACTTCCTGCAAATAAAAATTACGCACTGTATCTTTTGTGACTGAATCCGACAGATTCTCCAATTTATGTCTTGACAGCTTTTTCCTCTTGATAATCAGTTGATTTCCACGTTTTACAAACATGAGTCCATACCGTTCCAACGCATCTTTCAGAATGGCATCCAACGGTTCGTTTTCATAATCCAAATGAATTTCTTTTCCATTTTCCAAATCGGATTCTTTATAGGCAATCCGGCAACCGGTCTTTTCCCTGATCAGTTCCAAAAATCCGGTAGCATTATACATTCCTTCGATGGAAAATACAGTCTGATTCAAATGTTGGGCATACAAGGTACTTCCTGCCATAAAAGTAAACAGGCATGAGAGTAAAAATTGTTTAGTTTTCATCGTGTCTTCAGTGTTTTATACAAATAGTAATCATTTGGTTGTGACCGGTTCTCCAGGTAAGGCGCTCATCCAATACGCAAAGAGTTTCCAGTACTTCTCTGACGGTAACCGTCGAATCGAATTCAAGGGTATATCTCTCTTCCGAAGTACCTTCCAGCCTGATTGGAATATTGAATCTCCGTTCAAGCGAATTTCTGATTTCCTCTAAAGTAGCGTTCCGGAAATACAAGTAAGGAGGTTTTCTGGTAGAAACGTGTATCTGATGTGTAGCTTTGTCGTAGACGAAATACTCGCCGGGATGCAACACAAGTCGTTCTGGACACGCTGTCGTAGATACTTCGATGATTCCCGTTTGCAGGTAGGCAGTAGCCTGTTTATCTTCCGGATAATCATTCACATTGAATCGGGTGCCCAGTACCCTTGTTGTCAGATTGCTACTTTTCACAATGAAAGGCGTGTCTGAAAGATGGACTACATCGAACCATGCCTCCCCTTTCAGACTAATCTGGCGGATGGTATCATCAAAAGCTTTCTGAAAAACAATTTCGGAAGAAGGACTCAAACAAACCGTAGATCCATCCGGTAAAGTGAAAGTCTTCACTTCTCCTTTTTCGGTGGTGACTATCTGTGTAAAGGAGTCTTCTCCAAAATTCCATAGCCAAACGGAAACAGCCAGTACACAAATCAGCAATGAAGCGGCATACCCATATCTGAGCCAATGACTCCTCGAACTTCTGAAACCCAACCGACCGGAAATCTGCCCCCATGCATCTTTCATATTCCGACGGCCGGAAACGGTTTCTGTTTCGTTCCAACAATGAAGCAGTGCCTCTTCCTTAAGCGCTGCGTTTTCATCCTCACAAAGCCAATGCTGTATCTTGTTCTCCAAGCTTCGTGGATACCGACGGTTAAAGTATCGTCTGATAATTTCGTGAACGTAATTCATAGGTTTCTTTTTCTACCAAGTACAAAGACAGATGACTACACTCACGTTCACAAGACAAACAATTAACTTATGATAACATACAGAGCCAAAAGATAAGATAGGCAGCAATAGCCTCTCTGATTTCCTTCAATGCCAGACTGACCTGATTCTCCACACTTCTTTTACTTATTCCCAATCTATCGGCAATTTCTTCATTGCTCAATCCTTGCTCCCTGTTCATCCGATAGATACGTTGCCGCTGTTCGGGCATCTCCGAAACTACCATTTCTATCAACAAAGCGATTTCTTTGGCAAAGAACGTATCTTCTACCATATTACCTGTACTGACATCAGCTTGCGCCTCCAGCGGTTCCGATGAAAAGACCATTTCTTTCTTCAGGTAGTTAATGGCCGCATTGCGTGATGAAACGAAGATGTAGTTCTGTAGACTTCGGGTGGCGTCCAGTGTCTTCCGGTTAATCCATAAATTGACAAACACATCTTGTGCCAAATCCTCGGCAATATCATGCTTCTTAATGATTCCTGTAATAAAAGTCACCACTCTTATGTAATAAGCCTGATAGAGTTGTTTGAAGGCATGTTCATTATCCTGCTGTATTTGAAGAATCAGATTATCCATCGGTATCGTAACACATAAATATGCAATTCAAATTAGAATTTTATCAAAGATAGAATAAAATCAAGATATAATCTTTTCGCAAACCTGCGGTTTAAGATATTTTACGTTTACCATGAACTGACATATCCTATATTGTAGTTTACATCGATTGTCAGCATCCCCAATAAAATCTTCGCTTTCATAACATCATTCTTTTAATTTCATACTTCTAAAATGAAGATAATAAGCAAATACTACATTGAAAATACCTCCTCATACAAAAAAGTCACAGATTGAATCTCCTCATCGGGCATTGAACCTGAAACCGATTCCCAGCATCAGGTTGTTCGGGTCCTTGAAACGATACAGCTGATAACCCGTATGCAGGAAAAGATACTTCGTAATATTGGTCTTCAGGACAAAAGTCTGGTAGAAAGAATTGTTATCCGCTCCGTGACAAAAGAAATTCTTTCCTATACCCAGATTGATGGAAAAGATGGGCATGACGATTTCGGCACGCAGGGAAAGGCCAGCCGAAAACTGCTCCCGGAAAGGAGGACGATAAAACTGCAGTTCATCCGGGTCGGACGGAAAATAATCGTTGGCCACGTGATTCCCGATATTGGCACTCTCATCGTACTGCATATCCAGCGAAACGCCAGCACGGAAATACTTGCTGAAGTTATAGAGCGGGTTGAAATTCAATCCTAAAATACCGAAAGACCCTGGAGCCAGTACCGGATTCGAATCGGCTGGAAAGATTCCCCGTTTCCGGGTAGCACCATACACAATGAGGTCATAACTCACATATCTATGAAAAGTATTTTCCCGTTGCAGACCGGAAGAAAGGATTCTTTCCGGCACATCATTTCCAAAGAAATGCGTAACACCTACAGAGGCCCCGATGGTATTCACCCCGGAATTCGGATAATGGGTATTTCCGTTGGAATAATGCGTGACATCTATCCCTGCCCGCAAATTTGTGTTGGGGGCAAGCTGCCAGTTCAGCATAAAGCCTAAATTGATGTAGGCATTGATTTTCGAACCGACCACCCTGTTCCACGGATTAGTCTCTTCATCATATTTCTTCCATCCGAAAGAAGCCCCGAAATTCCATTCATAATCCAGTGAAAGTTTCGGAGTGAGGGCTGCTATCCTGGAAGTTTGGAATACATAGACTGCCAATGGGTTCCCTACCTCCGACGGGCAGAAGAAAGTATTGTAAGCGATACCGATACCTTGTACGGCATACGGATACATCCTACCCATCTTGGTAGAAGGCGAGAACCTGAATCCATATTTCAGATGACCGGAAAGAGTAGCATCTATTCTTTCGCCCGTACTGTTCGCTCCTCTGAAAAACTCATGAGTCGGGAATACGTAGGAGGGACGGAAATCAGTACCAATCATATGGATTACCTTTCTGGAAACAGAATCGGCTTCGGAAGCCGATACATAAACGGCCGATAAAATCAGGGACAAGACAAACAGGTATGTCTTGTGTATCATCGTTTTCATAACGGAAGTGCTACCTCTTTTTAATGTTCAAAGCTATAAGTTCATAGACAAATATAACAGGTTTATGTTTTGCTTCCAACTTTAAATTTAAAGAAATCATGAGATTGATAAACCCTGTTTCCTTTCCGTCCGGTAAGATTTCCTCACTGACGTCCGAAAACGAACGTTTGTTTTGAATCAAACACGAGCATGTTTTCATGCATTCGTCCGTTCGTTTTAATCAAAACATGCTCGTGTTTCAAGGAAGACACGAGCATGTTTTTCAGAACCTGACGTACGTTATTCCTACACGTACCTTTATCCCCAAATATCATACAATGACCCAGTCAAGAGTCTTCTGGAATTTGAAGTGATGGATTTATTTTCAAATGCCAAAGCACCATATTCCCGTTGAAATACGTACATTTGCCGGCAAGTAACCTTTAAAACAAGCATCATGAATTTCGAACAACTCATCAACGCCCGGCAAAGTGACCGGAAATACGATACCCAACCCATAGACCGTGCCCTACTGGTGCGTTGCCTGGAAGCGGCACGCATCGCCCCGTCGGCCTGCAACTCCCAACCCTGGAAATTCGTCGTCGTAGACGACCCCAAACTGCTGGCCGGCATGAAGGAAGCGGCGGCAGGAATGGGTATGAACAAATGGGTAACCGATGTACCGGTCATTGTAGCTGTAGTACTGGAGAAAATGAATCTCACCGCCCGGATAGGCAGCGTCATCAAGGACAAGGAATATTCCCTGCTGGACGTAGGCATCGCTGTAGAGCATTTCTGCCTGCAAGCTACCGAACTGGGACTGGGAACCTGCATCATCGGCTGGTTCGACGAAAAGAAAGTAAAGAAGCTGCTGGACATTCCCAAACGCAGGGTTCCGTTGCTCATCAGCGTAGGTTACCCCGCCTCCGAACACCGGAAAAAGGTACGCAAGCCACTGGAAGAAATGAGCAGTTGGAACAAGTACTGAGGACGTTACAGACTATTTAGAGAAACTAAAATAGGTTATCGGAATAAACCTTGTCTGCACGGAATTGTCAAATGAACAAATGCGGTAAGAAACACTACAGATGCTAACTGGTACCTATGCAATCTGTCAGCTGATTCCGCACAAGTTTAATCCTAAAATAAGAAGACAATGAAAATGACAATGAACCGCTTATTTGTGACAATGACTTTGGCTGCCTTGCTGTGCATCGGAAACGTAATGGCCCGTAACCCTCAGAAACCGGAAAAGCGGGAACTGACTCCGGCAGAACGGATGGATGCCTCTCTGAAAAGACTGGAAGGCCGGCTGATGCTGGACGAAGAGACCGCCGCCAAGTTCGCTCCACTATATAAGGAATACCTGGAAGCGCTCCGCAACTGCCGTCCGGAATGTCCGAAAGAAAAAGGCCAGAAAGAATGTACGGACGCAGAGATAGAGAAACGTCTGGAGGAACACATCGCCTGCGAACGGAAAAGACTGGACGTACAGGAGGAATACCTGCAGAAGTTCAAAAAGATTCTGAATGCACGTCAGCTTCAGGCAGTGATGTCGCCGAAAGGAATGGGAATGAAGCATCATAAGATGAAAGGCCCACGTCCGAATTTCCCGGCTCCAGGTAACAACGGTACATGCCGGGCCAATTGCCCTGCCAATACTCCGGCACCCAATAAATAAGAAAATACCCCTATCCCTAAAACAAGCGGGACAACCGGTTAATCCGGTTGCCCCGCTATGATTTTATACACGTATAGTTTCCGTCAGGATATCAACCCAACAAGGTCTGCATATATTCCTTCATGGCAGGTACAGCCGCCTTCGCTTCTTCGTACAGACGGTACTGAGCCAATGTACGCACGTAGTTATGTTCCGGATAACGGATCTGGTAATACGTATCGCCGTTGATATAGTCGGCCAGGAAACGGACAGCCTGCATGTACGGGAACAGAGTTACCGCATACGGCAACATCTCAATTTCTATCGGAGTCAGGAAAGAAGAAGCAGATTCCAGGTATCCCTTCACGAAAGGCTTGAATACTTCGATGTTGAAATGCACCTTGTTCAAGTCCGGTTCATCTTCGGCGCTGGTATTGGCAGCCGAACGGAGGAAATCACCGAAATCGGAGAATACGAAGCTCGGCATCACGGTATCCAGGTCGATAACGCACAATACCTCACCCTTTTCGTCGAACAGCATGTTGCTCACTTTCGTATCGCAATGACAGATACGTTTCGGCAGTTTGCCCTGACGATACAACTCTTCGGCGCAACACATCTCTTTTGCATCCTTTTCGATGGCATCTACCAGTCCCTGCACCTTTTCCAGACGACCGGCCGCATTGGCAGCAACCGCTTCGCGCAACTGCTTCAGACGGAACTCCATGTTATGGAAATCAGGAATGGTTTCGCCCAACTTTTCCGGGATATCGGCCAGCATGGCTTCGAATTCGCCGAACTTCAGACCTACCAGGTAAGATGATTCCGGAGTAACGGCTTCCAACGTCTGAGAACGAGGAATGAATACAGAAACACGCCAGTATTTTTCACCGTCGAAATAATAAGTCTTTCCTTCTTTGGTAGGGAGGAAACGCAACACCTTACGGTCAATATCTGTTTCGCCCCGTGCTTCCAGCTTCTTGCGAATATGACGGGTGACACACTCGATGTTATGCTGTAACATGTCCACATCCTGGAACACCGCATTGTTGATACACTGCAGGATATAATCCGGAGCAGCAGGGTCTTCAGTTTCAACTTTAAGTGTCTGATTGATAAGTCCGGCACCTAACGGAATAATTCGAGCAACTTTACCGATTTCAGGAAATTGTGCGACAATAGCATCTAATGCAGCCATAGTAAATTTAGTTTTTAAAGTTAATCAATCCTTTTGCCACGGGTCCTTATCATAAATCTGTTGATAATCAGTTCCGAATCCTCTGAAAGGAATAAACTGCCGGGCAAACCGTGACAAAGATATAAGAACATTTCAAGAAAAACGGCATTTTGCGCAACTTTTTCTATCATTTCCTTTGACATCCCCCCAAAAGTTTCTAGATTTGCCGCCGCTAAAAAATGAAATACATATGAAAACACTATTCTTTATCCTTTTCTGCACCTTTCTGACAGCAGGTGCCATCCATGCCAAAGACCTACAACGTCCAGACTCTGAAAACTACCTGAAAGGAGTAGAAGCGCTGAACGAAGGAGATACCGAAAAAGCATACGAATACCTGAAGGCCGAACTGGCCCAAAATCCGGAGAACGGATACGCCCATTGTTACATGGCACTTATCTGCAATTTCTCCGGAGATGTGAAACTGGCCTTTCAGGCAGTGACCCGAAGCCTGGACCTCATTCCCGAAGCCGATACAGAGTTCCGCTCATTCGCCTATTATACACGAGGAATGCTGCTGAAGAATTATCAGCAATGGGAACTGGCAGAAGCAGATTTTACCGAAGCTATCCGTACGAACCCGAATGATGTAGAGAACTATACCTGCCGTGCAGAGGTCCTGTTGCAGCTCCACGAATACGAGGCAGCCCTCGACGACCTGACTACCGCACTGAAACTGGACAACAAAGCCGATGTAGCCGACCTGATGATGCAACTCATGGAAGAGGCTCCTGACGCAAGCATGATAGACCGTGTATACGCTACATACAACATGCTGGACAAACAGGAATTAGCTAACTAACACATTATATAAACAAAAAAAGAATGAATCCACCAAAAGGGCATCCGAAAGGGCTTTATCTACTTTTTGTAACTGAGATGTGGGAACGTTTCAGTTATTATGGCATGCGTGCCTTGTTCATGTTGTATATGGTACAGGCATTGCTTTTCGACAAAGAACTGGCATCGCAAGTATACGGCAGTTATACCGGACTGGTCTATCTGACGCCACTGATAGGCGGCTACATCGCCGACCGTTATTGGGGAAACCGACGCTCCATCGTTACAGGAGCGCTCACAATGGCTGTCGGACAGTTTCTCCTGTTCCTGAGTGCCTGCTATTACCACGAAGTAGGTTTAGCCAAATACCTGATGTTCTGCGGACTCGGGCTTCTTATCCTGGGTAACGGATTCTTCAAGCCCAATATCTCTACCATGGTAGGCCGTCTGTACCGCCCCGATGACTCACGGAAGGATTCGGCCTTTACCATTTTCTACATGGGGGTAAATGTAGGTTCTACCCTCGCCCCACTTATCTGCGGACTGATAGGGAATACCGGACACCCGGAAGACTTCAAATGGGGATTTCTGGCAGCCTGCATCGGTATGCTGCTGGGTGCGGCCGTCTTCCGGATTTTCATGAACCGATACATCTGCGACCCCGACGGAAATCCGGTAGGCACAGCTCCTGCCCGTAGCAAGGAGACTACAGAAAAAGATGAAAAGAAGCCATCCAATACTGGCCGCACGGTACTGATGGTCGCTTTTACCCTGATACTCACGATTCTGTTTTCTGTCAATTGGGGACATACTTCCGACGGAGTCTTTGCCGGTTCCGACTGGATTGGCTCCCTGATTTATGCCACCGTCATCGTCATGCCGATTATCATCATTACAGACAAATCACTGACCCGGACGGAACAGGCACGCATCGGAGTCATCTACATCATAGCTTTTTTCGTCATCTTCTTCTGGTCGGCTTACGAACAGGCAGGGGCTTCCCTCACCTTCTTTGCCGACGAGCAGACTGACCGTCGTATCGGTAACTGGGAGATGCCCGCAGCTTATTTCCAGTCCTTTAACCCGATTATGATTGTTACTCTGGCTCCCGTCTTTGCCGCCATCTGGTCATTCCTGGGCAAACGAGGATGGGAACCCAGCTCCCCACGCAAACAGTCCATCGGTCTGTTACTGCTTTCACTGGGGTATCTTTACATCGCCTTCGGGGTAAAGGACATCGAACCGGGAGTAAAGGTAAGCATGGCCTGGCTGACAGGTCTCTACCTGATTCATACCATGGGCGAATTGTGTCTGGCTCCTATCGGCCTGTCACTGGTATACAAGCTCTCACCTGCCCGTTTCTCTTCGCTACTGATGGGTGTATGGTACCTCAGTACTTCGGCTGCCAACAAGTTTGCCGGATTCCTGAGCGGTTTCTATCCGGAACATGGAGTCAGTAAAAGCTGCCTGGGTTATCAGGTGGAGAATCTGTACGATTTCTTCATGCTGTTTGTCTTCATGAGCGGAGCGGCAGCCGTCATCCTGTTCCTTTTATCAGGCAAACTCCAGAAAATGATGAAGGGCATAGAATAATAACAGTAAATCAAGAAATATGAAAATAGGAAAATGGATTGGAGGGCTCGTCGGATTCATGACGATGGGGCCTCTGGGAGCCTTGGCGGGATTTGCCCTGGGTTCCCTGCTAGACAACTCGACAGATACTGTTACCGAGGACGGTACACAGGATTCCGACCCGTATGCGGGACAACGGAACAGCTTCCTGTTCTCGCTGCTGGTCATGGCTTCGTACATCATCCGGGCAGACGGACGCATCATGCACAGCGAAATGGAATTTGTGCGCCGCTTCCTGCGTGTGAATTTCGGCGAGGCAGCCGTCAGCGAAGGAGAACAGATTCTATTGAACCTGTTTGAACAACGGGAACAGATGGACAAGACCAACCCGATGGCCTTCCGGAATACCATCCACGAATGTGGAGCACAGATAGCCGCCAACCTGAGTTACGAAGAACGTATCCAGTTGCTGGATTTTCTGGTCAAGATAGCCCAAAGTGACGGTAACGTATGTACCGAAGAAATCGATGCCTTGAAAGAGGTGGCACTGGCCATGAGACTCTCGGAAAAGGAAGTGGAATCCATGCTCAACCTGCGAGGAAACTCATTGGACGAAGCCTATAAGGTTCTGGAGATTGAACCAACTGCCACAGACGAAGAAGTGCGCGCCGCTTACCGCAAACTGGCACTGAAACATCATCCGGACCGGGTAGCTACGTTGGGAGAAGATGTAAAGAAAGCCGCAGAAGCTAAATTCCAGCTGATAAACGATGCGAAAGAACGTATCTATAAGGCACGCGGTATGAAATAATTTCTGAAAGGCTTTTTCATACAGAAGGCTGTCCCGATGCATACCGGAACAGCCTTCTGTCATTTATGACGTAGTACAAATCATTTCAAAAAATTACCGGCACTATTCAAACCGGATGGAACGGGCCGGATGGATGCGGCTCACCAGGAACGACGGTCCTATCAGCATCCCTACAGCCACCAGCAAGGTAGCCAGATTCAACAGCAGATAATAGCCTATATTCAGTTCCACCGGTACCGTATTGACATAATAGGTTACCGGGTCTAACTTGAAGGGCGCAAAGAAATACTGAATCAGACAGAGCCCTACTCCAATGATGTTGCCCCACAGCATCCCTTTCCCAATCAGGAATACAGAAAACAACAGGAAAATCCGGCGGATGGAGGCATTATCTGCTCCCAAAGCTTTCAGGACACCAATCATATTGGTACGTTCCAGAATGATAATCAACAGCCCGGAAATCATTGTAAAACCGGCCACTCCCGTCATCAGAATCAGAATGACCCATACATTCGTGTCCAACAGGTTCAACCAGGCAAAAATCTGGGGATAGACTTCTTCCACCGACCGGGCACAATAAGTGGAACCGTAAGCATCCGTCCGGTCATTAATCAATGCCCGTACACGGTCAGTCACTGCCTCCAACTGATTATAATCGGTCACTTCCAGTTCCAGTCCGCTCACCTGGTCGGATTTCCAGTTGTTCAACCGTCCCAAGGTATAGATATCAGTCACCAGGAAATAATCGTCATAATTGGAAAGATTGGTCTGATAGATGCCGGAAACAGTCAGCCGGCGGGCACGTACACCGTCTTCGATGAAATACGTATACAGCTTGTCGCCCACCTTTACGCCCAACTTATCGGCAATGGAACGGGATATCAATGTCTGGTTGCTGGCTACAGAGTCCGTAAAAGCCGGAAGCGTCCCTTCCACCAGGTGTTCGGTCAGATACTTCAAATCGTACTCCTGCCCCACTCCTTTCAGGACCATCCCCTGAAAGTTATCGGCAGTCATAATCATACCCGGCTTGGAAGAAAAACGTTGCGCATGCTTTACTCCCGGAACCTGTTCCAATACATGCATCAGACTGTCATTTCCCTCAACCGGAGCCATCTGATAAAGCTGGGAGGCATCGATACTGGACAGGATGATATCCGAACCCAGTCCGACCACCTTGTCACGCACCTGATGCTTGAATCCCAGCACCACGGCTACGGATACAATCATTACAGCCAGACCTATAGCAATACCGGCCATCGCGATACGGACGGCCGGTTTCGATACTTCTTTTTTCCCTTCCCGGCTACTATAGATGCGCCGGGCCACAAAAAGTTTCCAGTTCATACATCAGTCGTCTACTCTACCCGGATAGGCTTCCAACGCTTTCCGGAGGATAAACAGGGCACGGACCAAATCTTCCTTCTTCAGGACATACGCCATACGTACCTCATTCACTCCTTTTCCCGGTGTCGTATAGAAACCGGTAGCCGGAGCCATCATCACTGTTTCGCCTTCGTAATTGAAATCGGACAGGCACCAGGCACAGAACTTCTCGCAATCATCTACCGGCAACTTGGCAACGGTATAGAAAGCTCCCATCGGAATCGGAGAATAGACACCTGGAATCCGGTTCAATCCGTCAATCAGGCATTTACGGCGTTCCACGTATTCATCGTATGTCTCGCGGGTATATTCTTCGGGCGCATCCAGCGAAGCCTCAGCAGCAATCTGTCCAATCAACGGAGGACTCAGACGCGCCTGACAGAACTTCATTACGGCTTTCCGTACTTCCTTGTTTTTGGTAATCAAGGCACCGATGCGGATACCGCATTCCGAGTAACGCTTGGAAACGGAATCAATCAACACTACATTCTGCTCGATACCCTCCAGGTGACATGCGGAAATGTACGGAGAACCGGTATAGATGAACTCACGGTATACTTCGTCAGAGAACAGGAACAGATCGTATTTCTTCACCAGATCACGAATCTGGTTCATTTCACGACGGGTATACAGATAACCGGTAGGATTGTTCGGGTTACAGATAAGGATACCTTTGGTCCGCTCGTTAATCAGCTCTTCAAATTTCTCTACCTTCGGCAAGGAGAATCCCTCTTCGATTGTGGTAGTTACTGTACGGATAATGGCGCCGGCGGAGATGGCAAAAGCCATGTAATTGGCGTATGCCGGTTCCGGAACAATGATTTCGTCTCCCGGATTCAAGCAACTCATAAAAGCGAAAAGCACTGCTTCAGAGCCACCCGTCGTAATGATGATATCGTCGGCATCCAAATGAATGTCGTACTTTTCATAATAGCCTACCAGTTTTTCGCGGTAGCTCCGATACCCCTGGCTCGGGCTGTATTCCAATACGGTACGGTTGATATTTCGAATCGCATCGAGGGCCGCTCGGGGTGTAGGAAGGTCGGGCTGACCGATATTCAGATGATAGACATGAATCCCTCTCCCTTTTGCAGCTTCTGCCAAAGGCGCCAGTTTCCGGATAGGCGACTCCGGCATTTCATTTCCTCTGATGGATATATGTGGCATAATACAAATTTATAGATTAAAACAAATTTCGAATGCAAAGATAACGGGAAAGAATATATGAAGCAACTTTTATTAAGAAAATAACCAAATCCTGCAAACTCTTAATAGAACGTAAATCTATGCCATCTCTCGCTGCATTTTAGGGATTATTCCAAAAAAAGGCGTATGTTTGTAGGGAACAACCTAACTGAAATATACATGAATCTATACTTGATTATATTTACATCGGATTCAGAGCAATTTGACCAGGACCGCACATACAGAATCCATCAGGAGCTTTTCCAAGCCCTAGAAAAACATTTTACACTACACCTTATCCCATACACAGAAGTAGAGGACATTCCGGGAAGTGCCTATAAGATGGCGTTCATCTGCAGCGGAGGTGTAGAAGCTAAAGTCATCCGGAATTTCAGCCTGCTCCCCTATCCCATCACCCTTTTGACAGACGGACTGAACAACTCCTTGGCTGCAGCCCTGGAAATTGCCGCCTGGATTCAGACCAAAGACATGCGGGTACATATCATTCATGGCGAGATAGGAGACATGGTGAAGAGTGTCCTATCCCACCATCAGGCGTTTGCAGCCAAACGGGCCATGAAGCACAACCGTATCGGCGTAGTCGGTACACCGGCTCCCTGGCTGGTAGCAAGTCATGTAGACTACCTGCTGGCAAGCCAACGCTGGGGCGTAAGCTACATAGACATCCCTACCGAAGATGTCTATAAGTATTTCAATAAAATCACCGATGACGAAATCGGAATGGATGCCTCCATCTTTGCCAACCGGGCTTCATCGTGCCAAGATGCCACTCCGGATGACCTGCTGAAAGCCATGCGGTTCTACAAAGCACTGAAGATGGTGTATCAGGAAGAACAGTTGGATGCGATAACCCTTTCCTGTTTCTCGATATTCAATGAAATCAAGACAACAGGTTGTCTGGCTCTCTCTCTGTTGAACGATGAAGGCATACCGGCCGGCTGCGAAGGCGACCTCCAGTCCATCATGAGCATGCTGATGGTGAAAAAACTGACCGGTGAGTGCTGCTTCATGGGTAACCCGACCTTCATTGACAGCCGTCAGAACGAGATTCTGCTCTCTCATTGCACCATCGCCACCCGCATGACGAAAGAATTCATCATCCGCAACCATTACGAAAGCGGAGCCAGCATCGGTCTGCAAGGCATTATGGAAAAAGGTCCGATCACCTTGTTCAAATGCGGTGGAGAATGCCTGGATGAATATTATATAAGTGGTGGAGTACTGATAGACAACTCCTCGCTGGAAAACGCCTGCCGTACCCAGTTCCGGTTGAAGCTGGATAAGCCCGTCAGCTACTTCCTGCAGAATCCTATCGGGAACCATCACATCCTGATTCCAGGAAACTATGTAGCCACCATCCAGGAGTTCATGCAGCAGAACCGCTGTAAGCTAAAAGAGTAAAGGATAGGAAGGAATGCCGGTCTTCCCCCAAGCACACCGGTCCCATTCCACTCATCCAATCGAATAAAAGCCCGGACCGATACGACTCCGGGCTTTCTTCTTGACTGTCATCCAACACCAGCGTTTTTTAAAGAACACACTTCTAAGATTCATTGAAAAAAGAGAGAGAAAGAAAAATTTTAATGTATCTTTGCACGAGGATTTATTTAAATTTAAAGAAGACATTGAATTATGATGCATAATTGGTTTGAGTGTAAAATCCGCTACGAGAAGATTGCTGAAAACGGAATGAGCAAGAAAGTAACGGAACCCTATCTGGTTGACGCACTTAGCTTTACTGAAGCTGAATCGCGTATCATTGAAGAAATTACTCCTTTCATCAGTGGAGAATTTACCGTAGCCGACATCAAACGGGCCAACTACAGTGAACTGTTCCCCTGCGAAGAAGACGCGGCAGACCGCTGGTTCAAATGCAAACTGTATTTCATCACCCTGGATGAGAAAAGCGGAGCAGAAAAGAAGACAGCGACCAACATGCTGGTCCAAGCAGCCGATTTACGGGATGCCGTGAAGAAACTGGACGAAGGGATGCAAGGCAGCATGGCCGATTACAGCATCGCCTCCATCGCAGAAACGGCCATCATGGACGTTTATCCGTATTCGGCAGAACCGGATGTAAAACCGGAATTCCCGGAAGCAGCAAACCGATAATCATCAATATATCATATAGCCACCATGGACATTCAACAAAATCTGAAAGAAGTACTCGCGGACATTCCGCAACAGGTGCGGTTGGTGGCTGTTTCCAAGTTTCATCCCAAGGAAGCGATAGAAGCAGCATATACAGCCGGACAACGTATATTCGGCGAAAGCAAGGTACAGGAACTGGAAGAGAAGTATGCCTCCTTACCCAAAGATATCGAATGGCACTTCATCGGTCATCTACAGACCAATAAAGTGAAATACATCGCTCCATACATAGCAATGATTCATGCCGTAGATACCTACAAGCTGTTGGCCGAAATCGACCGTCAGGCAGCCAAGGCAGGCCGTACCATCTCCTGCCTGCTGGAAATACACATCGCCCAGGAAGAAAGCAAATACGGTTTCTCACTGCAGGAATGCCGTGACATGCTGGACGAAGGCAGTTGGAAAGGACTGAAAAATATCCGCATCTGCGGATTGATGGGAATGGCTACCTACACCGATGACACAGACCAGATTCGTAACGAATTCAAGACACTGCATGATTTCTTCCTCGAACTGAAACAGAAACATTTCCAGGATACGGACTCGTTCAAGGAAATTTCCATGGGAATGTCGCACGATTATCAGCTGGCCATCGAGGAAGGCAGCACACTGGTACGCATAGGAAGCAAAATATTCGGAGAACGTAACTATTAAATCAAACTATATGGCACAACTTAACACAACTTTTGCGGGACTGAAACTGAAGAACCCGATTATCGTCGGCAGTTCCGGATTGACCAACAGCGTAGAAAAGATACAGAAGCTCGAACAGGCAGGAGCCGGAGCTGTAGTATTGAAATCGGTATTCGAGGAACAGATAAACATGCAGACAGGACAGATGCATGGTTACGGTTCACCCGAAGCAGACGACTATCTGGGCGTTTACGTACGTTCACACGCATTGAACGAACACATCAGCATCATTGAAGAAGCCAAGAAAACCTGCACAATCCCTATCATCGCCAGCATCAACTGCTACAGCGACAACGAATGGGTAGATTTCGCCAGACTGATGGCACAAGCCGGAGCAGACGCTTTGGAAATCAATATTCTGGCTTTACAGACCAGCAAACATTACACTTTCGGCGCGTTCGAACAACAGCACATCGATATTCTGCGCCACATCAAGAAAGCGGTCAATATCCCGGTCATCATGAAATTGGGAAACAACCTGACTAACCCGGTTGCGCTCATCAACCAGCTTTATGCCAACGGAGCCGCAGCTGTAGTGTTGTTCAACCGATTCTATCAGCCGGATATCAACATCAAGGACCTGACATTCCGCGCAACGAATGTCATGAGCTCGCCGAACGAACTGGCTAACCGTATCCGCTGGACTGCCATTTCATCTGCCGAAGTTCCTCAAATAGACTATGCCATCTCTGGTGGAGTCCACTGCGGCAAAGGCCTTATCAAGTCCATTCTGGCAGGTGCCACAGCTGTAGAAGTCTGCAGCGCCATCTACCAATACGGCAACAAGACCATCGAGGAAATGAAAAATGAACTGACAACCTGGATGGATGAAAACGAGTACGAAACAATCGGACAGTTCAAAGGAAAGATGAACGCCGCTGCAGCCGGTGAAATCAATCCGTTCGAACGTACCCAGTTCATGAAATATTACAGCAATCACGAAGAGTAAGTCTATACAGACCAGCTCTTCTTTTTCCCTACTCTTCCGGAATGAACGGCTTTCTGTCATACAATCCCTTCATTCCGGATTTTTTTGTGAAGAAGAAACTGTTTTCCAGGAAAAACGTTGGGAAAACCTAGAAAAAAAGTATATTTGCACAGTACATTACATTTTGTGCAATCAACAATACCGATAACATGGAAAAAAGTTTTTTAGCCTTTATAGAAAACAGCATCAAAAAGAATTGGGACATGGATGCCCTGACTGACTACAAAGGCGCAACCCTTCAATACAAAGACCTGGCCCGCAAAATTGAGAAACTGCACATCCTGCTGGCCGAAAGTGGAATCCAACCGGGCGACAAAGTGGCCTTATGCGGACGGAACAGCTCCCATTGGGGAGTGGCTTTCCTGGCTATCCTGACATACGGTGCCGTGGCTGTACCGATTCTTCATGAATTCAAGGCAGACAACGTGCATAACATCATCAATCATTCCGAAGCCCGCCTGCTCTTCGTAGGAGATGTAGTATGGGAATCACTGAATGAAGCGGCCATGCCCAACCTGGAAGGTATCATTCTGATGACAGACTTTACCCTTCAGGTATGCCGGAGTGAACGTCTGGAGTATGCACGGGAACACTTGAACGAACTGTTCGGCAAAAAATTCCCCAAGAATTTCCGGAAGGAACACGTAGCCTACCGGCGCGATGAAGCCGAAGAGCTGGCAGTCATCAACTATACCTCAGGGACCACCAGTTTCTCCAAAGGCGTCATGATTCCCTACCGGGCACTCTGGTCGAACACCCAGTTCGCCTTCGAGGTACTGAATCTGAAAGCCGGCAGCCGGGTAATCTCCATCCTGCCGATGGCCCACATGTATGGACTGGCCTTCGAATTCATCTACGAAGTCTGTGCAGGATGTCATATTTTCTTCCTGACACGTATGCCTAGCCCCAAAATCATCTTCCAGGCCTTTGCCGAAGTAAAACCGAACATCGTTATCGCTGTTCCACTCATTATCGAGAAAATTATCAAGAAGAACGTGCTTCCTACCCTGGAAACCCTGAAAATGAAAATCCTGCTCCGGGTACCTGTCATCAACGACAAAATCAAGGAGACCGTGCGCGAGCACATGGTACAGGCCTTCGGAGGTAATTTCTATGAAGTCATTGTGGGAGGAGCAGCCTTCAACCAGGACGTAGAGAAACTGCTTCGGAGCATCGATTTCCCATATACCGTAGGTTATGGTATGACCGAATGCGCTCCAATTATCTGTTACGAAGACTGGAAGTTCTTCAAGGCAGGCTCTTGCGGTAAAGCCGCTCCCCGCATGGAAGTAAAGATTGACAGCCAAGACCCGGAACACATCGTAGGAGAAATTCTGACACGGGGAGATAACGTCATGCTGGGATATTACAAGAATCCGGAAGCCACAGCACAGGTAATCGATGCTGAAGGATGGCTTCATACCGGCGACCTCGGTGTCATGGACAAAGAAGGCAATGTATTCATCAAGGGACGGAGCAAGAACATGCTGTTAGGCCCTTCCGGACAAAACATCTACCCGGAAGAAATCGAAGAGAAGCTGAGCAACATGCCTTATGTCTGTGAGAATATCGTTATCCAACAAAGCGACAACAAGCTCGTAGCGCTTATCTATCCTGATTTTGAAGAGGCTTATGCCAACGGACTTTCCCAGGCAGACATTGAAAAAGCCATGGAAGCCAACCGGGTAGCCGTCAATGCAGAGCTTCCGGCATACTCGCAGATAGCCCGTGTTAAAATCTATCCGGAAGAGTTTGAAAAGACTCCGAAGAAGAGTATCAAGCGCTTCCTCTATCAAGATGTAAAATAATGACATGAAACTGAACGTACAAACAATGGCGTGGTTCCTGCTGGGTGGTTGCCTGGCAGGAATATCTCCACTACAGGCACAGAAACAGATTGGGCTGAAGAAAGGTCCGAACATCTCGCTGAATATCACCAATCCACACAAAGACCCTAAACGGACCTACCTGAACATCGGATTACTCAGCCACTTTCCCCAACTGAACGGTGTAGGAATCAATGTTATCTCCAGCACTGTACAAGGGAATGCCAACGGCTTCCAGTTATCCGGCATCACTAACATTTCCGGTCTGAATGCTTCAGGAGTTATTATCAGCAGCATAGCGAATGTCAGCGGCAAGAATCTAAACGGAGTAGCATTGAGTGGGCTGATGAACATAGGCGGAAAACGAGTCAACGGTATACAGTTGTCTGCGCTTGGAAACGTAGGAGGTGCTTCCCTGAACGGAGTAAGCGTCAGTGGACTGATTAACTTGTCCGGGAAAAATGCGGCAGGATTTCATCTGGCAGGACTTGCGAACATCAACCGCAACAACTACCAGGGAATCGCTATCGGAGGACTGATGAATGCCTGCGGTGAAGACAGCAAAGGAGTACAGGTTACGAGCTTACTGAACGTGGCAGGCAAATCCAGTAAAGGAGTACAGCTGGCAGGACTAGGGAATGTAAGTGTTACCAACCAAGGCCTACAACTGGCCTGCGCCAACTACAGTGAAAAGAACAAGGGACTTCAATTAGGTGTCGCCAATTTCAGCAACGAAGGGAAAAAGGGCCTTCAAATAGGTATTGTCAACATCAGTGCCGACAGTACGGCTCACCAATGGGGCGTTATCAACCTAAAGCCCAAGACCCGCACCCAACTGCTGATTTCCGGCGGAAACGCCAACAAAGCCAATCTTTCAGTCCGCTTCAAAAATAAATACACCTACACACAGTTAGGTGCAGGTGCCTATTATTTAGATACGAACAAAGATTTCTCATTCAGCGGATTCTATCGTGCAGGGTTATATATTTCTCTCACATCCAGACTGACACTCAATGGTGACGTGGGTTACTACCACATTGAAACGCTCGACAACAAACACGCAGGAATTCCCGCACGTATGTATGCCATCGAGCCACGTATCAGCCTGGAATATCAGGTACTGAAACGGCTGGGTATCTTTGCAGCAGGAGGCTACAACTGGACCCGGACCTACCAAGGAAACAAGTTCGAGAATAAAGGTGTATTCGAGGCCGGACTGGTCTTATTCTAAAGCCATCAGGCGTTCAGCCCGGCGGAACGAACACGGCTCAACGTTTCGGGAGTCATCTGGAGCAGCGACGCAATGTATACCAGCGGAGCTCGCTTCAGGATTTCCGGATGAAGCTGCAACAACTTGTTATAACGCTCGTGTGCCGGCTCAAAACGCAAAGTATCGGCTTTTATCTGTGACTCAATCAGTGATTCCTCAAAGAAACGGCGGTATAGAGTAGCTATTTCTATATTTTTAGCCGCCAGTCCTTCCACCAGCTT
>OHQR01000032.1_pt1 | contig 90078 bp, 78 predicted proteins | sample 1578191 | NCBI WGS metagenome assembly OHQR01 (sample SAMEA3879577, study PRJEB24766) | human gut metagenome | biome: human-associated habitat; feature: feces | place: USA | collected 1985/1987 | reverse complement strand
TTTTCAGTCCCATATTCAATTTTGCGGATGCAGCAATCAGTTGCGGTATCATTGCTTTGCTGTTGTTCTACGGCAAGGACTTCAATGATGCCTATCATGCTGCCATAAAGAAATCATGAAAGGAATAAATCGAATTCAATGGTGTAGCGTAGTCCTTCTGGTGTTCAGTCTGACGGCTTGTAAGGTGAAAAGACCTGAAACCGTCCTTCCGGATGCCAAGATGGAAAACGTGCTTTATGATTATCACATAGCCAAAGCTATGGGTGAAGAAGTGCCGTATAACGAAAGTTATAAGCGGGTGCTATACATTGAATCGGTTTTCAAGAAATATGGCATTACTCAGGCCGATTTTGACTCTTCTATGGTCTGGTTTGCCCGTAACCCGGAAGTACTTACCAAAATCTACGAGAAAGTGAATGTACGGTTGAAAGCCGAGAGAGACGGTATCAACCACTTGATTGCCCTGCGTGACAACAAGCCGAAAGAATCACTTCCCGGAGACAGTATCGACGTGTGGATATGGCAGCATATCTATCAGTTGACGGGTATGCCCCTGGACAACAAGATAACGTTTACGTTGCCATCAGACACCAATTTCCACGACCGTGACACGCTGCGCTGGAGCGTGCGCTTCCGTTTCCACAACGGTGCACCGGACAGCATACATGCTCCGTTGATGGCGATGCAGGTTCTTTACGAAAAGAATGACAGTGTCATCAGTGCCATTCGGAAAGTACAAGACACAGGTGTGGAAACGCTCACCTTGTTTGCCGATACTTTAGGAGAAATCAAGGAAATACGCGGGTTCATCTATTATCCGCAGCAGGAGACTCCACAGCCTTTGCTGGCAGACCGTATCTCACTGATGCGCTATCACGCCACGGACAGCTTGGTCATTGCCCCAAAGGACAGCCTTCAGCAGGCGACAGACTCCCTTCGCAAAGACAGTATCGGAAAACCTGAGAAATTGAAACCTCTGGAAATTCAGGAGCAGGAAAATACCACGACTCCCAGAACCATACGTCCCCGTCCGAAAGCATGAAACGCTACGCTTCCCATTTTCTGTTTCTTCCCGGGCATGGCTATCTGAAACAATATGTGGTGGAGATAGGTGAAGGACAATGTGTATCACGTATCTTCCCATTGACAGAAGAGGTGGAGAATACGGAATGGCTACCGGGAGTCATAGCTTTGCTTACGGAGGTGGAAACAGACTATCCTCATTTTGATACGTGCTGCAATATACTGACGGCAATCCCTCCGGTTATCGAGGAAGAATTGCCTTATTTGATTCCCTGGTTGTTTTTTCCTTTTGATTTTACTACAATGCAGCCTGGCGCCGGAACTCAGCGCAAACTACTGCTGTGGCAATAGCCACGTTCAATGACTCCGAGGTCTCACGGCTGGCGGGATAATTCGGTATGTATAGTTTGCGGTTGATGAGTGCCTCCACTTCTTTTCCGATGCCATTTCCTTCATTACCCATCACAATCAGCCCATTTTTCGAAAGCGGTTGTCCGTACATATTCTCTCCGTCCAGGAAAGTGCCGTAAACGGGAATATCCTTCAGTGAGCGGATGAACTCGGGTAGGGGAGTATAATGCAGTCTGACGCGTGCGATACCTCCCATCGTGGCCTGCACAGTTTTGGGATTATAGATATCCACCGTGTTGGGCGAACAGAAAATATGCTCTATCCCAAACCAATCAGCAAGGCGGACAATCGTTCCCAGGTTACCGGGGTCTTGCACATCATCCAAAGCCAGACAGAGGGAGTGGCTGATGACGGAAATATCCGTCTCCTCATCCGGCTGCCGGAACACAGCCAGCACTTGTTGGGGAGTTTTCAGCAGGCTGGCACGCGAAAGTTCCTCCTCCGATACTTCCGTGGCATCCGCTACGGTGGAGAGAGGGCGGTTCCGGGAAAGCCATTCTGAAGTTGCCAGCAAGAACTGACAAGGAAAATGTCCCAACAAATCCCCTACGAGTTTAGGTCCTTCTGCCAGAAATACCTTGTCGGCCTTCCGGTTCTTTTTCTGCTCCAACGAGTGGATATATTTAATGCGATTTTTACTTAATGCCATAGGACACACATGTTATCATTTGACAAAAATACGTGATTATTTCAATATAATCAAAAACTCTGCACTCTTCCGGCGTTTTTTATTTCGGGAACAAAAAAATACAAGTATATTTGTAGCTGTTTATGCGCAATTAATGACTCGGTATGAATAAAGGTTTCCGCTACGCGATACTTACTACTATCGTACTTTTGTTGGCCTCCTGTTCTTCTACCAAATATGTGCCGGACGGCTCGTATTTGCTGGATGAAGTGCGCATACATACTGATAATAAGGAAGTAAAACCATCCAATCTCTCCATGTACATCCGCCAGAATCCCAATGCGAAGTGGTTCAGCCTGATAAAGACCCAGTTGTATGTCTACAACTGGTCCGGACGGGACTCTACACGCTGGATAAACCGTACATTGAGGAAATTAGGTGATGCCCCGGTCATATACAGTGAGGAGGAAACCAACCGGACCAGGGAAGAAATCACTAAGGCTGTGCAGAATATGGGCTATATGGGCGCCCTGGTGGAACCGGTACGCCAAGTCAAGAAGAAAAAGATGAAGTTGGTCTATAAGGTGACAACCGGCAAGCCCTATAAAGTTCGTACCTTGAAATATGATATCCAGGACAGTAAAATAAAGGAATACATGCGGCAGGATTCCGCAGTAACCTTATTATCCGAAGGCATGTATTTTGATGTCAATGTACTGGATGCAGAACGCCAGCGCATCACAAACAAACTGCTTCAGAATGGATATTACAAGTTCAATAAAGAGTACATATCCTATACTGCGGATACTGTCCGTAATTCTTATCTGGTAGATTTGACACTGCATTTGGCTCCATACAGACAGCATAACGAGGATACGCCGCAAAATCACCGGCAATACACTATCAATAAAGTGAGTTTCATTACCGATTATAATGTGTTGCAGGCATCCACCCAGAACAGCATCGAGGTGAATGATTCATTGCATTACAAAGGCTTTCCCATCTACTACAAAGACAAGCTTTATCTGCGCCCCAAAGTGCTGACCAACAATCTGCGCATCACTCCGGGAACTCTCTATAACGAGCAGAACGTGCAGCGTACCTACTCCAACTACGGACGCCTGCAAGCCCTGAAATATACCAATATCCGTTTTTTTGAAGTGCAACAGAGTGACAGTGCAAAGCTCAACGCCTATGTGATGCTGACCAGAGGCAAGCATCAGTCCGTATCTTTTGAGGTGGAAGGCACAAACTCTGCCGGCGATTTGGGAGCTGCCGCTTCGGTGGCTTTTCAGCACCGCAACATGTTCAAAGGTTCCGAAACATTCATGTTCAAGCTACGTGGGGCATACGAGGCTGTGTCCGGTTTGCAGAGCTCCTTGAATCAAGACTACATAGAATTAGGTGCGGAAGCAACCATCAACTTCCCACGGTTTATGTTTCCCTTTGTATCCAGCGATTTCAAGCGGAGGATAAGGGCTACTACAGAATTCGGATTGCAATATAACTACCAGATGAGACCCGAATTCACGCGCATTGTAGCATCTGCCGGATGGAGCTACAAATGGGGGGTACAACAACAGCGTTCGCAGCATCGCATTGATTTGCTGGACATCAACTATCTGTATATGCCCAGCATAGACCAGACATTCAAAGAGGATTATCTGGAGAAAGACGAGAACTACATCCTCAAATACAATTATGAAGACCGCTTTATTGTCCGCACCGGCTATAGCTATATCTACAACAGTGCCGGAAGAGCATTGATGAATAACTCCGGTATCGGAAATTCCTATACCATCCGCCTCAATTTTGAATCGGCGGGTAACTTGTTGTATGCTGTGGCAAAGCTCGGAGGAATGAAGAAGAATGCATCGGGGGAATACACTTTGTTGAACATTCCTTTTGCCCAATACCTGAAAGGCGATTTTGACTTTGCCAAGAATCTGGTCATTGACAACCGCAATTCATTGGCATTTCATTTTGGTGCCGGTATTGCCATTCCATACGGCAATGCAACAATGCTTCCATTTGAGAAGCGCTACTTCTCCGGCGGCGCCAACAGTGTGCGCGGATGGTCTGTACGTGATTTGGGGCCCGGTTCTTTCCCCGGCGATAATAACTTCATGAACCAGTCGGGAGACATCAAGCTGGATGCCAGCATTGAATACCGCACACGGTTGTTCTGGAAATTCAGAGGAGCCCTCTTTGTAGATGCCGGGAATATCTGGACAATACGGAATTATAAAGACCAGCCGGGAGGTCAGTTTGAATTTGACAAGTTCTATAAACAGATTGCCGTGGCATATGGTTTAGGATTGCGTCTTGACTTGGATTTCTTTGTATTGCGTTTCGACGGGGGTATGAAGGCCGTCAATCCGGCGTATGAGAAGAAAAAAGACCGTTATCCCATTATCCATCCTAAATTCAGCCGCGATTTTGCCTTCCACTTTGCTGTGGGATATCCGTTCTAATGGGAAGTGGAAAGGTGAAAATGGTTATTGGGCATCTATGCACCCAGCCATTTTCAACTTTCACCTTTCCATTTTCAACTTTTAATTAAAAGCGTAATAGCTGTCAATCATCGTCGCTTGACGTGCTGCTGCCACACCTTGGGCATCCAGCGTCACTGTCATTTCCTCACCGTTCGGAAGGGTCATTTGTGCAGTGCCGTCATTGTTCATTTGCAGCAATTCTGTGCTGACACCATCGGCAACAACATTCCAAGTATTCAACTCTTTGTTGTAAATGAGTTCCATAGAAGCAGTCTCACCTTCTTTGGTGATAGAATAGCCGTTTTCAAGTGTCTCTACCAGGTAGTCACCGTTTTCGCCTTTCACTTTCTTTACATCACCAATGCTGGCCATAGGGTTTGAACCACTCCAGAATTCGATGGAGTTGATGACCAATGCATCGGCCAGATAGCAAACGCCATATACCGGGATAATATTGAATGCCAGATAAACCAGTTCGTTTACAAACTTGGTACCAATACCTTGATTCCAGCTGACCAGTTTACTATGCAGTCCAAAAGAACCGATACAAGAACTGAAAAGAAACGAGCCGCAAATCATTACGGTCGCAGCCATCTTCAAATTGAACTTTTTCATAATCACTCTTTTTTATTTTACTGTGTTTAATTAGCTTTATAGCTCATCGAGTTATTTTAAGCATCCGCAAATATAGGATTTTTTACGAAAATACATCCTATTTGAGCTTAAAATCTGTTTTCAGTAAAACGGAAGTGTCTATTTACGAGCCTTTTGGAAAAGAGCTTTTCTTATCCAGCGGTCAACGGCAAACTTGCCCGGACCTATGATATACATCAATATGAACACTACCAGATATACAAAAGCCAACTCTTTCGTGGCAAACGGGTCATTGCCATGAATTACAAAAAAGGCAACAGCCATTGTAAACACCATTGGTATCATAGCCAAACGATAGAGAAAACCTATAATGAATGCCATGGAACATGCCAATTCACCAAAGATAGCCAGTCCTAAAGACAGCGGACTGCCTACACCCAGCGGGTCAGGGAAAACGGCCGACAGCTCTTGAAAGTTAGTCCACTTCTGGATGCCGTGGTTCATTAATAATATACCGAATACAATTCTTGCAATCAATAGTATAGCAGATGTTGCCGTTCCGTCCGGTTTGACAGGAAATAAAAGTCGTTTTAACATATTCATTCGTTTTTAAGTTCGTATATGAACTATAACAAATATTACTCAATAAAAGTTTACTCCCGTTTCAACGGTTTGATGATAATCCGTAAAGACGGGTCATAGGTAAAGTAACTCCACATCCAGTCTACGAAGATGAAAAGACGGTTCTTTACACCCACAATACTCATCAAATGGATGAATAGCCACACAGCCCATGCCGGAAAACCGCCAAAACGCAGTTTCTTAAGCTCGACTACGGCATGATTGCGGCCAATGGTCGCCATGGAGCCTTTGTTTTGATATATAAACGGCTGCAACGGCAGGCCTGTTTCTGCACGCTGCAAGTTCCTTATCAAGTTGCGGGCCTGCTGGATGGCTGGTTGCACCACTTGCGGGTGTCCTTTGGGATACTCCTCAGAAATCATAAGGGCCGTATCCCCGATAGCGAAAATATTGGGATATTGAGAAAGACGGTTATAAGTGTCCACCTTCAAGCGGTTTCCCGGTCCATAGGCATCGGCAGGCAATCCTTGAAGGCTGTTTGCCTTGACACCGGCCACCCAGAATACATTTTTGGTATCGATGGCAGTCCCGTCATTCAATGCCAATTGATAATTCTCGTATCCCATCACCCGTTGGTTCAATTTGATTTCCACATCACGCTTCTTCAGATAATCGGCCACTTCTTTGGAAGACTCTTCTGAAAAAGCAGACAAGAGCCGGGAAGAGCCATCCAACAAGATGATACGCATCTCATTGATATTCAAGTCCGGATAGTCTTGAGGAAGGACAAACTTCCTCATCTCGGCCAAAGCACCAGCCAACTCTATTCCCGTAGCTCCACCGCCTACAATGGCAAAGGTCATCAGACGCCTGCGCTCTTCTTTATTACCGGTGTTCTGGGCTTGTTCAAAACTATCCAATATCTGGTTTCGGTTGAACAAGGCTTCCGAAGTATTCTTTAGTGCCATGGTCTGTTTCTCCAGCCCGTCGTTTCCAAAATAATTTGTGTTGCAGCCGGTGGCAATGACCAAATAGTCGTATGCCAGCGTGCCGATGGAAGTCTCCAGCAGATTGTGTTCCGGGAAGACTTGCTGTGCTTCACAAATACGTATATGGAAATGCTCTCTTTTTTTGAAGATTTTTCGGTATGGGAATGATATGGCACTCGGTTCAATACCTGCTGTGGCCACTTGATAGAGTAACGGTTGGAAGATGTGATGGTTATTCTTATCCAGTAAAACTATCTGAAACTTGTTGCTTTTCAATTTTCGTGCCAGCTTTAATCCGCCAAAGCCGCCGCCTACGATTACCAGTCGTTTCTGTCCCTCTTTATCGGGAATGTCCATTGCTGTTTTCATAATTCAATATCATGTTGTTCTTTGTAATATTAAAATAACAGTATAAATCGAGGAAAGTTCTATAAATGATGTAGTTAAAAAGAGTAAACCCCACATGCAATGTAGAAATGAACATTAAAAGAGAAAAATTGGAAACAAAAAGAACAGTAACATTGTTGTAATGAAGAACATAAAAACTAACTTTGCCACGGAAGTTTTCTACAAGTAAATGGACACTAAATTGACAAAATGGATATTACCAATATTGATGCTGATTACAGAAACGGCTGTTCATGCACAAACACACCTTGCAGAAGCAAAAAACTCTGTGGACTCAATTTCTACGTATCCGATAGACTCGCTTCCCAAGAAACGCAGTTTTTTCGGAAAAATTTTGAATTACTTCAACGATGCCAACAAAGAAAAGAAAAACAAGAAATTTGATTTCAGCATTATAGGCGGGCCTCATTATTCCAGTGACACCAAATTTGGAATCGGACTGGTGGCGGCAGGACTCTACCGTACCGACCGGAACGATAGTATTCTCCCTCCGTCCAATGTCTCTCTGTATGGGGATGTCTCCACAGTGGGATTCTATTTGCTGGGAGTACGTGGAAACCATCTGTTTCCCCAAGACAAATACCGGTTGAACTACAATCTGTATTTCTATTCTTTCCCAAGCCTTTACTGGGGACAAGGATATGACAATGGAGCCAATGATGACAATGAGAGTGAATACGATCGCTTTCAGGCGCAGGTTAAGGTGGACTTCATGTTCCGGATGGCACGTAACTTTTATATCGGTCCGATGACAGCATTTGATTACGTGTATGGACATGACTTTGAAAAACCGGAATTATGGAAAGGAATGAAAGCGCGTAGCACCAACGTGAGCTTGGGGTTTTCCTTGTTGTATGATTCACGCGATTTTCTGACAAATGCCTATAAAGGATATTACCTACGGATAGACCAGCGCTTCAGTCCGGCCTTTTTGGGAAATAAATATGCATTCAGCAATACGGAACTGACGACCAGCTATTACCAGTCCGTGTGGAAGGGTGGGGTGTTGGCAGGCCAGTTCCATACTCTGCTGAACTACGGAAATCCGCCCTGGGGACTGATGGCAACATTGGGAAGTTCCTATTCTATGCGTGGCTATTATGAGGGGCGCTACCGTGACAAGTGTGCAATGGATGCCCAGCTGGAACTACGCCAACATGTATGGAAGCGAAATGGAGTTGCCGTATGGGTAGGGGCGGGAACCATATTCCCGAATTTCTCGGAATTGGAGGCCAGGCATATTCTTCCTAATTATGGTTTCGGCTACCGCTGGGAGTTCAAAAAGAGAGTAAACGTACGTTTGGATTTAGGTTTTGGCAAACACCAGACCGGATTTATATTCAATATCAATGAAGCTTTTTAGAGACATAAAAAAATGGTTCGACAATCAGGAACATTTGTTCTATCTGTTTCTGGTCATTCTGATAGTGCCCAATGTAGTGCTATGCTTTACAGAACCCATATCATGGACGGCAAAGATATGTAATATCCTGCTACCCCTTTCTATATATTATGCTGTAATGGCTTGGTCGAGAAACTGTGGCAGGACATTCTGGCTGCTATTTCCGTTCATCTTCTTCGGAGCCTTCCAGCTTGTATTGCTGTATCTTTTCGGTCAGTCCATTATCGCAGTGGATATGTTTCTGAATCTGGTGACAACCAATTCGAGCGAGGCGCTGGAACTGCTGGACAATCTGATACCTGCCATCGTTATTGTGGTAGTGCTCTATATACCTGCATTAATTCTGGCAACCATATCCATTGTACACAAACGCAGACTGTCCGAAGCATTCATCCGGCAAGCTCGCCGTCGCACTCTATATGTGTTGTCTGCCGGAATATTATCCTTAGGCACTGCTTATTTGACAGATAACCGGTATGAGCCGAAATCCGAACTGTATCCTGCCAACGTATGCTACAACATAGCACTTGCTTTTCAACGGACGGCCCAGACGCGGAATTATCACAAGACCTCTAAAGATTTTACCTTTCATGCTAGAAGTACTCATCAGGCTGATGAAAGGGAAGTATATGTAATGGTGGTGGGAGAAACCTCACGGGCATGCAACTGGGCTTTGTACGGCTACGAACGGGAGACTAACCCGGGACTGTCGGGCATTGGCGGACTGACAGCTTTCAGCCATGTGCTGACAGAATCAAACACTACCCACAAGAGTGTTCCGATGTTGCTGTCACCGGTCAGTGCTTCCAGTTTTGATTCCATCTATTATCAAAAAGGGATTATCACAGCATTCAAGGAAGCCGGTTACCAGACCGCCTTTTTCTCGAACCAGCGCTATAACCACTCATTTATAGACTTCTTCGGCAAAGAAGCCGACACGTATGATTTCATTAAAGAAGATGTGGGGGATTCCAATTACAACCCCTCTGATAACGAACTGTTGAAACTGGTAGCAAAAGAACTGGGCAAAGGAGTTTCCAGGCAATTTATAGTTCTCCACACTTACGGTTCTCATTTTAATTATAAAGAGCGCTATCCGGCAGAGCAGGCTTTCTTCCTGCCGGACATGCCCGTTGATGCGGAAGTGAAATACAAAGACAACCTGATTAATGCCTATGACAATTCTATCCGCTACACGGATAATTTTCTGGTTCGTCTGATAGATATGCTTCGAGAACAACATGTCAATTCTGCCCTGATATACACTTCAGACCATGGAGAAGATATTTTCGATGACAACCGGCATCTCTTTCTGCATGCTTCACCGGTACCTTCCTATTATCAGATACATGTGCCATTCTTTATTTGGATGTCCGAAAACTACCGGCAGAGATACCCATCGTTATTGGAGGCCGCACAAGCCAATAGGCAGAAGAATGTATCTTCCAGTGCCTCATTCTTCCAGACAATGCTGGAAATAGGTGGAGTGGAGACCCCATACCGGAATGACTCTTTATCTGTCACCAGCGCTCTGTTTATCGAAAGACCCAGAGTCTATCTGAACGACCACAATGAAGCCCGCACACTGGATGATGTCGGTATGCTCAAGGAAGACTTCAAGATGCTGGAAGAGAAAGGCATTAGGTAATCAGGGAAAGAGAGCAGGCTGTTGCTATTTTGCCCTGATTCTTGATATAAAATTCTGAATCACCGGATACATCTCCTCTACCGTATTCAGCTCCATGCAAGCCGTCTCCAACGGGCACCAGCCGGTCTTGTCACGGTTAATGATATGGGGAACCTCTTGGGCAAAAGTCGTTTCAATTCCTGCTTCGCACAGCAATGCCAGCGCAGGAGTGCTGATTATATCGGCATAGACCGTTTTAAAGCCTCCCAGTACCATCAAAGCAGCGGCACCTTTCCCTATAACCTTATCGGCAATGGCAGCCCCCTTCATAAATGCAGAATCTGCCTGGTACAAATCATACAAATCCGCTACTCCCCGTTGGGTGAAAGTACGGACTTCCTCCCGGTTCTTCATAACACAAGAGTATCCTCCCTTGTGCAGTATGTCAATGATACTCTCCATTTTATAAAGTCTCTTGTTTCAACTGTTCTACAAATTTGTCAATACGATGCAGTTCTTTGGGAATATCAATCGTTTGCGGGCAATGCGGAGAACACTGGTTGCACCCGGTACAATGGTCGGCCTGCCTCAGTTTGGGTACACTTCGGTCATATCCTACGAGAAAAGCACGGCGTGCTTTCCGATAATTCTCATCCTGGCTGCTTTCCGGCACATTTCCTTCATTGACACATTTATTGTAATGTATCAATATGGCAGGAATGTCAATTCCATACGGGCAAGGCATGCAGTACTTGCAGTCGTTGCAAGGTATGGTGGGGTACTCCATCATCAAATCTGCCGTATCATACAGATACTGAGTTTCCTCTTCCGTGAGTGGTACCAATGGAGAGTAAGTACGGATGTTATCCTGCAAATGTTCCATATAAGTCATGCCGCTCAGCACTGTCAGTACATCCTGGGGAGAACCGGCATAACGGAATGCCCAAGACGCCACACTGCGTTCGGGTTCGCGCTGCTTCAGCCGTGCCACAATATGGTCGGGGACATTGGAGAGCCGCCCACCCAGCAGAGGCTCCATAATGACAGCAGGGATCTTACGCTTGGCCAGCTCGTCATACAGATACTCTGCCTTGAAGTTGCTGCCCGAAGCATGTTTCCAGTCCACATAATTCAACTGTATTTGTACAAAGTCCCAATGAACTTCACCACGGTCATGCATCTGCAAGGCATAGTCATAGACTTCGATATCTCCGTGGAACGACCATCCCAAACGGCGGATGCGTCCTGCTTCACGCTCCTTGACAAGAAAATCAATCATACCGTTGTCTATGTAGCGTTTGCGGAATTGCTCCATGCCACCGCCACCAATCATGTGTAGCAGATAGTAGTCTATATAGTCCACCTGCATATCCTCGAACGACTTACGGTACATGGCGATGGAACCCTCGCGAGTCCAGGTATCAGGATGAAAATTGGATAGTTTGGTGGCAAGATAGAACGATTCGCGTGGATGGCGTTTCAGAGCTATTCCCGTAGACTTCTCACTCCATCCTTGTACATACATCGGAGACGTATCGAAATAATTCACGCCATGGGCAATGGCATAATCCACCAGTTCGTTTACAGCATCCTGGTCTATCATTTCCCCTTTTCCATCCGGAGCAGGAACGGTAGGCCAGCGCATACAGCCATATCCTAAAATAGAAACTTTGTCACTCCCCAAACCAGGAAAACTACGATAGGTCATTTTATCCGTCGGAATGGGGCCCAATACTTTACTGCCTTCACTGCTTCCTTCCTTAGAACCACATCCATAGAGGGCAGCAGTAGATGTGGCGGCTGTAATTCCCACTATCTTCAAGAAATCACGACGGTTCATATTGTTTTTATGATGTTCTTCCATACTTATAGAAATTCTACTTTGTTATATAATTCGATGTCTTTCATGTCCTTCCACATAGATGGCACTGAACGGACGGGCCGGACAAAGATTCTCACATGCCCCGCAGCCGATACAACGCTCCACATTGATTACCGGAATCTTTGGAGAATCCTTGTCTTCAGGTATACTCGGCACCATTTGTATGGCTCCCGTCGGACAATGGCGTGCACAGTTGCCACACTGCACACCATCCGTCAGTGGTATGCAATTTTTCTTTACCCACACGGCATGCCCTATCTGAACGGATGATTTATCAGCTTTGGTTATCGGACGGATAGCCCCTGCAGGACATACCTCCGAACATTTTGTACATTCCGGTCTACAATAGCCGCGTTCGTATGACATTTCCGGTTGCATCAATTTCCTTAAGTCTGCAGAAGGACGAAGAACCTGATTGGGACATGCCGACACACAGAGCTGGCAGGCCGTGCAGTGTTGCGCCATATTGCAGGCACTCAATGAGCCGGGAGGAGTGAGGGGAGTGCTTCGCTCAGGAATCTTCTTATCTTCAATGGCTGCCAGTCCTCCGTCTACTTTCTTTTCCTGCGCTTTTAAAACAGAAGTGGCTGCAACCAGAGCCGTTGCTGTGAAAAAACTGCGGCGGGTTTCGTTTATCTGTTCCGAATCTGCCTTGCCCGCAGCAGGTTTACCGAAAGGATGATACTTGTAGGAAATGGCTCCATGCTTGCACTTCTCAATGCAGTTCATGCAAACCACACACCGGCTTGCATCAATCTGATGCTCCTTAAAGTTGATGCAGGCTGCCTTGCAGTTGCGTGAACAAAGACTGCATTGGTTGCACTTTTCCGAATCTATTGTGATGCGGAAAAGCGAATAACGTGAAAGGAAGCCCAAGACCGTTCCTACCGGGCAAATCGTATTACAATAGGTTCGTCCGTTGCGTCCGGCCAGAACAACAAGCACAGCCAAAGTAGCGGCAGCAATAATAAAAGTCGGCAGGCTCTTCAACCATACATCCGTTTCATAAAAGGCATAACTGTCTGCCCGTTCAGCCAGATAAGCAAGCAGATTGTTGCCCCATTGCCATATAGGTTGAAAAAGATTATTGGCAATACGTCCGTATGCACTATAGGGTGCAAGTAGAGCAGCCAATGAACCAATTCCGGCAATCAAAGCAATGATAAACACACCCAATACGCCATAGCGCAGCCAAGATAAGGCCGGAGAATAAGAGTAAGGAAGCTTCCTGCGTTTTTTAGGTTGCCGGCCCAGCCATGCCAGTATATCCTGAAATACCCCTAAGGGGCAAATCACAGAACAATAGATACGCCCGCATACCAAAGTGAGAATTACAAGAAACAATATCACTCCCACATTTAGCGCCAATACAGCCGGCAAAAACTGGATTTTGGCCAACCAGCCGAACCACCCATGCAACGTTCCCGTAAAATCAAGGAACAACAAGGTGATGAGTACAAAGCAAATCATTGCAAAAGTCAGTCTAATCTTCCGTAACATGATAATCCTTTATTTTGAGTTCCTAAACTATATCAGCGATATGAGTACAAAACAACTGCCGAAATAGTGAAATTTTATTTATGCAAAAATACATAAAAAAAGAAAGGTATCATCATTCAATGGAATTAAAAACGAAAGAAAGAAGGACAAATACAAAATGCTCCCATTTGCAGTATTAATTAAGTTCCCCTCCTCGTTACGGCCGGATAAAAGCCAATCTCTTATTTTCTTCTGCAAACAGAATAGCCGTATTGATTAATGCCAAATGCGAATAAGCTTGTGGAAAATTCCCCAGTTGTTCCTTCGTATTAAAATCAATATCCTCACTGAATAACCCCAAATGATTGGAATATGTCAGAACATCATCAAACAAACAACGGGCTTCTTCCTTTTCTCCGATAACAAAAAGCGCACGTATCAGCCAAAAAGTGCAAATGGTAAAAGCCGAAGAAGGAAGCCCGAAATCATCTTCGCTGTTATACCGGTACATCAATCCCTTATGCAAAAGAGCTTTTTTCACAGCCTTCACTGTCTTATGGTATCGGATATCGTCTGCTGCAATAAAACCGTAAGGTTCCATCAACAGCAAAGAGGAATCCATTGCCATATTATCATAAGTCTGCGAGAAACTTTGAAGTTCTTCCTTCCATCCATATGTCATTACATCCTGCCATACCTTGTCAGCTTCCTTTTGCCAACGTTCACTATAACCGTATTTATTGAGCATGGAAGCTATCTTTGCACCACGGTCCAAAGCCACCCAACACATCACTTTGGATGAAACAAAATGGCGGCTTTCTCCTCTGATTTCCCATATCCCCTTATCTGGTTTCTTCCAATCTTCCATTACCGTGGAAAGAATGCTCTTTACCATTTCCCACATATCCTCTATTTCGTCTAATGTACCGGGCATCAGCCGATAGTACTGGTAAATCAAATCCATCAGATAACCGAACGAGTCATTCTGCTTTTGATGGTAAGCATCATTACCTATCCGTACTGGTTTGGAATTCTTATATCCGGACAAATGCTCCAGAATAATCTCGGTCAGCTGCCTTTCTCCCCGAATGCCGTACATTATCTGATAGGATTCGTGCTTGGATACGAAAGTGGACTGTATGAACTTCATAAAACGTCTTGCTGCCCCTATATGGCCTATCTGGAACAAAGTTTCGATAGACATGGAGGCATCCCTCAACCAACAGAACCGATAATCCCAATTACGTACTTCGCCGACGGATTCGGGCAAACTGGTAGTAAGGGCGGCCAGTACGGCTCCGTTATAGTAAGACATCAGTTTCAAAACCAGCATGCTTCTTTCTATCACATCATTATAGAGAGAATATTTCTTAGTACGGTTGGTCCAATTAAGCCAATAAACCAAAGTACGGCAATATTCAATTTTTTCCCGTTCAATGTCCACCGGAATGACCTTTTCATTGTATGACAAAAGAAAGAACTCATCTTTTTCCAATATAATTTCTTTTTTCTGTTCGATGTTCTGCAAAGGAAGGGAAGAATACAAATATTGTCTATCTTTATTATCAGAAGAACAATAGCTTTCTATAAATTCAGAAGTGACATTATGAATCACTTTACCTTGCGCATAATTGGGAGCAGGGACATAGTTTACTTTGAAACGGGGCTTACCTTTTATCCACCTCACATATCGATACAATTCTGCCGGAAGATAATGGGCATTTTCGCAGGAACGGTAATAAGGCATGTAATCAAGTACGACAAATTCTCCCTCTTTCGAAGAAAAAGAAGTAGACAATATGTTAGTGTGAGGAACGTAAGATTGTGAGATATGATAGTCTTCTGTAACGTCAAATCCAAAACTTCCTCCTCTTTCCCGATCAAGTAGTGATGCAAAGATAGACGGAGAATCAAAATCGGGAAAACACAACCAGTCTATGCTGCCTTTTTCGGATATAAGTGCGGCAGTCCGACAATTGCCTACTACCCCATAATTTAAATTACTCATTTTTACTATTTTGTTTTTAACAAGTCTCTGAAAAAATCGAATACCCCTTTCAAGCTCGTTTTGACATTCTCGCCAATGGGTTGTTTCATGTCTTTCTTGTTCGCCAGAATTTGAAGAAAAGGCAGGACTTCCGTTTGTGATGGCATATTATAGCTTGCTGCCTCCGACACATATCCCACCTTGATTGTCACTGCATTCACCGGCAAAGCTTTGAACATATCTTCATCCGTAGTATCATCTCCCATAGCTATGATAAAGTCATAATGTTTCTTTTCCAACTGGCGTCTCACTTCGGAACCTTTATTATAATCGGGAGACTTAATCTCCACCACTTTATCTCCTTGTATGATTTGCAGCTTTTGCTGTATACAGATGTTAACCAGCACATTGATAAGTTGCTGTGCCCGCAAAGCTCCTAACCATGCATCACTTTCCCGGTAATGCCATGCCAAAGTCGTTTCCTTGACTTCAAGGTGGGAACGAGGCGTCTTTTCGACAAAAAGCTTCAAGATGGACACCAATCCGGAACTCCATTCCGCTTTGTTTATGTTTTTGTGCCAGATGCCATTTTCCTTATAGAAAGCACCATGTTCCGCAGCCATTGCAATAGGTAAATTTCCCAACCATTTTTCTAAAGTAAAATGGTCGCGACCACTATTCACAACAACATGGTTGGCCGGGTCGGAAACCAGCTTCTGCAATGTGGCAATGAGTTCAGGGGTGGGCTTAGCATTTTCCGGTCGTGTATTGAGCGACGCCAACGTTCCGTCATAATCCAGCAAGATAAGCCGTTGCTTAGCCTGGTTATATTTCATTTTGATGGCACCAATAATACCGGCGGATATCCTTTTCTTACGAAGCTGTTCATTCTTACGGCACGTATCGCTCCATTCACTTACAAAGTCTGCCGCCCACTTATTAACCGTTTGTACGGAAATAATTTTCTGCATGTGTTGCAAGCGTTTCAGTTGTTCCTGTTCGGGCATCTCCAAAGCCCGACAAATGGCCTGCTTTATCTCCTCAGTGTCATTGGGGTTAATCAACAATGCATCCGTCATCTCAATAGCTGCACCTGCCATTTCACTCAAAATCAAAACACCCGGATTATTATTTTTCGAGGCTACATATTCCTTGGCAACCAAATTCATGCCATCACGAAGTGGAGTTACCAAAGCTACATCAGCTATATAGTACATTGCCACCAGTTCTTCAAATGAAAAACCGTGATAGAAATAGCAAACCGGAGTCCAGTCCATCGTAGAATACTGTCCGTTTATAGAACCTATTTCTTCGTCAATCTTGGTTTTTAGCTCAGCATAACTATCTACATGGTCACGTGATGGAACAATGACCATTGCCAATGTAACTTTTCCACAATATTCAGGATGACATTCTAAAAAAGCAGCAAATCCCCATAAACGGTGCAGAATGCCTTTGCTATAATCCAAGCGGTCTACAGAAAGAATCAACTTATGATTCCCGAAAAATTTCCGTGTACGGTCTATCGCCCGCCGTACTTCCGGTCTGGAAGAAGCATTGTGATACAGTCCGTAGTTGATTCCCATAGGAAGAGCATCGGTCCTAACTACTCTATTCCCGAGTTGTGCTTCGTCCAGTTTAAAGTCAATACGCAATACCCGTTCGACAGCACTGATAAAATGCCGCATATAGTCATGAGTATGGAAAGCTATAAAGTCAGCACCCAATAATCCTTTCAGGATTTCTGCACGCTCCGGTAATATCCGGAAAAGTTCATAGGAAGGGAAAGGGATATGATGGAAATATCCGATATTCAAATCCGGGTAAACCTTCCGAAGCATTCCGGGAAGCAGCATTAGCTGATAGTCTTGAATCCACACCTTGTCACCTGGACGTATCACGCGGCAAATGGCATCGCAGAACAACTGGTTCACTTCCTGATACGATTGCCAGAAAGAGTTCCGATACAGCGTATAAACAAAAAAGTAGTGACATAATGGCCAAATAGTACTATTACTATAGCCTTCATAATAATTCTTTATCTGTATTTCGGACAAGAATACTGGGTGGAAATTTATTCCTTCCAATCTAGAAGTGATTTCCTCTTTACTTTCTTCGTTGTCAACGCATATTCCAGGCCATCCAATCCAATGTTTTTCGTAGGAAATCTGAAGTGAGTCCAAACCGGTAGCCAGTCCACCTTCACTTCGTGAAAACACGAACGTTTCATCCTCTTTGGTAACCTTAACGGGTAATCTGTTTGATATAATATAAAGTTTCATGTATGAGTTAACACAAGAAATATGCCAATTCATACAATATTTTATTTATTGCTTAAAATCAGTATTTTAGAAAAAGATAAAGAGAAAAACAAACATTCAAAAATGAAAAAGAATGTTCCATTTCGATATGGTCCTACTATTACCAATTATCACTGAAAATGTCTTTCTTCACCAATGCTTCAATTCTTTGCTTATAGCAATTTATCCCTTCTGCTATATTTTTACTAGCTTCCGAAGTCCCCATTCCATAGACTACAAGAGGAGTTTGCCATATCATTCCAGCATGTACAGCACTTGCTTGATAAGGTCTTAACAACTCATCCACCGTAAAACGATTTCTTCCTCCGCTTCTATAAGCATCATGTTCAGAGCCGGCAGTAGTGACCACCATCAATGTCTTACCAGCCACAGCAGGAGTTTTTGCCAGATAAGTAAATACTTCATCCAACCATCTCTTCAATAAAGAAGGAGCCGACATCCAATAGAACGGAAACTGAAATACAAGCGCAGATGCATGCGATATGATAGTGCTCCATATCTCTGCATTAAAAGCATCTTCCATACGCATCTCATATAAATTGTATATGGCTACCTCTCCCATGTCACTAATAGCATCCATCAATGCCTTGTTAGCTCGCGACTCTTTTATATTGGGATGTGTCAGAAGAACCACTACTTGCTTTGAATCTTTATCCATATTGTTTTTCTTTTAGTTTAAAATCATTGATGTGTGTACAAATATACAAAATATAGATATACGAGTAGGAGGAAATAAAAGTTTTCTTCCTACTTTCATTTTCTGACATATATTTTCGAATGTGACGAAAGAGGCGGAAAGCGGGTGAGGGCAAAGGTATAAAAACAAACTTCTGAAGAATTTATGATGCGGACTAACGAAAAATAATGTATCATCCCCATATAGATTTACTAGTGATTCCGTATGAGGAGCTTATACCCATCAAAGCATGTTCTTGTTAAGACAAATTAAAAAAGGAACAACAGTAGTTGTTCCTTTTTTAAGTACACCCTCAGGGATTCGAACCCTGGACCCACTGATTAAGAGTCAGTTGCTCTACCAACTGAGCTAAGAGTGCATTCCTTATTTCTTGTTTGCGGGTGCAAAAGTAGTCCTTTTATTTTATTCGTGCAAACAAAACGGTGTATTTTTTGCGATGAAATGGGATTTTTTATTCAAACTCGTATAAATCAGAAGGAGTAGTACGCTTCAAAGCACACAACTGTACATCCTTTCCTACGATAATTCCTTTTTCCCTTAATTTCCATTCCACTGTTTTATATGCCAATTCAGGATGATTGTTGTCCTTGCTCAAATGACAAAGCCAAATATACTGTAAATGTTCCGTCATATTTTCCGAAAGAAATTCAGCAGTAGCAATATTACTCATGTGTCCGGTGCGGCTGGTAATCCGTTCTTTCAGGTATTGGGGGTAGGTACCCATGCGTAACATTTCCTCATCGTAGTTGGCTTCCAATATCAGATAATTGGCCTTTCTGATATATTCTGCGGCCGTAGGAGTAATTTCACCAAGGTCTGTAAGAAAAGCAAACACTTTTCCGCCTATCTCAATGCAATAGCCCACATTATCCGTGCCATCATGAGGTACCTCGAAAGATTCGATATGAAAATCTTCCAACTGCATGGGTTGCTGCTTTTCCAGGTAACGGACAGACGAATATAACTTTTCTGTCATGCAATAGCTCCGGTTGATGCCCTCATGAATCCGGGCGGTTGTATAAATAGGAATATTCAGTTTTTCACCCAATCCGCCTACTGCTTTGATATGGTCCGCATGATCATGCGTAACAAATACCGCACGTATCATTTCCATGCTGATACCTGCTTCTTTCAGTCCTTTTTTTATCGTCCGTACTGCAATGCCGGCGTCGATGAGTATTCCATATTTTTCTGTGCCTATATAATAACAGTTGCCGCTGCTTCCACTGGCAAGGCTTATAAATTTTACTTTCATCCTAATCTCCTTAATTACAAAAAAGCCGTCGCTTTTAAAAAAAGTGACGGCAAATATACAAAAAGTATGCAATATATAAACCTTATGCCTTCTTCTTTTTGTCGATGAATTCGGTAGTTTTGGCAAAAACGAATAATGCTATTGCTGCAACCAATCCTATAGCAGCGAAATAATACCAGATATAATGTGCATTGACACTGGCTGCTTCCCACGCTTCGCGGGTTTCAAACAAGACTGGATCAGGACAATATTTTGTCAGAAGCACCCCCGCAATACCAAACCCGAAAATAGAAGAGAGGAATGAATGAAGATGACTGAAACCGAGGTACATACCTTCTTCACCTTTGGGGGCCTGCAAAGAAAAGTACTCCAGATAACGCGGTGAGATAAAACATTCTGCCAAAGCTTGCACAACAATACCAAGTACCATCATTAAAGTAATATTGCTCATGCCGGAAATAATATCGTTGCCCAGCAAATTACCGCATGCCATCAGCAATGCCGATACCGGAATAAGAAACATGCCTATATTCATAGAAGTAATAGCTGTGCGCTTTGCCATCCACCGGGTGATAAAACTTACGCAGCAAACCACTACAAACGGGTTTACATTGGCTATCCACCCCGGTTTGGCTGTTTCACCCGCCATACGGATGACATATTTGGGCATAGTTGCATAGAGCTGTTGCTGCACCATCCAAAAGCCGGTTACGATGAGGATAAGAATCAACAAACGCCAATTAGTGATAATACGCAGAAAACCTTGCCCAATTTCACGCATGCTTTTCCCTTCACCTGCTGTATGTGCCGATTTATACAATAAGACGACAGCCAATAATGCAAGCACCGTCATGGCAGCCGAGAAGTAATTGATATAAATATAAGCCTGCTCACCGATAACATTCCGTAGAGGATCGACCACCGTTTTTCCGGTAAAAGCTCCTATATTCACCATCATATAGAAGATGGAATAGCCGCGAGCACGGGTAGCCTCTGTTGTTTCCTTAGCCACCGATCCCGATATGATAGACTTGATGAACGAGCCTCCTACCATGATAACAAACAATACGGGGATAATCATCCAACGGTCATTACTATCCGGCAATCCGGAAAAACGGGTTGTCTCACCATACTCCACCAGACCGGCTGCTTCCAGTAGGGTGGGAAGCAATCCCAAGCCCAAATACCCGATGGAAAGCAGTGAAAAAGCAATAATCATCGACTTTCGGAAACCTATCTTATCGGCATATGCGCCCGTAAAGATAGGCAACAAATAGAGCCCTCCCGAAAACAGACCGGAAATCATGCTTGACTCAAAATCATTGAAACCTAAAATATTGGAAAGATAAATGGTAAGAACAATAAATACGGCATAATATGCCATGCGTTCGAACAGTTCTACTGTACTGCTTACCCAAAAAGCTCTGCTGAAGCCTTTGGAAGCGGGTTGGGGTGATGTCATCATCCTTTTGTACGATTAAAATTTATGTATTAAATGAAAAAATAAGTGCAAAAATAGGAAATTAATATTGTGTTTGCAAGATATTAATTTTCTGCAAACACAATATTAATAAGTTGCAGACAAGATATTAACTTCCCATTTATCACTATTTATCTTTTCATTTATATAGAATACTCCGTATCTTTGGACGCTTTTATAAAACGACCATTCATGAAAGATAAAATCGAATTTATAGCTTTTGACGCTGATGACACACTGTGGGAAAGCGAACTTTATATTCAGGAGTTCGAGCACAAATTCTGTAACCTTTTAAGGCAATATCTGCCTGCTTCATCCATATCACAAAGGTTTTTTGAAACAGAAATGAAGAATCTGCATATGTATGGCTATGGGCTGAAGAGCATAATGCTCAGTATGACTGAAACCATCTGCAAAGTGACAGACGGAAACGGGAATATGCATCTTATAGAAGAAGTAATAGGATGGGGACAAGAGCTTCTGCAGAAACCGGTTACACTACTGGAAGGCGTGAAGGAGACCATATCGTCACTTCATGGGAAATATAAATTGGTGTTGGCCACTAAGGGGGACTTGTTCGACCAGAAAAGAAAAATAGAAGCTTCCGGACTGCGAGAATATTTCCATCATATCGAAATTATGAGTGACAAGAAAATCGATGATTACCAGAGGCTGATTGATACATTGGGCTGTCCGCCTGAAAAACTCCTGATGATAGGTAATTCTGTAAAATCAGACATACTTCCGGTATTGGAACTTGGGGGATACGCTGCCCATGTACCATACCACGTGACTTGGGCATACGAGCAACATGAAGGGGAAATACGACATCCCAATTTTATACGATTGGATAGTATCAAAGGAATATTAGATAAGCTATAAGTTATGGGTGAAACTGCATAACTTATAGCTTACTATTGCTTTTTAGAATTGGAAGAAATTCTTAGCGTTATAATAGCTGATATCTTCAATCATCTGGTTTACGCGTTCCATCTCGGAAATAGGAATTTCACCATTTTCTACATCACGGCCTACAAGATTACACAATGTACGGCGGAAATATTCATGGCGCGGATAGGAGAGGAAGGAACGGGAATCGGTCAGCATACCAACAAATCGGCTCAATAAGCCCAGTACAGAAAGAGCATTCATCTGCTTTTCCATACCATCCTTCTGGTCAAGGAACCACCAACCGGAACCGAATTGAATCTTACCGGCAACCGTACCATCCTGGAAGTTACCCAGCATAGTAGCAATGACTTCGTTGGCGCATGGATTCAAATTATAAAGAATAGTCTTGGTCAGCTTACCATTGGAGTTTAAGCGGTCGAGAAATTTAGCCATAGCTTTTGCTGTAGTAAATTCGCCAATGGAATCAAAACCGGTATCAGGACCTAACAGTTTGAACATCTTACTATTGTTGTTGCGAATAGCACCATAATGGAACTGTTGTGTCCAACCTTTCTCCCAATCCATTTCGCCGAACACAACCAGCATGGCCGACTTGAATTTCAGAATTTCCTCCTTCGTCAATCCAGTACCGCCATATACCTTGTTAAAGATAGCCTTAACTTCCGCTCCTGTATAATCCTCGGCATAGAATTCTTCAATTCCGTGGTCAGACAGTTTACATCCTTGTTCCGCGAAAAAATCGTGACGCTTACGCAAGGCAGCAACCATATCGTCAAAGCAGGAAATAGCCACATCGCTCACTTCGGCCAACTTTTCTACATATGCGCGAAAATCGGCAGGAACTTCCACCGCCATTGCCTTATCCGGACGCCAAGTAGGCAACATCTTGATTTCAAAACCGCTCTCGCGTGTCTTGATATGATATTCCAAGGAATCAATAGGATCATCTGTAGTACAAACCACTTCCACGTGATAACGGCGCATCATGCCACGGGCGGAATATTCAGGCTGTTTCAGCTTCTCATTACATTCATCATAAATTTCACGGGCCGTATGAGGATTGAGAATTTTATCGATTCCAAAAGCGGTCTTCAATTCAAGGTGAGTCCAGTGGTACAACGGATTACGGAAAGTATAAGGTACCGTTTCGGCCCACTTCTCAAACTTTTCCCAATCTGTAGTATCCTTACCGGTACAGAAACGTTCGTCCACACCATTGGTACGCATGGCACGCCACTTGTAGTGGTCACCTCCCAACCAAATCTCAGTCAGTGACTTAAACTGATAGTCTTCCGCCACCATTTGAGGAATCAAGTGACAATGATAGTCGATAATCGGCATTTTAGCCGCATGCTCGTGGTACAACTTCTGTGCTGTTTCCGTTTGCAACAGAAAGTTTCCGTCCATAAAGTTTTTCATCTTCTTGTGTTTTAAGTATCTAAAAATATTACTTTCTATTTATTACACCTATATAGTATTGATTGTAAAGCTAATAGGTCGTATAATTGTTTTTAGTTTTATTAACCGTTATCGAACACAAAAGTAGAAATTTTACTTGGAGAAACAAAATAATTCGTATCTTTGCGGCGAATATTTATAATATTTAAGCTTCAGACGTCTCACCTTTACCGCCTTAGGCAGCATACCTCAAGATGGAAAACAAGAACTATACCATTAAAGACATAGCACGCATGGCCGGCGTCTCTGCCGGCACTGTAGACCGCGTACTGCACAACCGCGGAGACGTATCCGTTTCCAGTAGGGAAAAAGTCCAGAAAGTACTCGACGACATAGATTATCATCCCAATATGTTTGCCATCGGGCTGGCGGCTAAAAAGCGCTATCATATTGTCTGCATTATACCTTATTATATAGAACATGATTATTGGCATGCTGTAGCAGCGGGAATTGACCGTGCCGCACAAGAATTACGGCCGTTCAATGTTGGAGTTAGCTATCTGTACTATCGGCATGCGGACAAATCCTCCTATAAAGAAGCATGTGCTGTGCTCCGGGAGGAAAATGCCGACGCCGTACTTGTTGCCCCGAATTTCCGAGAGGAGACCATAAAACTCACTACTTATTTGGAGGAAGCGGATATTCCCTATGCATTCATAGACTTCAATATTGAACAGACGCATGCCTTGTGTTATATCGGACAAGACTCCAAAACCAGCGGATACATTGCTGCCAAGATTCTGATGCGTAGCTATGAAAAAAGGCAGGAGCTTGTGTTATTCCTGAGCAATCAGAAAAACAATCCGGCAGAAATCCAGATGCAACGCCGCCTCGAGGGGTTCATGCAATACCTTTCCGAGGAACATAAGGATTTGACTATCCATGACATTGTGTTGCACAAGGAAGATACTGACGGCAACAGACGGATATTGGATGCTTTTTTTAAAGAACATCCCCAAGCCGTACTGGGAGCTGTTTTTAATTCCCGTGTTTATCAAGTGGCAAGTTATCTGCACGAAAAGGGGTGGAAGCTGGCAGGACTTGTGGGATATGACCTTTTACACAAAAATACAGAGTTCCTGAAAACCGGTGAAGTAACCTTTCTCATCGGTCAACGTCCAGGCCTGCAAGGCTATTGTGGCGTAAAGACTTTATGCAACCACGTGGTATTTAAAAGACCGGTCACTGCAGTGAAATACATGCCCATCGACATATTGATGAAGGAAAACATAGACTTTTACTTTGAGTTTGAATAATTAAAAAATTACATATCAACCATTTAAATGAAAGCATTAAACAAAGAAACTGCTCCCAAAGCACAACGCCCGGAACGCATTATCCAGTTTGGCGAAGGTAATTTCCTTCGCGCATTTGTGGATTGGATTATTTATAACATGAATCAAAAGACCGATTTCAACAGCAATGTAGTAGTAGTCCAACCCATTGATAAAGGTATGGTTGACATGCTGAATGCCCAGGATGACCTTTATCATGTAAATCTGCAAGGTCTGGATAAAGGAGAAACCATCAACAGTCTGACTATGATAGATGTAATCAGCCGTGCCTTAAACCCCTATACTCAAAACGATGAGTTCATGAAATTGGCCGAACAACCGGAAATGCGTTTTGTCATTTCCAACACGACGGAAGCAGGTATAGCCTTTGACCCTGCTTGTAAGCTGACAGATACACCGGCGTCTTCTTATCCGGGTAAACTGACACAGCTGTTGTATCACCGCTTCAAGACATTCAACGGCGACAAGAGCAAAGGACTGATTATCTTCCCTTGCGAACTCATCTTCCTGAATGGCCACAAGTTGAAGGAGACAATCTATCAATACATTGAATTATGGCAATTGGGTGATGAGTTCAGAGCTTGGTTTGAGGAAGCCTGCGGTGTGTATGCAACACTGGTGGACCGTATCGTTCCAGGATTCCCCCGCAAAGACATTGCCGCTATAAAAGAAAAGATACAGTACGATGACAATTTGGTAGTGCAGGCTGAAATTTTCCATTTATGGGTCATCGAGGCTCCGCAAGAAGTCGCCGAAGAATTCCCTGCCGACAAAGCCGGACTGAATGTATTGTTTGTTCCTTCTGAAGAACCTTACCACGAAAGAAAAGTAACCTTGCTGAATGGACCTCATACCGTATTGTCTCCAGTAGCCTATCTGTCGGAGGTAAATATTGTACGCGATGCCTGCCAGCATCCTATAATCGGACAATACATCCATAAAGTGATGTTTGACGAGCTGATGGAAACGTTGAACCTGCCGAAAAACGAATTGAAAAAGTTTGCAGAAGATGTATTGGAGCGCTTCAACAATCCGTTTGTTGACCATGCCGTAACCAGTATTATGCTGAACTCTTTCCCTAAATACCAAACCCGTGACCTTCCTGGCCTGAAAACCTACTTGAAACGTAAAGGAGAACTGCCGAAAGGTCTGGTATTGGGACTGGCTGCCATCATCACGTACTACAAAGGAGGTACCCGCGCAGACGGCACAGAAATCATCCCGAATGATGCTCCCGAAATCATGCAGTTATTGAAAGACCTTTGGGCAACGGGGGATACCCGCAAAGTGGCAGAAGGCGTATTGGCAGCCAAAGACCTTATCTGGGGGGAACACGGAGACTTGAATACCGTTCCAGGATTGACAGACATGATTACCTGCTTCTTAAAATCCATCCAAGAAAAAGGCATGCAGGAAACAGTAAAAGGTATTCTTTAATTCCTATGATTTTAAACAAGCAGACCGTACAAAAGGAGTTTTTATACGGTCTGCTTTATTTATACCACATTTGATGGGAAATAATTAAGCCACAGTTTTCTTTTTTGTCTAAAGGCTTTCCTGCTCTGCTGCCCGCAATATAAAAGTAGTGGCACCAATAGTTACAATGGCTCCATCCTCAATGCGAATGCGGTCTTTGTCACCCAAAATTTCATTATTAAGGAAAGTTCCCGTCAGGCTGGGAGCATCGCGTAAGGTATAAATCAACACTCCCTGCTTATTACGCTTTACATTAATGATACAGTGACGCCGGTCCATACTCATATCCGAAGTCTCAATCGGCACATCGATAACATTCCCCACGCAACGCCGGCCTATGATATTGTCACCTTCTTGCAATGGAAGTACCTGCTTAAAACCAAACACGTTCTCAATGACCGTGATGCTGCCAAAAGCCTCTTTAAACTCCGCTTCATCCGGACGTTCTTCCTTTTGAGGGGCTTTCATCTTTGATTTACCTAAACGGATACTGAACTGCTTCTTACACTGGTCACATACAAAGACCAGTGATTGGCCTTCGGTATACTTGGTTTCATCGAATGTTAAGTAATTCTCACATTTGGGACAACGGATACGCTTCATGATAGTTAAAAATTAAAGAATTAAAAAATAAAGCAAGGGTAGATTACTTTCTACTTCTTTAATACCCAAGCGTTCTTATACGTTTCATTCTGGCGAACTCTGTTCAATGCCTGATATGCTTCTGTTTCTGTGCCACAAGACTCAATGCTGACACGCATTTTACCATCTCCAACAATTGCTTTTGCATGAGGGTAACCTTTTTCAATCAGTTGCTTTGCCATTGCTTCGGCATCCTTCTCAGTACCTACACTGGCAATGATGACGTGGTATTTCTGTGCAGAGACAAGTGACGGGGCGACAGTCCCTGCTGTGGTCTTTTGAATTTCACTCTTTGTTGTTACAGATGTTGAAGAGGACACTTCTGCCGCCTGCTGCTTAGGCTGAGAAACAACCGGAGCATTCTGCGCGTTAGCTTGGCCCACCTTAACCTCTCTTACGGCAACCGGAACCACCTTTTTCTTTGCCTTCTGCCCCGTGTTTTTTTGAGCCGACGCTTTCGGAGTGTCGGCCTTCCGGCTAACAACAATCGGATTAATGGCAAGGGATTCCTTTTCTATCATCTCAAAAAGTTCATTCGGAAGTAATTGCGCATAATTTCCTTCAACCACTTCCGTATTCTCTATCGGTGTAGACAAAAAGAAAAACAAGGCAACCACTGCAATCATGGCAACCGCATTCGACAAATAGGAACGGTTGAATTTAATCTCAAACCTTCGCTTTTTGTCTTCCGGCACAACTGGAACAGAATAACGGATGGTCTTTTCCATGTACGGTTTCTTCAGTTCCGCCAGTTCCTGCATTTCAAAACTATCCAACCCATATAAGTAAGGAGTGGTTATCTTGTGGTCATAGGGAACAAAGTCATAAATACCATGAATGGAGTAACGCAATTCGCCAATGTTGGGCAAATCCACCTTACCTTCTTCATGGAGAGCAGTGAATATATGCGCCACTTCTTTTTCTACAATCCGCGTAGCATCAGAAAAATCAGTATCATAGACAGCCATATAAGATTGTACAAGTAAGCCGTCATTCATCTTCAGTTGAGGATTGAAACCGATAATACGGGTAGGGGGCAGAAAAACATTCTCTTCCGCTACTCTCATTGCCGGAGTATAATGAGCTACAAATCCTCCCAAACCGGGAACAATGACACAATCGTTCTCCAATAACAATACTTCTATGTGCTGTGCTAATTCAATCATGCTACAAAAGTAGCGGAAATATCGGATATACGCTAGTTTCAGAGCTTTTTTCTTATCAACAAATTATGAACATTGCACATTGAAAATGTATTTGAAAAAGGTTTTTTGGCAAGAGAAGGAATTTTTACCGGAAAAATTTCTACTTTTGTACCGTTTAACTATACTCGTCAAGAATAGAAAGACAATTGTCCTCGCAAGAGTATACAAACCTAAACACTTAACAAAAGACTATTATGCGTATTATTTTCTGTCTGATGGTTTTCTTGTTCATAGGAAAGAACACGATGCTGGCACAGCAGTTGTCCTCATTCGTAGAATATGGAGCAGCCCTGCATACCGGTGACAATACTCCTCTTTGGCAGGTCAGCAACCAGCAAGGACTCACTTCGCTCGACAACAATACTTACATACGTGGAGGAATATCCTACAAACACCAACTTGGAAAATGGAAGTTTGAAGAAGCACTGGATTTGGTTGCAGCAGCCGGATTCAGCACGACCTCCTTCATTGTACAGCAGGCTTACGTAGACATCCGTTACAAGTGGTTTGGATTCTTTGCCGGAAGCCGGGAACAGAATTCTCCATTGCTGAATCAAGAGCTGAGCAGTGGCGGCATGACCTGGTCGGGTAATGCGCGTCCCATCCCACAAGTACAGATAGGCATACCCGAGTATGTACAGTTGCTACCCCGTTTAGGCCTGAAAGGAGAAATCTCGTACGGATGGTTTACAGATAACAAATACCAGCGGGAGCAAGTCGGAGAAAAATACTGGTACACCAAGAGTATCAAATACCATCATAAAGAAGGGTTCCTGCGTATCGGTATACCCAAAGGAAAATGGCAACTGGAACTCGGAATGACCCTCGACACCCAATTCGGAGGATACAAGATTGGAGGTTCCGAATCGGGAGACTTGGGCAACGGATGGAAGGATTACGTACGCGTATTCTTCCCCGGCCACGGGCGTGAGGACGGACCGGTAGGTGAACATCTGGCTTTCCAAGGCAATTTTCTGGGTAGCGAATATATCAAAATGACTTATCGTCCTAAGGAAGATTTCTCCATCAGCGCCTATCTGGACAATCATTTTGATGACTTCTCCGCCATGGCCAAACTCAACGGTTGGGATGGCTTATGGGGTGTGGAATATAAATCCAACCATAGACAAGCCATCAACGGAATCGTTATCGAATATCTCCAGACTACCAATATGAGCGGTCCACTGCACGGTTTGCAAAATTCTGTAGTAGGTAAGACCGGAGGAGCCGACAACTACTACAACAACGGTTACTACCCAGGATGGGCACATTGGGGTATGGCGATAGCCAATCCGTTGATAGCATCGCCTATCTATAATAAGGATGGCGATATGAGTTTCAAGTACAATCGCGTTAAGGCCCTGCATCTGGGATGGAGCGGCGACATCAGCAGTGAGTGGAGATATGTGGCAAAATTGTCCCACAACAGAACTTGGGGAACTCCTCATCGTCCAATACCCGATATATTAGAAAATTTTTCTACTTTTGCATCGTTTTACTATATTCCCCGTAAATGGAAGGGCTGGTGCTTCAACGCGTCCCTTGCATTGGATATGGGAGAGATATATGGAGACAATTTTGGATTCCAACTGAAAGTACATAAAACATTTTAAGAAAATGAACTACATACAAACAGAGATTGACGGCGTATGGCTGATTGAGCCGAAAGTATTCCATGATGCCCGCGGATACTTTATGGAAGCATTTAAGGAAGAAGAGTTCCGTGCACATGTCGGAAACGTTCACTTCATCCAGGACAATGAGTCCAAATCCTCTTTCGGTGTATTACGTGGTCTTCATTACCAGAAGGGTGATTGCAGCCAGGCCAAACTGGTACGTGTCATTAAGGGAAAAGTGCTGGACGTGGCTGTCGACTTAAGAAAATCTTCTCCCACTTTCGGAAAGTATGTCAGTGTGGAGCTAAGTGAGGAGAACAAAAGACAATTCTTCATTCCGCGTGGTTTTGCCCACGGTTTTCTGGTGCTGAGCGATGAAGCTGTCTTTACATACAAGGTAGACAACGTATACGCACCACAATCCGAGGCATCCATCCGTTTTGACGACGAAACCATCGGTATTGAATGGCCCGTTGCTACGGAACAGCTTCTATTATCAGATAAAGACGGACATGCCGTATCGTTCAAGGATGCGGTCTATTATGAATAAAATATGAAAATAGCCATTGTCGGTACAGGATACGTCGGTTTGGTAACCGGAACCTGCTTTGCGGAAATCGGTGTCAACGTTATTTGCGTAGACACGAACAGTGAAAAGATAGAGTCACTGAAAAAGGGTGTTATTCCTATCTATGAAAATGGACTGGAAGAAATGGTTAGCCGGAATGTGAAAGCAGGACGCCTGCAATTCACCACGTCTCTGGAGAGTTGTCTGAATGAGGTGGAAGTGGTATTCAGTGCCGTAGGTACACCACCCGATGAGGATGGAAGTGCCGACTTGAGCTATGTGCTGGAAGTTGCCCGCACCATTGGACGCAATATGCAGAAATATGTGTTGGTGGTAACCAAAAGTACCGTTCCCGTAGGTACTGCCAGAAAAGTGCGGGCTACCATTCAAGAAGAACTTGATAAGAGAGGGATGAACATTGACTTCGATGTCGCTTCGAATCCCGAGTTTCTGAAAGAAGGTAATGCTATCAACGATTTTATGAGTCCCGACCGTGTAGTGGTGGGAGTAGAGTCCGAACGAGCCAAGAAGATAATGAGCAAGCTCTACAAACCATTCCTGCTGAACAACTTCCGTGTCATCTTTATGGACATCCCTTCTGCAGAAATGACAAAGTATGCAGCTAACTCCATGCTTGCCACCCGCATCAGCTTCATGAACGACATTGCCAATTTGTGCGAATTGGTGGGAGCGGATGTAAACATGGTGCGCAGTGGTATCGGTTCGGATACCCGTATCGGACGCAAGTTCCTCTATCCGGGGATAGGTTACGGCGGTTCATGCTTCCCTAAGGATGTAAAGGCACTGATTAAAACGGCTGAACTGAGCGGCTACAAGATGCGTGTACTCCATGCAGTAGAGGAGGTGAACGAGAAACAGAAGAGTATCTTATTCGAAAAGTTGCAGAAGCATTTCAATAATGATTTGGAGGGAAAGACCATTGCCATTTGGGGGCTGGCCTTTAAACCCGAAACAGATGACATGCGTGAAGCCCCGGCTCTGGTATTGATTGACGAGTTGCTGAAGGCCGGTTGTAAAGTACGTGCCTACGACCCGGCTGCCATGAACGAATGCCGACGCCGCATAGGAGAAAGTATTTATTATGCGACAGATATGTATGATGCTGCGCTGGATGCAGATGCACTGATGCTGGTGACCGAATGGAAAGAATTCCGCCTGCCTTCATGGGCAGTCATCAAGAAAACTATGGAGCAGCCGTTGGTATTGGACGGACGTAACATTTATGACAAGAAAGATATGGAAGAACAAGGTTTCACATATCATTGCATCGGAAAATAAAGTTGCAGAAAAAAGAAAAGAAATAAATAGGGACGTTATGACAATAAAAGGAAGTGCGATTCTCATTGTACTTGTTGTCTCATTGGCCTCATGCAGCAACAGACAAACAGGAGAGGTTTCCGTAAAGGAAGACCTCATTGCAAAACAACTGTTACAAGGCATCTGGGTGAACGATGAAACAGAAATGCCGTTGATGCGCATCGAAGGGGATACGGTATATTATGCCAACCCGCAAAGCGCTCCCGTACCTTTCAAGGTTGTTCACGATACAATCTACATATACAGCAATGAACCGGTGGCCTATAAGATAGACCGTCAAACGGAATACAGCTTCTGGTTCCACTCGCTGGCCGACGAAGTAATTAAACTGCATAAATCAGAGAATGCGGAAGATTCTTTGGTTTTCACCAGTCGAGAAGTGGAGGTCATTTCTACTACTCCGGAAGTGATAAAGAAAGACAGTATCGTAACATACAAGAATACAAGATATAGGGGATATGTATATATCAACCCTTCAAAGATGAAGGTTTTCAAGACTTCCTATTCTGAAAATGGAATCAGTGTGGACAATGTGTATTATGATAATGTAATCCACATCTGTGTATACGAAGGGAAGAAGATGCTTTATGGCCAGGACATCACTAAAAAGATGTTTGCGGATATATTCCCTGCCGAAATGCTGGACCAGGCCATTCTTGCCGATATGAATTTCATGGGTGTGGATAGTAAGGGGTACCATTATCAGGCAACCCTCGGCATACCCGAAAGTTCCGTATACAATTTGGTAAATATGATTATTGGTTTTGACAATACAATGAACATAGAAAAAGCGGAATAAATCCGCTTTTTCTATTTCTTTTCTTCACCACAATGTTTATTTCTTCTCGCCGCCATTCTGTGGACGTTTGGCTCTGGGCTTTCCACCTTTACTGTTGTTACGGCCGTTCTTGTTTCCTCCTGGCTTACGTCCGTTTCCACGGCCGCCCCGTCTTCCTCCGTCAAATGCTCTCGGCTTGTATTCGGGGGCTTCGCCCAGCTCCTCGGGAACCGGTATTTTATAGATGTCCCTATCCAGGAATTTTTCGATATTCTTAAAGTTCCCCTGCTCCTTTTCGGAAACGAAAGTGATGGCTACGCCGTCATTATTGGCACGCGCCGTACGTCCGATGCGGTGCACATAATCTTCACTGTCGTGGGGAACGTCATAGTTTATCACCAGACGGATGTCATCGATATCAATACCTCTCGCAACGATATCTGTAGCTACCAGGATATTGATACGTCCTGCCTTGAATTCGTACATCACTTCTTCGCGCTGTGCCTGCTCTAAATCGGAGTGCATTTCACCAACGTTCAGTTTCATCTGCTTCAAGGCTTTGGTCACTTCCTTCACTTTCAGTTTGGAAGAAGCAAAGATGATGACGCGTTCCGGCGTCTCCTCTGCAAAGAGGCTACGGATGATGCCCAGCTTCTGATTCTCGTAGCAGACATAGGCTGCCTGCACAATCTTTTCCGCTGGTTTGGAAACCGCCAACTTCACTTCGGCGGGATTGTTCAGAATGTTGCCAGCCAACTGTTGTATCTTGGCAGGCATGGTAGCAGAGAACATAATGGTCTGCCGCTCTTTAGGGAGAAACTTGACAATCTGCATAATGTCATCATAGAATCCCATATCCAGCATCCGGTCTGCTTCATCCAAAATAAAATAAGAGACACGCGAAAGGTCTACATAGCCAAGACTGAGGTGGGCTATCAGACGTCCCGGAGTGGCAATGACAACATCTGCACCCAATGTCAAACCTCTTTTCTGCTGTTCGAACAGAACTCCGTCATTACCGCCATACACTGCCACACTGGAAACCGGCATGAAGTAGGAGAAGCCCTCCATCTGCTGGTCTATCTGTTGTGCCAACTCACGGGTAGGAGCCATGACAATGCAATTGATAGCATCGGCAGGGTGTCCACCTTCTGAAAGCTTGTTCAATATAGGCAACAAATATGCAGCTGTTTTTCCCGTTCCGGTTTGTGCCACTGCTATTAAATCTCGACCTTCGAGTATGACGGGAATTGATTTTTCTTGTATGGGGGTGCACTCTTCAAAGCGCATGGCATCCAGTGCCTCCAGCACATTGCCATTCAAATGTAGTTCTGAAAACTTCATGTATCTCTTTTAAATTTGAGCACAAAGATAGGACTTTTTTTTGAATGTACTAATGAATTAATGGATATCAATGTATGAATCCTTGAAACCTAAGAAGTAAAGTACCCCGTCCAAACCAATGGTGTTGATGGATTGCTTGGCATTGGCAACTACTTTGGGCTTTGCATGGAAAGCGATTCCAAGGCCGGCAATTCCCAGCATGGGCAGGTCGTTGGCACCGTCGCCCACAGCAATAGTCTGCGCAATATCCACTTTCTCCACCTGAGCTATCAAACGCAGCAACTCCGCCTTACGCTTACCGTCGACTACATCACCGAGATAGCGGCCGGTCAGTTTGCCATCCTCTATTTCCAACTCGTTGGCATACACATAGTCTATACCGTACTTCTTCTGGAGGTACTGCCCGAAGTAGGTAAACCCTCCCGAAAGAATAGCTATCTTGTAACCGTATTTCTTCAAAACATACATCAGGCGATCCACACCTTCCGTAATGGGAAGATTTTCTGCAATCTCCTGCATCACGGACTCATCCAATCCTTTCAATAAAGCCACTCGTTCGCGAAAGCTCTCGATGAAATCTATCTCACCACGCATGGCGCGTTCGGTAATGGCCTTTACCTGGTCGCCCACACCCGCACGTATGGCCAATTCATCAATCACTTCTGTTTCAATCAGCGTAGAGTCCATATCGAAGCAAATGAGGCGGCGCATCCGGCGGTACATATTGTCCAACTGGAAAGAGAAATCCATTTCCAGTTCGGTTGCCAGTTTCATCAACTGTTCTTGCATGGCAATACGGTCTTTCGGAGTGCCACGAACGGAAAATTCGATGCAGGCGCGTGTACGCGATTCGCATTCGTCCAGCGGGATACGTCCTGTAAGGCGCTTGATGGCATCGATATTCATGCCTTGCTCTGCAAGAATACGGGTAACGGCAGATATTTGACGGGCAGACAACTTACGCCCCAATAAAGTAAGAATATAGCGGTTCTTTCCCTGCATATTCACCCAATCCTCGTACTCTTTGGTAGTAATGGGGTAGAAACGGACAGTCACGCCCAGGGAGGAAGCCTTGAAAAGCAGTTCCTTCATAATGAACCCCGAGTGTTGTTCTTCCGTCTTGCACAAAATGCCCAACGAAAGAGTATTGTGAATATCTGCCTGGCCAATATCCAGAATGGTAGCATCATATTTCGCCAGAATTTCCGTCACGGAAGCTGTCAGTCCCGGACGGTCTTCACCCGTAATACGTATTAGGATGAGTTCAGTGTTCAATGGTTGCATAAGTCATCTTTTTGATAGAATAATAGGCTACAAAAGTAAGGAAAATTCCCGCTATTTATGCTAAATAACATAAAAATATGCCTCTAAAAAGTGAGAAAAATGCTTGTTTATTTGGAAGTTTGTTTAGGAATTACTTACCTTTGCACCCGATTTCACAATTAAAAGCTTTGATTATCAGTGTATTTATCACTATTCAAGGCTTTGACAAGACGATGTTCCGGGAAGAAATCACTGTTGAAGGACAGTCCCGGATAGTATTAACCAAAACCGTGCCGCATGAAATATGCAAAATGGATTTTTGTTGTATTACTAATAAGTTCCTTGACTTCTTTTGTAGAAAAAGACAAACCTACCGGAGGTTTGAATGTGGGTGACATGGCCCCGGATTTCAAAATCCAAACCATGTCGGCAGAGCAATCCCAAACCGAACTTTCAGACTTGAAAGGAAAGTATGTATTGCTCAGTTTTTGGGCAAGTTACGACGCGCAGTCCCGGATGCAAAACGCAAGTTTGAGCAATGCGCTTCGCTCTACTGCCCGCAACAATGTGAAGATGGTTTCAGTTTCATTCGATGAGTATCAGTCAATCTTTGAAGAAACCATCCGTAAGGACCAAATAGTTACGCCCACTTGTTTCGTGGAAACTAAAGGCGAATATTCCGGCCTCTTTAAGAAATATCGCTTGGGTCGCGGATTCACTAACTATTTACTGGATGATAATGGTGTAATTATTGCCAAAAACATCTCTGCTGCAGAACTTTCCGCTTACTTGAATTAAGCTTGCTGATGCCCGGTGCATGCAACAGCAACTTAAAGAACCTGTAAGACGAAAGTGAGGGTGTTCCCTAGAAACCGACGTCTCTTTCCGGCAAAAAAGGGAACAGAACAAAAGAGGAAAATGAATACAACAAAAAGCCCCTCCCGCACTTGTACAACGCAAAAGTGGGAGGGGCTTCTTATTTTAATGGGCTTCCAGAGACAAACATCCTAAACCTCTGCTTTAGTACGCCAAACCTCAACTTGAGCAAGCTGAAGTAGAGGTTTAGAATGCTTATTTCGGCGCTTTCCTATATAGATAGAATGCAATGAAGGCATACATTATATTCGGTATCCACACAGCGATGACCGGAGGCATGTTGCCGTTCACGGCAAATGTGGAAGCAATGGTCTGAAACAGAATATAAGAGAAACTCAATGCCAAGCCTATACCTAAATGCAATCCCATTCCACCTTTCGTTTTCTTGGAAGACAAAGACACTCCAATCAGCGTCAGGATAAAGGAGGCAAACGACATGGCAATGCGTTTGTGGTACTCTATCTCAAATTCCTTAATGTTGGCAAAGCCGCGTTGCCGCTGCCTGTTGATGTACTCGCTTAGCTGAGGGCTGGTCAACATCTCCTGCTGGTTCTTCATAATCAGGAAGTCGGCAGGCTCCATAAAAAGGGTAGTGTCTATGCGGTCACCCTTCGTGATACTCTCCTTCATGCCATCCATCTGGCGAATCATATAATCCTTGATTTTCCACTTATGCACGGCCGTCGTGTCGTAGGTAATGGAACGGGCTGTAAGGTGGGAGACCAGTTGCTTGTCATTGAACTTGTCCAAAGAAAAGCGATAACCGGTCTTGCTGTAGTCTTCAAAACGTTCGATATAGGCAATTACCCCCGAATCCACTTCCAGCTGGATGTTCCGTGCCGTATTCGCCTTACGGGGTTTGTAGTACTTGTCCTCAAAATTGATACGTGTCACACTGCCTTTGGGAATGACATAAGACCCGAGGCAGAACGTCACTACCGCAATGATTGCCGCAGATACCATATAAGGACGCAACATACGCTTGAAGCTCATTCCCGTAGAGAACATGGCAATAATTTCCGAGTTCTCCGCCAGTTTGGAAGTAAAGAAGATTACGGCGATAAATACAAACAGCGGACTGAACAGATTGGCAAAGTAGGGTATGAAGTTCAGATAATAATCAAAGACAATAGCATTCCACGGCGCTTCATGAGACATGAAGCGGTCCATCTTCTCGTTGAAGTCGAACACCACCGCAATGGAGATAATCAATGCGATGGCAAAGACATATGTACCCAGGAACTTCTTAATAATGTACCAGTCCAGCCGCTTCAGGAATTTACCTCTCGGCAGCTTTATATTCTTCCATATCCTCCAGTTCATTTTTCTCATAATCTTGTCGATACGCGTTTCACCATCATCGGTTTCCAGGTAGCAAAGTCGCCTGCAATGATATGCTTACGTGCCTCGCCTGCCAGCCACAGATAGAAAGCCAAGTTGTGGATAGATGCTATCTGCATGGCAAGCAGCTCTTGTGCATGGAACAGATGGCGCAAATACGCCTTGCTGTACATGGTATCCACGTAGGAGGCGCCATCCGCTTCAATGGGAGAGAAATCCATCTCCCATTTCTTGTTGCGCATGTTCATGATGCCGTCTTTGGTAAACAACATCCCGTTGCGTCCGTTTCGGGTAGGCATCACACAGTCGAACATATCGACACCGCGTTCAATGCCCTCTAGAATGTTTACCGGGGTCCCGACTCCCATCAGATAGCGAGGCTTGTCTTTGGGAAGAATACCGTTCACCAGCTCAATCATCTCGTACATCTTGTCTACAGGCTCGCCCACAGCCAGACCACCAATGGCATTACCGTCAGCACCTTTAGAGGCAACAAACTCTGCTGACTGCTCGCGGAGGTCGCGATAGACGCACCCCTGCACAATGGGAAATAAGGATTGCTGATAACCGTATTTCGGTTCTGTTTCGTTGAAACGCTTGATACAACGGTCCAGCCAGCGATGTGTCAATCCCAGTGATTTTTTGGCATATTCGTAGTCCGAATCCCCCGGAGGACATTCATCAAAGGCCATCATGATGTCTGCACCGATAGTCCGTTCTATATCCATCACCTTCTCCGGTGTAAAGATATGCTTGCTACCGTCGATGTGTGAACGGAATTCCGCACCTTCTTCGCGCAACTTGCGGATACCGGACAACGAGAATACCTGGAAACCGCCGCTGTCTGTCAGCATAGGACGGTCAAAGCCGTTGAACTTATGCAGTCCACCGGCTTTCTCTATCACTTCCAGTCCCGGACGCAGATAAAGATGATAGGTATTACCCAATATAATCTGCGCCTTTATATCCTCTTTCAGCTCAGGCAGATGCACGCCTTTCACTGTTCCCACTGTACCTACCGGCATAAAGATAGGTGTCTCAATCTGCCCGTGGTCAGTAGTAATCAGTCCGGCACGTGCATTGGTCTTGCTGTCTGTATATTGTAACTCGAATGTCATTCCTCTTTCTTTTCGGTCTTTTCTTTCTTTACGGACAAGTCGATGGCATCGGCTACTTTTTCATCAGTCAGCGCAATGGCAAACACTTCCTTAATATCTTTCACATAGTGGAAAGTCAGTCCTTTCAGATATATATCCTGTATCTCTTCTATATTCTTGCGGTTCTCGTCGCTCAAGATAATCTCCTTGATACCGGCACGCTTGGCAGCCAGTATCTTCTCCTTGATGCCTCCTACCGGAAGTACCTTACCGCGAAGTGTTATCTCTCCCGTCATGGCAAGATTGGCCTTCACCTTTTTCTGGGTGAGGGCAGAAGCGAGGGAGGTAGCCATCGTGATACCGGCAGACGGACCGTCTTTCGGAATGGCGCCTTCGGGCACATGGACATGGATGTTCCAGTTATCAAAAATCTCTTCGTCAAGATTCAGCAGGGAGGCATGCGCCTTGATGTATTCCAATGCCAGCATGGCCGACTCTTTCATTACATCACCCAAATTGCCGGTCAATGTCAAACGTCCACCCTTGCCACGGCTCAGGCTGGTTTCCACGAAAAGTATTTCACCACCTACGGCAGTCCACGCCAGACCGGTCACCACCCCTGCATACTCATTACCCTGATACTTGTCCCGGGTATATTCGGGTGCACCCAGGAATTCATACAAGTCTCCCGGTTTTATTTCGGTCTTCGCAAAATAACCGTCCGTAGCATATTGGCGTGCAGATTTACGGAGTATCTTTCCGATTTTCTTTTCCAGTTCGCGCACGCCGCTCTCACGGGTATAATTCTCTATAATGGCTTCCAGTGTGTTCTTCGGAATCTTGATATCATTCTTTTTCATACCGTTTGCCTCCAATTCCTTCGGAACCAGATGGCGGCGGGCAATCTCAATCTTTTCTTCCGTGATATAGCCGCTTACCTCAATCAGCTCCATACGGTCCAGCAACGGTCCGGGGATGGTATTCAGATTATTGGCAGTAGCGATGAACATCACTTTGGACAAATCATAGTCCACATCCAGAAAGTTATCATGGAATGTAGTATTCTGTTCCGGGTCGAGCACTTCGAGGAGGGCAGAGGAGGGGTCTCCCTGGCGGTCGGCACTCACCTTGTCTATTTCATCCAGAATAAATACCGGATTGGAGGAGCCTGCCTTTATCAGATTCTTGATAATCCGTCCCGGCATGGCACCGATATAGGTTTTACGATGACCGCGAATCTCAGCTTCATCATGCACGCCTCCCAGCGACATACGGATATACTTACGCTTCAAGGCGGCAGCAATGGAACGCCCCAAAGAGGTTTTTCCCACACCTGGAGGGCCATACAGACAGATGATGGGGGACTTCATATCGCCCTTCAGCTTTAATACAGCAAGATGTTCCAGAATGCGTTCCTTCACCTTCTCCAAACCATAATGGTCTTTGTTCAGTGTCTTTTCTGCATTGACAAGGCTCAGATTATCCGTCGTATAAATGCCCCACGGTAAACTAAGCATCGTCTGCAGATAGTTCAGCTGCACGCTATAGTCGGGAGACTGGGGATGGGTACGTTCCAACTTATCCACCTCTTTCAGGAACGTAGCCTTCACCTCATCATTCCATTTGATGGTCTCCGCCTTCTTACGCATCTCCTCTATTTCCTGCTCTTGACCGCCGCCACCCAGCTCATCCTGAATGGTTTTAATCTGCTGCTGCAGGAAATACTCACGCTGCTGCTGGTCTATATCCTCACGTGCACGCATCTGGATAGACTCTTTGATTTCGGCAAGCTGCACTTCACGATTCAGAATCTCAAGCAGGCGGTAGGTACGCGCCCGCAAAGAGTCGATACGGAGCAGTTCTATCTTTTCGTCTTTCTTGAGTGGCAGGTTCGTACAGATAAAGTCTACCAAAAACATTGGATTGGTAATGTTCTTGATGGCAAATGCCGAATCCTGCGGAAACATATCGGATGACTTGATGTAGCGTACTGTCAAGTCTTTACACGCCTCTACCAATGCATGGAATTCCTTGTCATTCTTCTCCGGAAGTTCTTCATTCAGCGTAGCTATCCGTCCCTTCAGATAAGGAGTCGTATCCGTAATCTCCTTCAGTTCCATACGTTTGGAGCCTTGCAGAATGACTGTAGTTGTCTGGTCTGGCATTTCAAGCACACGTACTATCTTGGCAACTGTACCGATGGTATGTAAATCCTCAAACAGAGGTGTCTCTGTTTCAGCCACCTTTTGGCATACAACAGCTATATAAGAATTTTTCTTTTCTGCTTCACGCACCAATTTGAGGGAAGATTTTCTTCCTACAGATACCGGCATAAACACCCCAGGGAACAATACCATATTTCGGAGAGGCAATATCGGTAAAACCTCTTCTACCTCAATGTCCATCAATTGTTCTTCATTCCCCTCAAAATCAGCAATTACAGAGAAAGCGTTTCCGCTTCTATCTTCGACATCACTCAGGTAATTTCTTTTCTTCATTTCTTTCTTTTTAGTTTATGTCATATTGGCAGGCCAATAAAGCGCCTGCAAAGTTAAGCTATTTCTTCATAAATAAACGTTCTTCACCCTTTAAAAAGACAAAAACAGTGCCAATTTTATGACAAATATGCAGGCTTTGATTATTTTTGAGCCCAATTAAAGAAGATAAACATGCCAAAATCATCTTTTAAGTTTAAACAATTTACCATATTTCATGATAAATGCGCCATGAAGGTCGGCACAGATGGTGTACTACTTGGGGCATGGGCCCCGGCAGACAAAGCAAAGCGTATACTGGACGTTGGAACCGGTACCGGATTAATAGCCTTACAGTTAGCGCAAAGGAATCCGCATGCCCGGATTACTGCAATCGAGATAGATGCGGCTGCAGCCGGACAAGCCACAGAAAATGTATCTCACTCTCCATGGGCCGATAGAGTAGAGGTCATATGTCATGATTTCCGAGATTATCAGCCGGAAAACAGATTTGACCTCATCGTTTCCAATCCTCCCTATTTTATAGATGCGTTGAAATGTCCTGACGAACAAAGGTGCACAGCACGGCATGCGGGCAATTTGAATTACGATTTACTGTTTCATCGTTCGGCATCTTTGCTTGAAGAGCAAGGAGTCGTAAGCATCATTATTCCAGCGGAAGCTGAAAAAACGGTTGTGGATACAGCTTGGAACCATAAGTTGTTTCCATTGCATCGTGTGCAAGTCTTCACCAAGCCCGGAAAACCGTGCAGACGGGTATTGCTGAACTTTGGTTTTGAAGCAAAAGAGTGTAGAGAAGAGAAACTCTGTATTGAGGTGAATCACAATGAGTTTACCCCTGAATATGTAGCTTTAACGAAAGATTTCTATCTGAAAATGTAATTTTAATTGCATAAAACTTGCCTAAATGTTTGGTTGGTATCAGAATTGTTTTTACCTTTGCAATCGCTTTTCAGAAGTAAAGTATTCGGGGTGTAGCGCAGTCCGGTTAGCGCACCTGCTTTGGGAGCAGGGGGTCGTGGGTTCGAATCCCGCTACCCCGACAAGAGAGAGTCATACATTGGTATGACTCTTTTTCGTAATTTCTCCTCCATAATTCTTCGGTGTCATACCGGTGAGCTGTTTGAATACCCGGTTGAAGTTGTTCGGAGTGTTGAATCCTACTTCGTAAGCGACTTCCTGTATGCTTTTCTTGCCGTCGGCAAAAAGTTCGATGGCTCGGGTAATGCGTTGTTGGTTCAGATAACGGTTGAAGTGAATGCCGGAGTCATGCAGCAGGCGGCTGAGGTTCCGGACGGAAAAGCTGAATCGTTCGGCTACCTCTTCGATTTTCAGATTCTCATGGGCATGTTGTATCAGGTATTCCAATACCGGTCGGATACGTTCGTCGTTTGGAATTACCTTTGTTTTCAGCAGGTTTTCGATGTGGGGATTCATGGTGGGTAGCAACCGGAAGAAGCTGATGGCAAAATCGTATAGGTCCGGGGTATGCAGCCGTTCAATGAAAGGTCCTTTTGACGCGATGAACCGCAGGTTTTCGGCAACTACGGCGTGGGTGCTGTAAACGGAAAATTCTCCGTAAGGGTCTTTTCCTGTTTCCTTCGGCAGATTCAGGTAGAAGATGACCAGCGATACACGTCGGTTGTTGCTGGACAGGATATGGTTGCATTCTGAAGGAATCCAGGCGATGTGTTTTTCGGGGACAAAGTAGTTGGCTTCATTTATCTGAATATGGAGAGTCCCTGATAATGTATAGATTATTTGATGTTTCTGATGGGTGTGTACCGACAGGCTGATTTCCTCCCAACCGGTTTTTTTGATGACTATACTTTCTTCGGAAGACTCGTTGATGAGCGAAATATAGGCTTTTTGTTCCTGATTCATGGCGTTATTTTGGCTTAAATTGGTAATAATTTACATGCATTGGCAGTCGATGAGGCGGAACAGGCTGTCCGGGTAGCCCGTAACGGACAGTTGCCTACCATTCAGGCAGCCATGGAGTTTAAGTATATCGGCGACGGGTGTATGACCGACCGTGACTTTACGAACGGTATACATGCCGATATGCCGCATTATGGAAATTCGTTTGTAGTAAAAGCTTCACAGGTGGTCTATGCCGGAGGAAGGATTTCACGGAGCATTGAGCAGGCTGAACTGAACCGGCAGGTTTCCGAATTGGAATACCGGAAAAACCGGCAGGATGTCCGTTTCCTGCTTCTGGGGCATTACCTGGATCTTTATCAGTTGCATAATCAGCAGGTGGTGTATCAGAAGAATATCGAGCAGACCAGGTTATTGGTGAAGGATATGCAGGCTGCTTACCGGCAAGGTACGGCTCTGAAGAGTGACATTACCCGGTACGAACTTCAGCTGCAGAACCTGGAACTTGGTCTTACGTCTACGCTGAATCAGATTGATGTGCTGAATCACCGGTTGGTAACTACCCTTGGCCTGGAACCGGGTGTTCACCTGGTTCCGGATACGACGGCTTTGCGGCAGTTGTCTGTGGATGCCGAGCAGGAAGGATTCTGGCAGTCGGAGGCAAAATCGTCTCCGCAGATGCAGATTGCAGGTTTGCAGGTGGAACTGGGAAAAAACAGCCAGCAGCTTATCCGTTCTGAACGGAGGCCTCACATCAGTCTGGTGGCAGCAAACGATTTTACTGGCCCCATCCTGGTAGAAGTCCCTCCATTGGACAAGAATTTTACGTATTGGTATGCCGGTGTGGGCATCTCCTATAATTTTGATGCCTTGTTTAAGAGTAAGCGGAAATTGCAACAGGCCAAGTTGCATACCCGGAAGATGGAGGCTCAACAGGAGTTGGTGGCCGAGGAACTCGATCATACCATTCACAAAGCGTATGTTGATTTGAAAGAGGCTTATATCCGTCTGCGTACACAGGAGAAAAGTCTTCAGTTGGCCCATGAGAACTTCCACATTGTCCGTCAGCGGTATCTGAATGGTCTGGCACTGATTACCGACATGCTGGATGCCAGCAATACTCAGCTGGATACCGAACTGCAACTGGCCAACGACCAGATTGAGATTCTATACCAGTATTATTTGCTGAAGAAGATAACCGGAACCCTTTAACCCTTTAAAATTTACTCGTATGATTAGAAATAAAAGACGTGCTATCCCTAATTTTTTCATTTTGCTGGTCCTGGCTATCGGTATCGGCTGGACTTTCGGACGTTTTATCCACTGGGGAAATGTGGAGTTTACCGATAACGCTCAGGTTAAACAGCACTTGACTCCTGTCAATACCCGGGTACAGGGTTTCATTAAAAGAATCTGCTTCGAAGAATATCAGCGGGTCAAGAAAGGTGATACGCTGGTGATTATTGAGGATACGGAGTATCGGCTGAAAGTGGCACAGGCTGAGGCCGATTATCAGAGCGCTTTGGCAGGTAAAACCGCCATGCACACGACAATCAATACGACGCAGAACAACATTCTGGTAACCGATGCTGCCATCGAAGAACAGCGCGTACGTCTGCAGAATGCCGAAGCTGATTTCAAGCGTTATGAAGGATTGCTGAAGGAAGAGGCGGTGACACCGCAGCAGTTTGACCGGGTAAAGACGGACTATGAGGCTACCAAAGCCCGTTACGAACAGTTGTTGCGTCAGAAACAGTCTACTTCGCTGGTAAAGCAGGAGCAGACCCAACGGTTGGACCAGAACGAATCTGCCATTAAGCTGGCAGAAGCGGAGCTGGAGCTGGCCCGTCTGAATCTTTCCTATACCGTTATTCTGGCAACGGCCGATGGGGTAACCGGACGGAAGGAAATCCACGAAGGCGAATTGGTACAGCAGGGACAGACGTTGGTTACTTTGGTAGACGGTACCGAGAAGTGGGTGATTGCCAATTACAAGGAAACGCAGACCACCCGAATGCAGAAAGGCCAGCTGGTCGACATCCAGGTGGATGCTTTGCCGGGAGTAGCGTTCGAAGGACGTATTTCTTCCATATCCGATGCAACCGGTTCCTTTTATTCGTTGATTCCTCAGGACAATTCTGCGGGAAACTTTGTGAAAGTGGAACAGCGTATTCCTGTGCGTATCGAATTTACAGCCCGTAACCGGGCTGAAGACCTGGAACGTCTGCGTGCCGGAATGAATGTGGAATGTACGGTGAGTTTTTAAGAGGAGGTGCAGATGGCTGTAAATCGACCGCGTGTCGCCTATTTCAAGGAATTTCTGCCTACGCCGGTGTGTATATTCCTCTCCATGTGTTTTGCCACGGTGTTCCAGTTCAATGGAGGTGTCTTTCTGCCGGTAGCTGTGCAGATGTCCAGTGAATTGGGCTGTATCCAGGAAGATGTGATGATGGCCGGATATGCATCGTTCATCGGGATGACGGTGATATTTCCCATACTCTTCCGGCTGAAGTCCCGCTTTACCACCCGTTCCATTCTGTTGACTGTCTGCCCCATTCTGATTGCCTGCAACTGGATTACCATGCATACGGATATTCTTCCGGTCCTGGTTGTTACGTGTTTCATTTCCGGTTTCTTCCGGATGTGGGGAACTTTCGAGTGCTTCTCCAACATGCGCCTGAGTGTGACTCCTTCGGGAAACTTCTCGGTGTTCTATCCCTTCATCTATATAGTGGTACTGGAGAGTATCCAGTTGTCGGGACTTGTGGCTATCCATCTGACCGACTGGGTGCATTGGCGCTACATGCATGGCTTTGTCATGTTTATGCTGGCCGTGGTATGGTGCTGTGTTTATTTTCTGACCCGTCGGGTACGCGTGGGCAAGAAAGTGCCTCTGTATGGTATCGACTGGATTGGGGGGATCCTGTGGGTCGTGGTCTTGTTTTCCATCGTCTATGTGTGTATTTATGGCGAATTCTACGATTGGCTGGACAGCGTTGAAATACGGGGATGCATTGTTCTGGCTACAGTTGCTCTGTTGGTGAATGTGAGGAGGATGCAGACGCTGCGCCGGCCATACATCGAGATGCAGGTGTTGCGTTACCGGCATTTCCCGACCATTCTTTTTTTGTTCCTGATGCTTTGTCTGTTCCTGGCTACTTCCTCCGTGCTTCAGGAGATGTTCATGAAATCCATCTTGAAGTACGACCGGCTGAATGCCATTTCGTTGAACTGGTATGTCTTTTCCGGTATCTTGTGTGGAGCAGGAGCGGTGTTTTATCGGCGTGTCGTTCTCCACAAGGGATTCAAGTTGCTGATTGTGATAGGATTTTCGTTGATAGTTGCATACGAATACTACATGTACTTCCTGATTCACCCGAATCTGAATATCGAAAGTCTGTATCTTCCGAATTTTTTAAGAGGGATAGGGCATGGCATTCTTTATATCGCGCTGACCATCTATGTAGCCAAATGTGTTCCGTTCAAGCATTTCTTTCAGGGGCTGTGTGTATTGAGTTTTATCCGGACCAGTATCGCTACACCATTAGGGACTGCCTTGTTGAACCGCTGGATGCGGAAACTTGTGCAAGACAATATCGGTCAACTGAGTCAGAATATGGACCAGGTCCGTGAGTGGATGCCGCATGTTTCCCTGACAGACTTGTACGGACAGGTGGTGCTTCAGACTACCCTGACCAGTTTGAAGGAATTGTTCGGTTGGGTCTGTATAGGAGGAACGGTATTGGTCTTGTTATTAATTGGTTATCGTTTCTGGCGGGATGGGCGGAGAGCACTTTTGGAATGATTATGAAATCTGTTGTCAGATTCCTGGAGTGCGCAGACCTTGCTGTTGAGCGATGGCTTATAGCTTGAAATCCGCTTCCTGCTCGATGTGGATGGTCTTGCCATTCACGGGATGGGTGAAAGTCAGTTCGGCAGCATGCAGATACAGACGGTCGGCTTTTTTCCCGTAAAGTTCATCGCCTGCGATGGGACAATTCAGCCCTTGCGGATGGGCGGCATGTACCCGTAACTGATGGGTACGTCCTGTCAGCGGATAAAAGGCGACCAATGTCCGGTTATTCAGGCTTTGCAGAACCTGATAGCGCGTTACAGCGGGCTTCCCGTGTTCGAAATCGACCGACTGGAGCGGACGGTGTAGCAGGTTCGGACAGAGAGGAAGGCGGATTTCTCCTTCTTTTGCCGCAGGAAGTCCTTCCAGGATGGCTGTATAACGTTTCTTGATGCTGCGTGTCTCGAATTGGGCCTGCAGGTGTTGGTGGACTTCTTTGGTCTTGGCTGCCAGCAACAGTCCGGAAGTGGCCATGTCCAGACGGTGTACTATCAACGGACCGGTAGCTTCCGGATAGCGTGCGTGCAGCCGTTCATATACGGAATCGAGGCCGTTTTTACCGGGCACGGATAACATGCCGGCGGGTTTGCAGACAACTACCAGCCATTCGTCTTCGTAAAGAATGGGCAGAGGAGTTTCCCGATGTCGGTCTTCTTCCAGAGGATTCTTCTCTACGTTCAATCCGATGAGCATGTGTTTCAGGATAGGGGCGCATTTGCCGGTACACGACGGATAGAATTCTCCTTGCCGGCGGATTTCATTCTTGGGCGATTGTCCCCACCAGAATTCTCCCATAGCCAGAGGTTCCAGATGATGCTGGTAAGCATACTGGAGGAGTTTGGGTAAGGCGCATTCGCCGGTCCCTGCCGGAGGGGTCCCTTGGGGGGTGTCACGGAAGAGTTCGCACAAATCCTTGACTTCACCTCGGGCATTCCACATCCGGAACTGTACGAACAGACGTTGCTGAAGGGCAGCCGAACGTTGTTTCCGCTCCTGTTTCCAGGCCTGCACGGTAGCTTCATAGGTGCTGAGAGCAGTCTGCTTGACAGCCAGTTCTTCTTTCAGTCTCCGTTCCAGACGCTTGTATTCAGCTTTTTGGAACTGGCTTTCCCGAATCATGCGGGCTTCTTCTTCCGGACTGACTCCTAGGCTGCGTGCGGCTTCCCGTTCGTTTTTGGCCCGTTTCATGCTTTCTTTGGCTGCCTGTAGCTGTCGGTCCGTTTCTTCCCGACAGGCATCCAGTTGTGCTTTCAGTTCGGTATAAACATCGCTCTGCAAGGCGTTTGCTATCCGGTGGTTGATGGCAGAAATTTCAGCTTCTTCTATTCGGAAGAAACCGTCCGGTTGCAGCAAATCGTATACGGGTGGAACGAAAAAAGCGTGATGATTGCTTCCGGCCAGGTTACCCGAGAAAGCGGCCAGGTATCCCAGTTTCTCCTCCGGGGTACGGACAATCAGCACACCGAACATTTTCCCGTTCTGGAGCTCTTCCTGCCAGTCGGAACGGGTCTTCAGATAATTCTGAACTTCTTCGGCTGCCAGTCGGGTCAAAGGATGTGGCGTATAATGGAAAGGATAAGTAAAGGCCGACGGTAAAGCGATGCCGTCGGTCGGATGGATGAACGGATGGATATATCCGTCGGCGGAAAGCCGGGGGCTTCGGCTTCCGTCGGTATGAGGCGTTTCGTTCCCAGTATTTTCCATGAATGGAGGTTAAATCATTTCGCGTTGGCGGCAGAAGTAACCGGCAAACTTCTCGTCCACATTCTCTATCTTTTCTTTGAACAGGCCGAATACGGCAGAACCGGAACCGGACATTGAAGCATAGACAGCACCTAAATCGTACATCTTGTCCTTGATGGCGGCTATCTCCGGATAGAGCTTGAATACGTTGTCTTCAAAGTCATTTTTCATGCAGGTAGCCCAGGTCTCTACCGGTTGCTGTACGATTTCTTTCAACGATACTTCCGGGCGTTTGGGCTGAATGTTGGCATACGCTTCTTTGGTCGATACGGAGATATTCGGTTTCACCAGTACCAGGCGGTAACTGGCCAGTGACAGGCGGATACGTTCGAATACGTTGCCGATACCTGTGGCAAAGACCGGTTGGTTCTGGATAAAGAACGCGCAATCGGCTCCCAATTGGGCCGCATAGCTTTCCATTTCTTCGATGCTGAGGCCCAGCCGGAATTTCTCGTTCAGTACTTTAATCATGAAGGCACCGTCGGCCGATCCGCCTCCCAGACCGGCTCCCATCGGGATATGTTTGTAGAGGTGGATATCTACCGGAGCCAGTTCATATTTTTCACGGAGAAGGTTATAGGCTTTCACTACCAGATTTTCTTCTGGGCTTCCTTCGATAGCTGTTCCGCTCACACGGAGTTTGTAAGGTACTTGACTGTTTTCCATCCGGTTCACTTCGAGTGCATCCTGCAGGTTGATCGGGTAGAAGATGGTTTCCAGGTTATGATATCCGTCCGGACGCTTTTCTACAATGTTCAGTCCGAGATTTATCTTTGCATTGGGAAATGTAATCATGGTATATAAGTGTTTTCTTTGTTTTTTCAAAGATATAGTAAACTTTTGGAATATCGGGTAGGAAAACAACAGAAAATGGGCGTTTTTAACCATCTTCGGATATCCTCTCCGGAACCTGTAGCAAGAAAAAAGCCGGCATTCGGAGCCGGCTTGTCTATGGATGATGTATTCTTATTTTCTGGAGAAATCTTTTGGAGGCTTTTGTGGCTGTATCTTTTTCCATTTGGCATACTGTTCTTCCGTCAGGATTTTCTTCAGTTTCTTTTCGTTCTTTTCCCGCAGCTTTTCCAGTTCTTGGTTTCCTGCCGGATGGGGACCTTTCATGTCCGGATGTTTACCCGGTCTGCCGAACTCTCCCTATGGCCCTCCCATTGGAGGTCTGGGACCTTGCGGTCTGCCTCCTTCTTCGGGTGGGAAATTCCTTTGCGGACGTTCTTTAAGCAGTTCGATTATCTTTTTCTGTTCTTTCAGATTCAAGTTGTAGATTTTCTTGTATTGTTTATCGGTCAGTCCCAGCTCGTGCTGCATCTTGTCGGTCAGTTGTTTGGCACTGCGCTCTGCGTTCGGCAGTTCGTGACGTTCGGTACGGGCTGATTCTTGTGCCATGAGTTGGCTGGGAAATGTCAGGCAAGTAGTCATTAGAGCGATTCCTGCGGCGAAGCAGACGTTTTTCAGTTGTTTCTTCATAATGTTCAGTTTTTGATTACAGAACAAAGCTAGGATAAAACAACCGGAAGTGGAAACGAAATCGACCAATCTCCGGCTTTTGTCGACTGAGCCTGTATGGATGGCAACTGGTAACCGTTTTCGGATGTACTGACAGTATACGGGCCCTTCGAAAGGTATTCAGGACTTTTCAGGCAAGGATGCTGACAGCTTTCAGGCAGGGTTGTGTCTCCTGCTTTTCGGTTTCGAAACCGTACCAGTAGCAGCGGTGGGTGGACTCGTCCTCCAGTTTGCATAGACGGAGGCCTTCGTGATAGGTTCCCCAACAGCATTGCCAGTCAGCCGGTGGAGTAACATGCTTGGTGCGTACCCGTTCGGCGGGTTGTTTTTTCAGAGACATACCTGCTTCTATCCAAGCCAGGCTGACCGCTAAGGTATAGTCGGGATAGCAGGTCTTGCAGTATTCATACAGGATGATTCCCCTTCGTTCCAGACTCATGGGTTGGTCGATGACACTCCGCGCTATCAAATGGTCCAGGAAATGGAGCAGGAAATCAGGTTGCTCTGTAATCAGTCGGCGGGTGATGTCCTGCCAGGCCGAGGTGTTATAGTAGGCATCGAGCAGGCGTGACAGCAGGCGTGCCTGTTGTAACTCATCGGGGGTAATTTCCCGAGTCTGTAATACTTCGTAAGGAGGAAATGGCGAATACCGGATACCGAACTCTTCTGCCCGTCTCCGCATTTCAGTTCCTGGGAGCAGTTTCAACGATTCCAGCTGGATTTCTCCGGCACGGTAGGCTGCCAATGTCCGTACATCTTCTACCAGTTGTGTCAGATGATACAGGGGAAGTCCGGCTATCAGGTCGGCATGGGTAATCAGATTCGGTAAGTTACAGAGGTAGCGCAGACCTTCCAGAGCGTCCTGTAGCTTTCCTTTTCGGCGACAGGTCTCCAGTACTTCTTCCCGTAGGCTTTGGATACCGGCTTCCAGGTGGAGAAGTCCGGCAGGCATGTCTGCCAGTTCTTCTTTCAAGGTATCGGTCAATAGAGCCGGATGGATTTCCAGATGAAAATGGATATCCGGAAATTCTCGGAAAAGAGCCAGCAAAGCTTTGGCCCGGTTACTGTTGTAGTTGAAGGTACGGTCCAGCACGCGGATGTTCCGGATGCCGTGCGCATGGATGGTGCGGATGCGCTCACGGATGGTATCGATAGACAGGGTACGGACCGGTTTTTCTCCTCCACTGACACAGAAGGCACAGGTGTTGAAACAGCCGCGTGTAGTTTCCAGCTGTACAAACGGTTTCTCCCAGTTGAAGAAACGGCTCTGTTCCGGATGGGTCAGACGGTCGAAACCGCTGACACGTGCCAAGCCGTTGTCGCGGTATTGCCCGTTGCTGTCCAGGTAGCAGAGTCCTTCGATGGAATTCCATTGCTCGGGAGTGTTCCATACATCGAGCCACTGGGCGAAGACTTCTTCTCCTTCTCCCCGGAAGACACAGTGTACGAAAGGATGATTCCGCAGAAATACTTCGTTGTTTCCTAGAAACTCCGGACCCCCTAAAGCGATGGAAGCTTCCGGCAGGAGAGCTTTGGCGCGCCCCAGGATGTGCATCAGCATTTCATGGTTGAAAAGCCAGCAGGTAGCGGCTATCAGGTCGGGTTGTCTGCGGTAGATTTCTCCGGCTATCATACCCGGATTTTCATTGATGGTAGCCGATACAATGTCCCACGACAGGTCTTCCTGATGGAGTAACTGGGCGTGGAGAGCCGGTAAAGCCAAGGAGGCGTGCGCATACGAACTGTTCAGGTCTAGCCAGAGGATTTTCATGAAATGTCTAGGGGTAAAGTGTTAGGGAAAAAGGGAAGGGGTGATATATCAAAGCGAAGAATCTTCCGGTCTGTGGCCTAAAGATTCTTCGCTTGTGAAACGAGGTTTTCATTGAGCAACCCCGCTGTTCAATATCTTATCCTTAAATCAGATACTGTGAGCTGATGGATTCGTTGGTCATCACACGACGGATGGTTTCAGCGAACATGTCGGCGATAGAAAGCTGTTTCACTTTCGCGCAACGGTTAGAATAAGGAATACTGTCTGTGAATACCATCTCTTCGAGTTGTGAGTTCTGAACACGTTCAGAAGCCGGTCCTGACATTACGCAGTGGGAAGCGATGGCACGTACAGAAGTAGCTCCTGCTTCCTTCATGATGTCGGCAGCCTTGGTGATGGTACCGGCTGTATCTACCATATCGTCAATCAGGATTACGTTCTTGTCTTTTACGTCACCGATAATCTGCATGGAAGCTACCACATTGGCTTTTTCACGTGTCTTGTGACACAATACCAAAGGAACATCCAGGAATTTGGCATACGTGCTGGCACGTTTTGAACCACCTACGTCCGGAGTAGCGATTACCAGATTTTCCAGCTTCAGAGACTGGATGTAAGGTGCGAAGATGGTAGAAGCATACAGGTGGTCTACCGGGATATCGAAGAATCCCTGAATCTGGTCGGCGTGCAGGTCCATGGTAATCAAACGGTCGATACCTGCTACGCTCAGCAGGTTAGCTACCAGTTTGGCACCGATAGAAACACGAGGTTTGTCCTTACGGTCCTGACGGGCCCATCCGAAGTAAGGAATAACGGCGATGATGCTCTTGGCAGATGCACGTTTGGCGGCATCAATCATCAGCAGCAGTTCCATCAGGTTGTCAGAGTTCGGAAACGTAGACTGCACCAGGAATACGTGCTGGCCACGAATCGATTCTTCGTAGGATACCGCGAATTCGCCGTCGGCGAAGTGGGTAATGTTCATGTTACCAAGGGGACAACCCAAGCTGTTGCAGATTTTTTCTGCAAGATATCTCGAGTTTGTGCCCGAGAAAACTTTAAACGGTGTTGTTGCGTTCATTGTTATACGATATATTGCCTTTAATTAGTTACAAAGGTACAGCATTTCTTCAAGTCAAACAAACGTTTCTCTCATAAAATTGCATGACAATCAGTCTGCCAGCTTCTTCAGTTTCTTGAAGTGAGCGATAAGTTCCTGATAATTATAGTCGAAAGCCGGGTCGAACTTGTTCCAGAGTCCTCCCATGACTGCGGCTCCTCCGAATCCGAAATCTTTGACACGCAGCAGGTTCTCTTCATCCACACCGCCCAAGGCGATGACTTTCTTGTCGATGATACCTTTCTGCACGGCTTCGCGGATGGTTTCGGGGGTAAAATGGGAAGTATATCCTTCTTTGGAGATGCTGTCGAAAATCGGACTCAGGAATACATAATCACAGGTCCGTTTGTCGCTTTCCACCTCCTCCAGTGTGTGACAGGAGGCACTGATGTGGCCTGAATAGTAGTCCGGCGCTACCGGATTCCGATGATTCAGATGAATGCCTTTCAGGGCATATTCATTCTTCAGGTAGAAATGGTCGTGTACGACGATGCGTTTATGGTATTTTTCAGGAATAAGGGTCAGCAAACGCTCCGCATAGACCGGTGCTGTATCTGGTTTACGCAGGTGCAGGATGTCCAACCCTTCTTCGAATAGGGTAGTTATAATCTTGTCTTCTTCCACGAAATACGTGGGAGGTGTTATCACTATTAACTTCATGCGCGATGGTAATTGTGCGGCAAAGTTAGCAAGCAATTGCAAATTTTCCTAATCTTTAGATTAAAATTGTAAAAGTTTCCAACGTCTTCAAATCTATTTGCCAGAGTTTCCCACTCAGTACTTCGCCGTAACCGACAATGATTTTCAGGGCTTCGTTGGCCTCGGCACATCCTATCAGACCGGGAGTTACACCCAATACACCTTTGGGTGGATGAGGCATGCGGTACATCTCTTCTTCATCGGGAAAAAGGCGGCGGTAGTCTGGGCCTCCCTGATAGTTGAAGACAGAAACTTGTCCGTCGAAGGCACGGATGGCACCATATATATATACTTTCCCGAGTCGGACACAGGTGTCGTTGATGAGGTAACGGGTGGCAAAGTTGTCACAGCCGTCCAATACCAGGTCGTATTGTCCGATGATGGCCTCGGCATTCTCGGCAGTCAGCCGTTCGGGATAAGCTTTGATACAGACATGGCTGTTCAAGGCCTGCAGGTGTTCACGGGCTTTTTCGGCTTTGGACAGGCCTACTTCTTTCTCGTTGTAGAGTACCTGGCGCTGCAGGTTGCTTTCGCTCACCACATCGTCGTCTATCAGTCCGATGGTGCCTACGCCGGCACCGGTCAGGTAAAGGGCGATGGGAGAACCGAGTCCTCCCACGCCTACTATCAGTACACGCGCCTGCTGCAGACGGGCTTGTCCTTCTTCACCGATTTCTGGTAGAATCAGCTGGCGGTTATAACGTTCTTTCAAATCCATATAGGGTTAGGGTTACGGGTTATCGGGCTAAAGGGGCAATCCGGTCGAATGAAGCGTCCCAGTCTTTCCATACGGGTTCGCGTCCGATGGCTTTCAGGGCTTTCTCTACTTCAACGGCGGTACGCTCATCGCTGACATGGAATTGCTCCAATGCCTGTGGATAGGTATAATAGCCGCCCGGTTCGGTCTTGCTTTCTGCACTCATGGTAGTTACGCCCAATGTTGCCATGTGGTCGCGGATATTGGCCGGTTCGCGGGTAGAGTAGGAGATGTCTACGTCGTGGTCGAAGATACGCATGGCGAAGGTAACCTGAGCCAGTTCCTTGTCACTCATGATGACATTCGGCTGGAACCCTTCGTTTTCTGCCGGACGCATCCGTGGGAAGTTTACGCTGTATTTGGTCTTCCAGTAGTGTTTCTGCAGATAACGTAGGTGATAGGCCATCATGGTCACATCCGTACGCCAATCTTCCAGTCCGATGAGGACTCCCATTCCGATAGAGTGGACTCCGGCTTGTCCCATGCGGTCGAAACCGTTTACACGCCATTCGAATTTTGACTTCATGCCGCGCGGATGGTAGACGTTGTAGCGGGCCTTGTTGTAAGTTTCCTGGAAACAGATGACACCGTTCAGTCCGTGTTTTACCAGTTCGGCATATTCTTCGGCCTTAAGCGGCATGACTTCAATCTTCAGGTTCGAGAAATACGGCTTGGCCAGATCCAGTGCCTTAGCCAGGTACGGTACTCCTGCCTTGGCAGGGTTCTCTCCGGTCACAAGCAGCAGGTTCTCGAAGGGAGCCAGTTTCTTGATGGCCTTGTATTCATTCTCTATTTCCTCGGGGGTAAGGATGGTACGTGCCATCGGGTTGCTGATGTGGAAACCGCAGTACACACATGAGTTGGTGCATGAGTTCGTGATATACAGCGGAATGAACATGGAGATGGTTCTTCCGAAGCGTTCTTCGGTATATTTCTTGCTGAGGCGTGCCATGGGTTCCAGGAACTTCTCGGCTGCCGGTGAGATGAGCGCCATGAAGTCGTCCACATCACACTTTGATTTGCCGAGGGCACGGATTACGTCAGCCTCTGTCTTGGAGTAGATGGCCTTGGTCGTCTCCTCCCAGCTTATCTTTTCTAATTCGTCACTAAACATTTCGATAATTAATAATTAAAAATTAATAATTAAAAACGGCGGCCTGATGCATTTATGAATTGGATTTGGCGGTTTTGATGATACTGACCAGCAGTTTGATGAGTTCGATACAGTCCGACTGGATGGAATCGTACGCCGTTTTTTCGATGTAGTTGGATTCCGACAACAGCAGGAGCCAGTAGTCCGTCTCGTTGGCCTCTTTCAACGCGATGCGCAGTTTGTGGGCGAAATCGTTTTTACTTTCGGCAAACTCGGCTTCCCGTATCAGAGCTCCTATGGCCGTACCGCTGCGCAACAGTTGTTTGGACATGACATACTCGTTTTTCTCGGTGGTGAGAAACTGATATGCCTTGATGATGCGCAAGGCAAACTCGGTCGCTTTCCTGTTGATAACGCTGTCGTTTTTCATCTTGTCAAATCCACGGGTAGATGCTTTCCTAAAAAAAGGAACTCATCCACCCGTTTTTCATTTTTCATTATTCATTATTAATTGTTTTCAGGTCTCTTGAAAGTTTCATCGCACAGAAATTCGGACCGCACATAGTGCAGTACTCGCCGTCGGTGTGACGGCCTTCGTTGAAATATTCCAAGGCACGGTCGGGGTCGAGACTCAGGTGGAACTGGTCGCGCCAACGGAACTCGTAACGGGCTTTGCTCAGGGCATTGTCACGGATTTGGGCACCCGGATGACCTTTGGCCAAGTCGGCGGCATGGGCGGCAATCTTGTAGGTGATGACACCGGTACGCACGTCTTCGCGGTTCGGCAGACCGAGGTGTTCCTTCGGAGTAACGTAGCATAGCATGGCGGTACCCAGCCAGCCGATTTGAGTGGCACCGATGGCCGAAGTGATGTGGTCGTAACCCGGAGCAATGTCGGTTACCAACGGACCAAGGGTATAGAACGGGGCGTTGTGGCAATGTTTGATCTGGCGTTCCATGTTTTCCTGAATCTTGTGCAAAGGTACGTGTCCCGGACCTTCGATAAAGGCCTGTACGTTCTTGTCCCAGGCACGGAGTACCAGTTCTCCCAATGTGTCGAGCTCGGCGAACTGGGCTTCGTCGTTCGCGTCGGCGATACAGCCTGGACGCAGACCGTCACCCAAAGATACGGCAACGTCATATTGTGCGAGGATGTTGCAGATGTCGTCGAAGTGTTCATAGAGGAACGATTCCTGGTTGTGGATGAGACACCATTTGCTCATGATGCTTCCGCCACGGCTCACGATACCGCACAGACGTTTGTCGGCCAGATGGACGTTATGCAGACGGATGCCGGCATGGATAGTAAAGTAGTCTACACCCTGTTCGCATTGTTCAATAAGGGTGTCCTTGTAGATTTCCCAAGTCAAGTCTTCCACTTTGCCGTTTACCTTCTCCAGTGCCTGGTAGATGGGTACAGTGCCTACAGGTACCGGACAATTACGGACAATCCATTCGCGTGTTTCGTGGATGTTGTCACCGGTAGACAGGTCCATCAGGGTATCGCCTCCCCACTTACAGCTCCATACGGCTTTGTCCACTTCTTCTTCGATGCTTGATGTCGTAGCCGAGTTACCGATGTTGGTGTTGATTTTTACCAAAAAGTTCCGACCGATAATCATCGGTTCACTTTCCGGATGGTTGATGTTGGCAGGCAGAACGGCACGTCCGGCAGCTATTTCGTCGCGTACAAATTCCGGAGTGATGTGAGTATCGATACCCAGTTCCTTGCAGTTCATGTTTTCACGGATGGCAACGTATTCCATTTCCGGAGTTACGATACCCTGTTTGGCATAATACATCTGTGTGCAGCAATGTCCTGCTTTGGCGCGATAGGGGAGAGCGATATGTTCGAAGCGCAGATGGTCGAGCGACTTGTCGTCACGGCGCATCTTTCCGTATTCCGAAGTAATGGACGGCAGTTGTTCCACGTCACCACGTCCGGTAATCCAGCTTTCACGCATACGGGGAAGTCCTTTTTTCAAATCAATGGTGATGGATGGGTCGCTGAACGGACCGCTGGTGTCATAGATGTAGACCGGTGCGTTTGGGGTCATCACTTTCTGACCGTCTACGATGGTTACGGTCGGAGTAAGGTTGACTTTCTGCATTCCTACACGGATGAACGGGAACATCTGTCCTTGCATGTAGGCTTTCTCGGCGTGCGCGTAGGCTTTATCTTTTTCTTTTTCCATGTTATCTGGTTGATTGGGCTGGCAGGGCTTTCCTGCCGGTTAGTAATTAGTAATAAGACGTCGGGATAAATTAAACGTTCAAAAATGCGGTAAGCGGTGAAGAAGCCGATGCTTCCAGGTTGGTGGCCTGAATGCCCAGTCCGGCTTCATAAGCACGGCGTCCGGCAATGACAGCTTCTTTGAAGGCAATAGCCATTTCCACCGGATTGCCGGCTACGGCGATGGCAGTGTTTACCAGACAGGCTGCCGCACCCATTTCCATAGCTTCGGCGGCGTGGCTAGGAGCGCCGATACCTGCATCTACCACTACCGGTACATTGCTCTGTTCGATGATGATGCGCAGGAAATCCCGTGTCTGCAAGCCTTTGTTCGTACCGATAGGGGCAGCCAATGGCATGACGGTAGCGGCTCCTGCCTCTTCCAGACGTTTACACAGGGTAGGGTCTGCCTGGCAATATGGCAGTACCACAAAGCCTAGCTTCACCAGTTCTTCCGTAGCTTTCAATGTTTCGGTAGAGTCCGGTAACAGGTAACGCGGATCCGGATGGATTTCCAGTTTCAGCCAATTGGTACCGAAGGCTTCGCGAGCCATCTGTGCAGCGAATACGGCTTCTTCGGCGGTACGTACACCAGAGGTATTCGGTAACAGCTGGATGTGTGGATGGACAATGTGTTTCAGCATATCGTCTTCCTTGTCGTCCAGTTCGATGCGTTTCATGGCTACGGTTACCATTTCGGTACCGGATGCTTTGATGGCTTCTTCCATTAAAGTATTGGAATTGAACTTTCCTGTTCCCAGGAAAAGACGGGAATTGAATTCTTTTCCCGCAATGATCAGTTTCTTCATGCTCTTTATGTTGTTTTTTAGTTTTGATTGAATGTCGGGCTTTTACTTTTTCTTTTTGGCGTCAAAAAGAAAAAGGTAACAAAAAGAAAAAACGCCGCCTCAAAACTGAGGCCGGGATTTTGGGGCTGGCTGTCGCTCTTCGCCTTTGGGCGAAATCGCAGTGTCTTTCTCTTTTCGTCGCGCGAATAAAATGCTTTTCCGCTTTTCGTTCTTAGAGAAGTTCTAAAATTCTTTGCGCCTAATATGAGCCAATAAAATGAAAGTCATAGAGATAAGTCGTTTCTGACTTTTAACTTTTAACTTTTACTTTTTAACTCCTCGAGGATTTTTCTGGTTTCTTCTGCCGGATTCTCTGCCCGCAGAATAGTTCCGCTCAACGCAATGCCGCTGACTCCTGTCTGCATGATGGCCGGGATATCTTCACAGGTGATACCACCGATGGCCACTATCGGCAGATTGATTCCGTGTTCGTGCATCTGTCGGACGATGTTACGGTAGCCTTCCAGCCCCAGAATGGGACTCAGGTTCTTCTTGGTTGTCGTGAAGCGGAAAGGACCGCAACCGATGTAGTCGGCTCCCGCACGGTAGTGTGAGACCACATCGTCGAACGTGTTTGCCGTACCGCCAATGATGAAGTCCTTTGCTAGGATGTGTCGTGCTTCGGCTATCGGCATGTCATTCTTGCCTAGATGAACTCCGTCGGCTTTCAGTTTCTTCACCAGTTCCACGTCGTCGTCGATGATGAATGTTGCTCCGTAGGTACGGCATAACTCCTGGACACGTACGGCTTCCTGTTCACGCTCTTCCGGCGAAGCATCCTTCATGCGCAACTGAATCCATCGGCAGCCCCCTTCCAAGGCCAGGCGTGCCGAATCGTAATACGAATAACGGTCGGTAAAATGGGTAATGAATTGCAGTTCCATCGGCTTATCCTCCACAAGCGGCTTTGATGATTACCAGGCTGTCATTGGGGTGCAGTACCTGTTCGCTCCATTGGGTACGGGGAATCATGCGGTTGTTTACAGCGATGGCCACTCCCTGGGTCGGGAGTTCCAGTTGGTTGGCCAGATCGGCTACTGTATTGCCTTGTGTGAGCTCGGTCTCTTTGTTGTTTACAGTCAGTTTCATAAGCGTACAATTAAAGGGTATGTAAACCAAAGAGGTAGTCCGTATGGATGGAAAAAAGAAAAGTCATAGCTAACAATCCCTTCGCCGGAATTATCCGTATCAGGTTCGTAGGGTATGATCTCAGCCCGTCGGGTAGGGCACCCCTTTGTTCTACTAGCGGCAAAGGTATAAGAAAAGATTGGAAAACGGTAACAAATCGCCGGATTTAATATTTTTTGAGGGTGGACTAGAGCATGAATCGGTTGATATGAACTGTAACGATAAATCTATCCTGATTTCTATTACGAAGGATAAAAGGTGTAAAACATTTGCTCCTCAGACGGGACCGAAGATTTCAGTTCTGCCTGAGGAGCAAAAATAATTTTTTGAAGCAACCGGATTTATTGGGCCGGTTTGACCAGGCTTCTCCAGTCCATGAATTGCTTGGCCATCTGTCCGTCATGATGGTCGATGAATAAACTACGTTTCTCATCCAGCATGGCTATGGCTGACATATCGTCCGCATCCAGTTCAAAATCGAAAATATTCAGGTTCTCGGCCATGCGTTCTTTTCTGCTACTTTTCGGGATAATGATGACACCGCTTTGTATCAGCCATCGCAAGGCTACTTGAGCCACCGATTTGTTATGTTTAGCCCCGATTCCGGCCAGTGTAGGATAATGGAAGAAGTTGTTTTTCCCTTCGGCCAAAGGTCCCCATGACATGATACGTGTGCCTATTTCATCCATGTATTTCCTTGCTTCCAGTTGCTGGTTAAAGACATGGGTTTCCACCTGGTTCACCATAGGGGCTATTTCCATGTTGGCGGCAAGGTCAACCAGATGATCCGGATAGAAATTGCTTACACCGATGGCACGGAGCTTGCCTGATTTATAGGCTTTCTCCAGGTCACGATAGGCTCCGTAACGGTCACAGAAAGGTTGGTGAAGCAACATCAGGTCGATGTAGTCTGTTTGTAGTTTGCGCAAACTTTCTTCGATGCTTTTCATCGTTTGTCCCTCTCCATAATTGGAAATCCATACTTTGGTGACCAGGAATATGTCTTCACGCCGGATGCCGCTTTTCTTCCAGGCACGTCCCACACCTTCTTCGTTCCAATATGCCTGAGCGGTATCAATCATCCGATAGCCTACATTCAAGGCATCACTTACACATCTTTCACATTCTTCGGGGGGAATTTGATAGACTCCATAACCCATTTGAGGCATTTCAACGCCATTGCTTAATTTGATTGTCTGCATATTCCTTCGCTTTAATGATTTCGGAACAAAGTTACGATACAGAACAAATTTGATGGCAAAATATATTTCGGCATTTATTTCACTTTTTTCGGTTCTTTACATGATATCCATCGTATAAACGTGTTGGTATGATATCAAATATTCGGTATATTTGCTGCTATAACAAGTTACAGAAATTGGAACTTCATGAACGACGAGATTATTTTTGCCGATGATTTTACCGCACTGGACACAAAGAACATGTCTCAATATTGTACGCATGCCCTTTGCCATTCGGGTGAAATGATGTTTTGCCTGGCCGGAAAATCTTTTCGGATGACGCCCGGAGACTGTATCATCTTTGTCCACAACGAACTGATAACGGATATACAGACCACAGATGACTTTCATGCCACAGTGATCTACATCTCTTATCCTTTTCTCTATAAGAACATACCGAGAAACGACTATGACATCAACGGGAAACTGACTTTACTGCAGAACCCGGTCATGCCTCTGAATGAAGCGGGGCAAAAGACGTTTCTCGCAGATGTAGCATTAATCAGCACTCGGCTGGAATGTGTCTCTCATCATTTTTATCATGAGATGATTGGATGTTACGTCGAAGCTTTTGTTCTAGACCTTTACGATTTTCACGCTCAGCTATATGGATATTCTTCCGTGTCCAAACAGAGTGCCGACATCATGAATCGTTTTATCGGACTGTTACGGTCCGGACAATACAAAACTCACAGGGAAGTATCCTTTTATGCCTCACAATTGTGTATCACTCCCAAATACCTTACCGAAGTAAGCAAGAAAGTGAGTGGCTTTCATGCGAATTTCTGGATAGACCGGTTTACCATTACCGAGATACCCCGGTTGCTATCCGACAAGACCCTGACCTTAAAGGAGATTTCGGAGAGAATGAATTTTGCATCAGTCTCTTATTTCTGTCGATATGTAATGCGTATCTTGAAAGTGACCCCTTCTGCATATAGAAGCAGTCGTTGTGAATGCTGAGTATTTCTCAATTTCGATGGCCTATCAGAAGATGTGCCACAAATGCACTTCTTCTGATAGATGATAATCGAACATCTTGCATTCACTGGCTGATCTTTTGCGATACCCACATCCCGATATCCTGTTTGCTGAGTGCGGCTGCCATCAGGTCCGGAAACTTGTCGGGCGTGCAGGCAAAGGTGGGTATACCCAGTTCGGCCAGGAAGGCGGCATGGGTCTTGTCGTAAGCGGGGGCACCGTCATCGTTCAGGGCAGGCAGGACGATGAGCTGCACGCCGCTGTTCACCAGTTCGACAAACCGTTTGTACATGTCACGGACCTCTCCGCCTTCGTACAGGTCGGTTACCAGTACCAGTACCGTGTCTTGTGGACGGGAGATGATTTCCTGGCAGTATGTCAAGGCCCGGGCAATGTCTGTTCCGCCTCCCAGCTGTACGCCGAAAAGCAGGTCAACAGGGTCCTGTAAATCATCGGTCAGGTCTACTACTGCCGTATCGAATACCACCATGCGGGTGTTGACTGCGGGTAGGGAAGCCAGTACCGCTCCGAAAATGCCGGAGTAGATGACCGATGTCCCCATCGAACCACTCTGGTCCAGACAGAGGATGATGTCCTTCAGCGCTTTCCGTTTCCGGCCGTAGCCGATGCGTATTTCGGGAATGATGGTCTTGTATTCCGGTTGGTAGTTCTTCAGGTTCTTGGTGATGGTGGTCTTCCAGTCAATCTCGTTGTAACGGGGGTTTCTCCGGCGGGAAGAACGGTTCAAGGCGCCGGTTACCGCCTGTTGGGTAGGAGCGGACAGTTTTTGCAGCAATTCATCCACCACTTTCCGTACCACCTGACGGGCAGTTTCCTTGTTCTTTTCCGGAATGGTCCGGCTCAACGACATCAGGGTGGCTACCAGGTGTACGTCCGGTACAACGGTTTCCAGCATTTCCTTTTCTGTCAGCAACGAATCCAGGTGCAACCGTTTGATGGCATCCCTTCTTTCAGATTCGGACACAGACGAGGAATAAAGGTTTCGGCAGTCAGGGTCGATTCCTGAAACAATGCCCGGCGAGGCATCCCTACACCCTTGTAAAAATAAATCTTACCGTTATAGACACAGCTTGGCATCAGATTGATATCTGCAAAAGACCCCGGCGTGATAAATTGGAGCAGAATGGCATACCTTCCGCTTTGTTTCCCGTACAGCCAGCAGGTGTCTGTCGTCAGGTCGTTGATGACTCTTCTTCTTTTGTGCAATATCATCCATTGGTCGGCCAACGGTTCCCCGGCCAGAACATCGTCCTTCGATTGGGGATAACCCACCTGGGTGCGTATTTCTTCTTTCCACTCTTTCGGTTGGCTTTCCAGGTTCCGGTAGCTCTCGGCCAGCAGGTACAGTTTTCCCAGACGGTCAGTCAGTTCGTATTTCCATTCTTCCCCCAGAAAGTTGATATCTTCGATGGCTCGTAGACGGCCGGCGAGTCCTGTAGCTTGGGCATCTACCATCCGACGGGCCATGTTCTCGAACAGATTGTCGGCACGTTCCGGCACATTGACCAAGCCGTTCCGTACCAGGTCTTTCATCCATGTCTCCAGGTCTTCTATACCGTTCAGGATATTCTGATGGCGTTTTTCCTGCCGTTTGGTTTGTGCTGCCGCATCTACCGGCTTTTCGTTCCGGGCTTTCTGCTCTTTCTTTCCGGCTTTTTCTTCCCGTTTGGCAAGCCAGGCGGTTACCCACTCAGGCTCTTCTGCCTTTTCGAACAGGTCAGCTTTGGAAGCGAACAGGAGCAATAAACCCAATCCATGTTTACATGGAAATTTCCGGCTGGGACAGGAACATTTGAAAGCAATGTCATTCAGATCGATGGCGGTTTGGTAAGGATTCTTTCCGCTGCCTTGGCAGTGTCCCCATACGGCACGTTCACTGCAGGCGAGCAAGACCTATTTCCCCGGAACGGCCAGTCCTTTACCGGCCTTTACCGAGGCGGCATCCGGGGCGAGTTGTATGATTTGTTCTTCAGTTAGATTTAATGGCATAAGGTTCGAACGGTTTGTTATGAGACTAGTTCGAATACAAATGTATGAAAAAATGCCAAAGTTGGAGGGCTTGCTATGTAAAAAGATGTTACCCGGCTATGGGGATGATACGGGTCCGGATGTGTGAAGACAAAAGTTTTTCAAGGATAAATTCTTGGTGTAAAGTGTATAAACTGTATCTTTGCGCCATGAAGTATGTATATCTGTTCATCGGTTCCTTATCTTTGATACTAGGAGTGATAGGTATTTTCCTGCCCATATTGCCTACCACTCCGTTTTTGTTATTGTCGGCTGCCTTGTTCTTCCGGAGTTCTCCACGGGCGTACGACTGGCTGCTGACGCACAAATACCTGGGCCCGTATATCCGGAGCTTCCGCGAAGACCGGATGATTCCTCTGCGGGCCAAAATCATTTCCATTTCTTTACTCTGGCTGACGGCTCTGCATTGCGCCGTTTTGCTTTTCGAATCGTGGTGGCTGCGGATAGGTATGGTAGTGATGGCTGCCTGTGTGACGGCTTATATCCTGTCTTTCAAGACACGCCGATCTACCGAATGAAGTATAAGTCTTATTCCACATAAATCATCTTCCGCGTCATCCCTCCGTCGATGGTAATCGTCTGTCCGTTGATGAAGTCATTTTCTTCCTGACACAGGAAGATGCAGGCGCGGGCGATGTCTTCCGGTTTTCCTACCCGTCCGGACGGATGTTGCAGGTGATCTTCCGGACGCAAGGATTCGTAATCCGTGTTCTGGATCCAGCCGGGAGCGATGGCGTTTACCGTGATATGCAGTCCGGCCAATGAAGCCATCAAGGCATGGGTGAGGGAGTAGACACCGCCTTTGGAGGCCGCATATCCTTCGCTGCCCGGTTCACTCATCAGGTAGCGGGTGGAGCAGAGGTTGATGATGCGTCCGTACGGATTGGGCTCCGGCAGGCTGTTCCGATGCAGAGCCAGTCGGCGGGAAGTGATGAATACCGGACGCAGGTTGGTGGCCAGAATCCGGTCGAACTCCTCGATGCTGGTCTCGGTCAGCGGAGAGAAGCGGCTGATGCCTACGTTGTTGATGACGATGTCGATGTCGCCCCAGTCTTCGAAGAGTTGGCGCATGCAATCTTCCAGTGCTTCCGCCTGACAGACATCTACGGGAAAGAAACGGGCACCGGTGGTTTGTGCGGTCAGGTTGCCGGCTGTAGCATCAATGTCGCAGAAGGCTACCTGACACCGTTGTTCTGCGAAGGCACGTACCAGCGTTTTTCCGATACCGGATGCGCCTCCGGTAATGAATACCCGCTTGTGCAGTCCTTCCGGACGGGACGATTTCTTTCGTGCGGATTTATGAGACTGTTCCCATGCCGATTTCTTTGCCTGATACGCGTCGTATTGCCGTTCAATGTAATTGTCTGCCATTTGTTTCCCGATTTTAAAAGTTCTAACCGGTGGCAAAAATACAAAAATATTCCGTGAAAACGTGGGATAAGGCAAGATTCATGGGGAATTTGTATGGGTTTTTGAATACTTTTACTATCTTTGTGAAAATGATTACATCTAAAACTGAATATGGAGATAAACTTACAGACTATTCTGACCCGATTGAATATCGAACAGTTGAGCCCGATGCAGCAACGTGTGTGGGAGGCTGGAAGAAAAGGAGATGACCTGATTTTGCTTTCACCTACCGGAACCGGTAAGACCCTGGCTTTTCTGTTGCCTTTGGTTGAGGCTTTGCGTCCGGGTATGAATGGGGTACAGGCGGTGGTATTGGTACCTTCGCGTGAACTGGCTCTTCAGATAGAGCAGGTGTTCAAGGCCATGGGTACGGGATTTAAGGTGATGAGCTGTTACGGTGGACGTCCGGCCATGGAGGAACACCGGACGATGAACAGCCTGCACCCGGATGTCATTATCGGTACCCCGGGACGTATGAACGACCACCTGAACAAGCAGAATTTCGATGCGGAGACGGTCCGCCTGCTGGTCATCGATGAGTTCGACAAGAGCCTGGAGCTGGGCTTCCAGGAAGAGATGGCGGCAGTCATCGGTGCATTGCCCCGGCTGAAGCAGCGCTTCCTGTTGTCGGCTACCGATGCCGAAGAGATTCCCCGGTTTACCGGTGTAGACCGCCGTACACGGAAGCTGAACTTCCTGACGGACGAAGAGACACCTGCAGCCGCTTCCTTACAGGTCTATTGTGTACCTTCTCCCATTAAGGATAAACTGGAAACCCTCTACCGGCTGGTCTGCTCGGTAGGTAACGAACCGACCCTGGTATTCTGTAATTACCGCGAGAGTGTGGATCGGGTAGGGAAGTACCTTCATTCCATGAAAGTGTATTGCGAGACCTTCCACGGAGGCATGGAGCAGGAGGACAGGGAACGTGCCTTGTACAAGTTCCGTAACGGGAGTTGCCATATCTTTATCTCTACCGACCTGGCTGCCCGTGGCCTGGACATTCCTGAAATCAAAAATGTGGTACATTATCACTTGCCTGCCGCCGAAGACGGTTACATCCACCGGAACGGACGTACGGCCCGTTGGGATGCGGAAGGAAAAGCCTACTTGATTCTGGGTCCTGAAGAGACGATGCCTGATTTTGTTCCGGCCGATATCGAAACTTTCGTTTTCCCCGAACCGTTGCCCCAACCGGAGTTGCCGGAATTTCTTACCTTATATATAGGAAAAGGCAAGAAAGACAAAATCAATAAAGTGGATATCGTGGGCTTCCTTTCGAAGAAGGGCGGACTGAACCGGGAAGAAATCGGTCGGGTCGATGTGAAAGACCATTATGCCTTTGCCGCCATTTCGCGGAAAAAGGCCCGTCAGGTACTGGCGCTTATCCGGAACGAAAAGATCAAGGGAGTCAAGACACTGATTGAACCAGCCAAATAGAGGCCGGTGAGTTCTTCTCAGGGTACCGTGCCGGGGTGAAGGGCTGTGAAAAAGTTTGGAACGTTTTTTCTGGCGTTCGGTGAGCAAAGTCAAACAGGATGGAGGCGAAGCCGGACAAAACAGGGGTAATGTCATTCAAATTTCTTTCATAGCATTGCTGATATGTGTCAATTTGATAGTAAAAAGAAAGTCTGTTTTCGTAAATTGAAAGAGAAATTTTGATTTTATTGGAGATTTATCACATAAATCTTTGGAAGTATCAAAATAATCGCTAATTTCGCATCTGTAGAATTAAGAACTGAATGTTTAACCAAAACAATATTCCCATGAAAAAACATAATTTTAATGCGGGACCCTCTATCCTGCCACGCGAGGTGATTGAAAATGCAGCACAGGCTATTCTTGATTTCAATGGCTCGGGACTTTCGTTGATGGAGATCAGTCACCGTGCTAAAGACTTCCAGCCGGTAGTGGACGAAGCTGTCGCTTTGTTCAAGGAACTTCTGAATATTCCGGAAGGTTACTCGGTACTGTTCCTGGGAGGTGGTGCAAGCATGGAATTCTGTATGGTTCCCTATAATTTCCTCGAAAAGAAAGCCGCTTATCTGAATACCGGTACATGGGCCAAGAAGGCCATGAAGGAAGCCAAAGGCTTCGGCGAGACCATCGAAGTCGCTTCTTCCGAAAAAGACGGCTACACATATATCCCGAAGAATTATGAAGTTCCTGCCGATGCGGACTATTTCCATATTACGACCAACAATACCATCTACGGTACAGAATTGCATGCCGATCCGGATGTCAATGTTCCGTTGGTAGGCGATATGTCATCGGATATCTTCTCTCGTCCGGTCGATGTTTCCAAATACATCTGTATCTACGGAGGTGCCCAGAAGAACCTGGCTCCGGCCGGTGTGACTTTCGTTATCGTGAAGAACGATGCGTTGGGTAAGGTGAGCCGTTACATCCCGACGATGCTGAATTATCAGACTCATGTGGATAAAGGCTCTATGTTCAATACTCCTCCGGTAGTTCCTATCTATGTGGCTTTGCAGACTTTACGTTGGGTGAAGGCTCAGGGTGGCGTGGAAGAGATGCAGCGCAGAGCGCAGGCCCGTGCCAAACTGCTGTACGATGAAATAGACCGTAACAAGTTGTTCCGTGGTACCGTAACGAACGTAGAAGACCGTTCGCTGATGAACATCTGCTTCGTGATGGCCGATGAATACAAGGATCTGGAAGCCGACTTCCTGAAGTTCGCTACAGAGAGAGGCATGGTCGGTATCAAAGGACACCGTTCAGTCGGTGGCTTCCGTGCTTCCTGCTACAATGCTTTGCCGATAGAAAGTGTACAGGCTTTGGTAGACTGTATGCAGGAATTTGAAAAATTGCATTAATCATCCCTTTTTAATATAACCGGGATAAGGACGTGTGGAGAAAGAGTATGCACGTCCTTATTTCTTTAAAATCTGAAACCTATGAAAGTATTAGTCGCTACAGAAAAACCGTTCGCAAAGATTGCGGTAGACGGTATCCGTAAGGAAGTGGAAGCTGCTGGTTATGAATTGGCTTTACTGGAAAAATATACAGAGAAACAGGCATTGCTGGATGCCGTAAAGGATGCGAACGCTATCATCATCCGAAGTGATATCATCGATAAGGAAGTGTTTGATGCCGCTCCGAACCTGAAGATTGTGGTACGTGCCGGTGCAGGTTACGATAATGTAGACTTGGAAGCTGCCACAGCTCATGGCGTATGCGTCATGAATACGCCGGGACAGAACTCGAATGCGGTAGCCGAACTGGTATTCGGTATGCTCATCATGGCTGTCCGTAATTTCTACGACGGCAAGTCAGGTACAGAGTTGAAGGGCAAGAAACTGGGTATTCACGCTTACGGTAATGTGGGACGTAACGTAGCCCGTATCGCCAAGGGTATCGGTATGGACATCTATGCTTACGATGCGTATTGCCCGAAGGAAGTGATGGAAGCCGACGGTATTAAGGCGCTGGATTCTGCCGAAGAACTGTATGCTACCTGCGACATCGTTTCACTCCATATCCCGGCTACTCCCGAAACCAAGAACTCCATCAACTACGCATTGGTGAACCGCTTGCCGAAGAACGGTATTCTGGTGAATACGGCCCGTAAGGAAGTCATCAACGAGGCCGAACTCATCCAGCTGATGGATGAACGTGCCGATTTGAAGTATATTACGGATATCATGCCGGTGGCAAACGAGATCTTTGCCGCCAAATTTCCCGGCCGTTATTTCTCTACCCCGAAAAAGATGGGGGCACAGACGGCCGAAGCCAATATCAATGCCGGTATTGCGGCTGCCCGGCAGATTGTAGGCTTTTTGAGAGACGGCTGTGAGAAATTTCGGGTAAATAAATAAGTTTGAATTTACCGACCATGAAAATGGCCCTCATCTTCATGGTCGGATTTTTAAAGATAATCTGAAACGTTATGGCAATAGTAAAACCATTTAGAGGAATCCGTCCTCCCCAGGAATGGGTGGAGCAGGTCGTTTCCCGTCCTTACGATGTATTGAATTCGGAAGAGGCACGTCAGGAAGCTGCCGGTAACGAGAAATCCCTGTATCACATCATCAAGCCGGAAATCGATTTTCCGGAGGGTACTGACGAGCACGATCCCCGTGTCTATGATAAGGCGGTCGAGAATTTCCAGGCGTTCCAGGATAAAGGCTGGCTGGTACAGGACAACAAGGAATGTTATTACATCTATGCGCAGACCATGAACGGAAAAACGCAATACGGTCTGGTAGTAGGCGCGTATGTACCCGATTACATGAACGGTGTCATCAAGAAGCACGAACTGACCCGCCGGGACAAGGAAGAAGACCGGATGAAGCATGTGCGCGTCAACAATGCCAACATCGAACCCGTATTCTTCGCTTACCCGGAGAATGCGCAGCTGGATGCATTGGTAGCCCGCTACACGGCCAAGCCGCCGGTATACGATTTCATTGCGCCGGGCGACGGTTTCGGTCATCAGTTCTGGGTGATTGATGACGATGCGGACATCGCTGCTATAACGAAGGCCTTCGCGTCCATGCCGGCATTGTATATTGCCGACGGGCATCACCGGAGCGCAGCTGCTGCCTTGGTAGGTGCAGAGAAGGCGAAACAGAATCCCAACCACAAGGGCGATGAGGAGTATAATTACTTCATGGCGGTCTGTTTCCCGGCCGACCAGCTGACTATCATCGACTATAACCGGGTGGTGAAGGACTTGAACGGACTGACGCCCGAGGCATTCCTGAAAGCGCTGGAGAAACATTTCGTCGTAGAGGAGAAGGGAACGGAAATCTACAAGCCGGTAGCCCTGCATAACTTCTCGTTGTATCTGGCCGGAAAATGGTACAGCCTGACCGCCAAGGAAGGTACATACGATGATCACGACCCGATCGGGGTGCTCGATGTAACTATTTCCTCCAACCTGATTCTGGACGAAATCCTGGGCATTAAAGACCTGCGGAGCGACAAGCGTATCGATTTCGTCGGAGGAATCCGTGGCTTGGGTGAATTGAAGAAACGGGTGGATAGCGGCGAGATGGCTATGGCGTTGGCCTTGTATCCGGTGTCCATGAAGCAGCTGATGGATATTGCCGATAGCGGAAACATCATGCCTCCCAAGACTACCTGGTTCGAGCCGAAGCTACGTTCGGGACTGGTTATCCACAAGCTGGAGTAAACGGTCGGAAGCACGGTCCGAAAGGTTGTCCGTGGGGTTCAGATGATTAGATTTGTTGCAGGCTCCTGTGTCTCTGTCGATGCGGGAGCCTGTTTTTTTCACTCTCCCGGTTCTCGGAGCGGAACTTGTGCCGCATATCCGGAGAATTTTATTATTTTTGCCTGCATGATGCAAGAAGATACTTATAAGACGATTGAAGGAAGGTCAGAGTCCATTTATACCGAGAAGCGGAGCAAATTCATTGCGATCGCTCTTCCGGTACGTACCCTGTCCGAAATCAAGTCCTGTCTGGAGGAATACCAGAAGAAATATTACGATGCCCGCCACGTCTGCTATGCCTACATGCTGGGGCCCGAACGGAAGGATTTCCGGGCAAACGACAACGGAGAGCCCTCGGGTACGGCGGGAAAGCCTATCCTGGGACAGATTCTCTCGAAGGAGCTGACCGATGTGCTGGTCATCGTGGTGCGCTATTTCGGCGGTATCAAGTTGGGCACGAGCGGCCTGATTGTGGCTTACCGTACGGCGGCGGCACAGGCGTTGGAAGAGGCCGTCGTCATTGAGAAGACAGTGGACGAGGACATTACCGTGATGTTCGAATATCCGTTTATGAACGATGTGATGCGGATTGTCAAGGAGGAAGGACCCGAAATCCTGGAGCAGTCCTACGACATGGATTGCCGGATGACCCTACGGATCCGTAAATCCTGTATGGACAGGTTGCGGAGCCGGTTGGAGAAAGTGGAGACCCTGCGTTTCCCCGATGACGATGTAACAGCTTTGTAATACATTTGTCATATACAGGTTGCCGCTATCATATACTTTTGTGCCAGGAAACAAAGACCCATTGATGTATATGATTAAGAGACTTTTCTCAGTGATTTGTGTCGTATCCCTGGCCATCGGAGTACAGGCACAGGATTGGAAGGACTACCTGCCCAATGTTCATGGAACGATACGTGGCAAGTATGAATACCAGACAACAACCGATGAACAGCGCTTTCAGGTACGTAATGCCCGTATCAGCCTCGACGGTAAGGTGCACGAGCTGGTAGGTTACAAGGCTGAAATCGATTTGTCGGACGAAGGACAGATCAAGATGCTGGATGCCTATGCCCGTGTTACTCCGGTGAAGGATTTCAATATAACCATCGGACAGATGCGTGTGCCTTTTACTATCGATGCACACCGTTCTCCGCATCAGCAGTATTTTGCTAACCGTTCCTTTATTGCCAAGCAGGTAGGTAATGTACGCGATGTCGGTGCTACATTGGGATATACGGTCCGTGAAGGATTCCCGCTGGTCATTGAGGGAGGATTGTTCAGTGGTTCAGGCTTGACGCAGCAGAAGGAGTGGCACCGCATTCTTTGTTATTCGGCCAAATTGCAACTGAAGCCGTGGGAAAATTATAACCTGTCTTTGAGCACCCAGCGTATCCGCCCAGCCGAAACGAATATCTACATGTACGATGCCGGTACGTATTACGAATGGAACAACTGGCACTTCGAGGTAGAAGGATTGTATAAGCATTATGATAATCACATGTTTTCCGATGTATGGGCAGTCGATGCTTTTGTCAATTATGACTGGTTTATCCAGAAGAAGCGCTTCCCGTTCAAGAAGATTTCATTCCTGGGCCGTTTCGATTACATGGGCGACCATAGTGACGGAACCACTTACGGAGAGGCCGGTTCCGACCGTGAAGGCCTGCTCACCATTACCGATTATGCCCGTAAGCGAATCACCGGTGGGGTGACATTCAGTTTCGGTAAGCCCTTCCAGGCCGACCTCCGGTTGAACTACGAAAAGTATTTCTACGATAACAATTCGCTGGCCAAGGCTTCCGAGCAGGATAAGATTGTGGTCGAGATGATGGTCCGTTTCTGAACATAGTCATATATTGCCGATATCCCGTTGCAAGGTGTTCCTTTCGTGAACTTTGCGGCGGGTTTTTTGTTTACTAATTTGTAAGTTGTATAAAAAATGTTATCTTTGTAAGACCTATAGAGCATTGGTTATGAAGCGGATTATTCATACGGTGTGGGTGATATCGGCTTTCTTGTGGTATGGAAGCTGTTCACGTCCGGAAAAGCAAGTGCAGGATATTCCTGTCGCACGGCAGGATTCCGGTTTGGTTGTGGTGGAATCTGGTGAACTGCCGTTTAAGGAGAAGCCTTTGTCCGAATCCGATATCGTACTCCTCCGCGAGCTGCTGTATGACAAGTACACCCTCGACGATGTCTATCCCTACCGCGATACGGTGCGCGTCGTGAAATGGGACATTGTGCGCAAGAGTCTCGCTTTCATCGAAAACATGCAGGAACAGCCTGCCGCCTGGGGAGTCTTCCAGAATTACAAGAACCGGAACGGAGAGGCTCCTTTGGTGGCCACCTATCGCCGGAATGTCTACCGGAGAGTGTCCGATACACTCGGTGTGGAACGCTACCAGTCTGTTCCGCTCTACCTGCCGGCCGATACCGTAACTCCTGTCCGTTACGGACGCGACGGTTCCCTGGCCGAAGTCCTTTCCCGCCAGGGAGGATTCTACAAGGTGAAGCCGGTCACGATCGATGAGGAATGGCTGATTCCCGAGCGATACCTCAAGCCTTTACCGGACAGCGTCTCTTTCCGTCACGTGGTGTTTGTGGACCGGAAAGACCAGAACATTGCTACCTTGGAATGGAAGGAGCGGGGTACCTGGTTCATCCGTAGTGTGAATCCGGCCACCACCGGCCTGCATAACCCGCCTTACGGGCAGGAGACCCCGTTGGGCCTGTTCCTGATTCAGGAAAAGAAGTCACGCATGGTCTTCCTGAAGGACGGTTCCTCGGCGGTAGGCGGATATGCTCCGTATGCCAGCCGGTTTACCAACGGTGCCTACATTCATGGCGTACCGGTCAACGTCCCGCGCACGGCCATGATTGAATACAGCTACACGCTGGGCACGACGCCCCGTTCGCACATGTGTGTACGGAATGCCACCTCGCATGCCAAGTTCGTGTTCGACTGGGCTCCGGTGGAGCAGTCCCTCGTGGTGGTCATCGAATAAGTTTCTACTTTTTAACATTCTGTCAGTGAACGGACTCAGATTTTATGGCTACCTTTGCAACCGTTTTCAGATAGTTTGTTATGCGGCGTATTGTAAGTTTATTGATTCTGTTTATTCTTCCTTCGTTTTTTACCTTGACAGGCAACCGGATCTGTGGGGGCCCTACCGCTCCGGCAGTCAATGCCCCGGCACGTTCAACCCTGTGTTCCTCCCTGTATCACGACATGCAGCTCGAGGGCGTTGTCAATTGGGAGGCGTTCCGCCAGGCCGTCACCGGTTATTACAAGATTTCCGGACGGAAGAAGAATATCCTTACGCTCATCGATTTCTCGAAACCTTCCACCGAGAAGCGTCTCTACGTGTTCGATATGGACCGGAAGAAACTGCTTTTCCATTCGGTGGTGTCACACGGTAAGAACAGCGGCGGAAATTACGCCACCTCTTTTTCCAACGAATACGGCTCCTACAAGAGCTCCCTGGGCTTCTATCTCACCGATAGCCCTTACCAGGGGAAGAACGGTTACTCCTTGCTGTTAGACGGCCTGGAGAAAGGAATCAACGACCGTGCCCGCCAACGTGCCATCGTGGTACACGGTGCGGCATACGCCGACCCTTCCGTAGCCCGTTCTGCCGGTCGTCTGGGAAGAAGTTTCGGTTGTCCGGCCGTTCCGAAGAACCTGTCCAAGCCCATCATCGATGCCATCAAAGGGGGAAGTGTCATCTTTATCTATGCCGAATCGCCCGATTACCTGGCACATAGTTCCATCCTGAAACGGGAGGATATCGGCTAACTTATTTTTGCGACTATGGAAGTAATCAAGACAGCAATAGAAGGCGTGGTCATCATCGAGCCACGAATCTTCAAGGATGCGAGAGGCTATTTCTTCGAGTCTTTCTCGCAGCGGGAGTTCGATGAAAAAGTGAAACCTGTCCGCTTCGTGCAGGACAATGAAAGCATGTCGTCCTACGGGGTGATGCGCGGACTGCATTTCCAGCGTCCGCCTTATACGCAGAGCAAGCTGGTACGTTGTGTCAGAGGAGCCGTGCTCGATGTGGCGGTAGACATCCGCAAGGGAAGCCCTACCTACGGACAGCACGTGGCTGTCGAGCTCACGGAAGACAATCACCGCCAGTTCTTCATCCCCCAGGGCTTTGCCCACGGATTTGCCGTCTTGAGCGAAACGGCGGTTTTCCAGTACAAGTGCGATAATTTCTACCATCCCGAAGCGGACGGGGGAATCAGCATCCTGGATGAAAGTCTGGGCATCGACTGGCGGATTCCCGTAGAAAAAGCCATCCTGAGCGAGAAGGATACCAAACATCCGCTGCTCAAGGACTTCGAGACACCATTTATTTAATGAATAATTAAAAATTAAAAACGACAGGAGCAAACCGTTCTTTTTGTTATTCACTATTCATTATTCATTATTCATTATTCATTAGTTACATGAAAATCTTAGTTACCGGTGCCAACGGCCAGTTGGGCAATGAAATGCGCATCCTGGCCAGGGAGACCAACGACACTTATATTTTTACAGACGTAACCACTCCGGAGGGTGTGGAAACCACTCTGCTGGACATTACGGATCTGGAGGCTGTACGCCGACTGGTGAAGGAACAGGGCGTGCAGTGCATCGTAAACTGTGCGGCTTATACTAACGTGGACAAGGCCGAAACGGATGAAGCGTTCTGCCGGACACTGAACGCAAAGGCCCCGCAGAACCTGGCCGTCGCCATGAAGGAAGTGAACGGACTGCTGGTGCACGTCTCTACCGATTATGTCTTCGGAGGCGATCCCTACAACATCCCTTGCCGCGAAGACCAGCAGGGAACCCCGACAGGAGTCTATGGACAGACCAAGCTCGAAGGAGAGGAGTTCATCCGCCAGTCCGGATGCGATCATGTCATCCTGCGCACAGCCTGGCTCTATTCCGAGTTCGGCAAGAACTTCGTGAAGACCATGCTGAACCTGACCGCCACCAAACCCCAGCTGAATGTGGTGTTCGATCAGGCAGGTACCCCTACCTATGCATACGACCTGGCAGCAGCCATCGTGACCATCTTACGCGATTACGAGGCCGAACAGCCTTCCGCCGGCTATTCCAAGACCGGAATCTACCATTACAGCAACGAAGGAGTCTGCTCCTGGTACGATTTCACCAAGGTCATAGCCGCCCTGTCCGGCCATACTTCCTGCGATATCCGGCCTTGCCACAGCAACGAGTTCCCCAGTCCCGTGAAACGTCCGGCCTATTCGGTGCTCGACAAGACCAAGATCAAGGAAACTTTCGGGCTTCACATCCCTTATTGGATGGAATCCCTGAAGGTCTGCCTCTCCCGGCTCTGATTCCGGTAGCTGGCAGGCAGAAGAAAAAACGCTGTTCCGGTGCAGAAATGCGGTCTGCCGGAACAGCGTATATCGATTAACCAGACTCTCAACGTTGTTCAGTCTCTCCGGAAAATATCCCTCGTATACACCTTTTCCTTCACATCGTCCAGACAAGTGTCATAGCGGTTGGCGATGATGGCCTGTGCCTGTGCCTTGAAAGCCTCCAGGTCATTCACTACCTTCGAACCGAAGAACGAAGTGCCGTCTTCCAGGGTCGGTTCGTAGATGATGACGGTAGCTCCTTTCGCTTTGATGCGTTTCATCACTCCCTGGATGCTGCTCTGGCGGAAGTTGTCACTGTTCGACTTCATCGTCAGGCGGTACACCCCGATGATACATTCTTTCTCTGCCGACGGATTATAGTCCCCCCGGTTGTAATAATCGTAGTATCCCGCCATCTTCAGTACCCGGTCTGCAATGAAGTCCTTGCGGGTCCGGTTCGACTCCACGATGGCGTGAATCAGGTTCTCCGGTACATCCTGATAGTTGGCCAGCAGCTGTTTCGTGTCTTTCGGCAGGCAGTAGCCTCCGTAGCCGAAGCTCGGGTTGTTGTAGTGCGTGCCGATACGCGGGTCCAGGCAGATGCCCTGGATGATGGCCTGTGTGTCCAGTCCCTTCACCTCCGCATACGTATCCAGTTCGTTGAAGTACGATACCCGCAGTGCCAGGTACGTATTGGCGAACAGCTTCACCGCTTCTGCCTCCTTCAGTCCCATGAACAGGGTATCCACGTTTTCCTTGAGGGCACCTTCCTGCAGCAGGGCGGCAAATTCATGCGCCTTCTCTTCCAGTTGCTCTCCGGCGATGGCCCGGATGGCCTCGTTCTCTTCGTCCTGTCCGTCGATGAACTTCGGGTAGCCTACGATGATGCGGCTGGGGTAGAGGTTGTCATACAGCGCCTTGCTCTCCCGCAGGAATTCCGGCGAGAACAGCAGGTTGAACTTCTTGCCCTGCAAGGCAGGCGTGTTCTCGAATTTCGGGGCATACTTCACGTACAGGCTCCGGCAGTATCCCACCGGGATGGTACTCTTGATTACCATCACCGCGTCCGGGTTCACCTCCAGCACCAGGTCGATTACCTCCTCCACGTGGCTCGTGTCGAAGTAGTTCTTCACCGGGTCATAGTTGGTCGGTGCCGCTATTACGATGAAGTCCGCGTCCCGGTAGGCCGAAGCCCCGTCCAGGGTAGCTTTCAGGTTCAGTTCCTTTTCGGCCAGATACTTTTCGATGTACTCGTCCTGTATCGGGCTGATGCGGCGGTTTATTTTCTCCACCTTCTCCGGAATCACGTCTACCGCTGTTACCGGGTGATGCTGCGCCAGCAGCGTAGCGATCGAAAGTCCTACGTAGCCCGTTCCGGCTACTGCTATCTGATAATTTTTCATTTTCTATGGTTTTGGTTATGCTTCATGCATGAATCTGTTGGTCTGAAGGATGGGCAGGTACCTCATTCGAACCGGGTGTTGCGCATGTCGCCCGTTTCGGCAAAGGCGATGTGCATCTGCAGGGCGTTCCGGAGCGACATCGGAGTTGTCTGTTACACTCAGTCGCTCAGGTATACGTCCAGGGCTTTGGTCAGTCTGAAATCTTCCAGTTGTTTGGCAATGCATCTCCTGAAGAAATCCAATATTTCGTTGTAGCATTCCATGATGATTTTTCCGTCCATACTTAATACTATTTTCCGTGTATAGACCGGAATTTCGAACCATCCGCAGTTATCCAAGTAGCAGTAATGTGTTTTTTCATCTTCTTGGAAACATTCGAACCGTTTTTGTTCCAGCAGATTCAGCCTTTCCTGAGGTGATAAAGCCGACAACTTTTCCATGACAGTGTCACTTTCCCGGTTTTCTCCTATATAGCGAAGGTCATAAAAACGCTTTAGAAAAGACAACAGTTCCTTGTCACAGATTTCTTGTTTCAGCGAGTAGGTGTAGCAGTCCTCTTCTTCTTTTCTGTCATATTCGCTTCCCAGTCGGAGTGTGTTTTCCAGTTCGGCCAGGATATCTGTTTTTGTTCTCCTTTCACTTACATACTTGTTGATTCTGTCTTTGTAGACACAGGCTTCCAGTTTCAGTCCTATTATCAGATATCGTCCCATAATTCTTTGATTTTGTCGGTTTTCTATAGCAAGTCTATTTCCCTGGCAGAAAGTCCGGTAGCGGCTTGAATCTGTTCGGATGTCAGTCCCAGCGCTTTCAGGTTGTGGGCAATGGCTCTTTTTTCCTCGCTTTTACCTTTCTCCATTCCTTCTGCCATTCCTTTCTCCCGTCCTTCTTTCAGTCCTTCTTCCAGTCCTTCTTCCAGTCCCTGTTTCCATCCGGCCCTTCGGGCATCTTCTTCCACTATCCGACTTACCCGGTAGCGGTCCAGAGCCTTGTCGTAGGCTATTCGGTCTTCCATTGACAGGTTGGCTACGGCAGCCAGTTCCTCCAGGCGGTTGAACACCTGTTCCTTCAGTGCGTCGGGCATTCTGTTCCAGTGTTGCATATTTTTCAGTGTATAAATCAGTTTGTCATACAGTGTTTCACATTCATTCAGCTCCTTCTCGAAATAAGGGAACTGGAGATAAATCTGGCGGAAGTGCGGGTTTATCGTCTTTCCGCTTTCCCGGTCCGCTATCACCGTATCCGTACGGAATTTGGCTTCCAGTCCCGGTTCACGGAAATTCATCAGGAAGATACCGTATACGGTAGAGAGCTTGTATCTGGCTCCGTAGTAATCCGCTTTCTCTTCGCGGAGCATAAGGTCGTTTTCTTCCTCGGTCATCGGCTCATCGGTGCGGAGTTCACGTTCCTTTTTTCGTTTCTCGCGGATGTTCTCCACCTGTCTGCCTATGGCGCGGCACATGTAGAACAGCGTACGGTCCAGAAAATTGCTGTGGAAGCGGTTCTGCATCTCCACGATGATGTACTCTCCCGTAGTAGTCAGGCAGTACAGGTCGTAGATGATGCCTGCGTCCGCTATGCTGTCGGAGTGGTTCTCCTTGTCCAGCAGGGTCAGGTTTTCTATCTGGTGTTCCCCTGCCAGCAGTTCGTTCAGCAGCGTGATGAGCAGTTCTTTGCTGGCCGGTTGTCCGAAGATAATCTTGAATCCGATGTCGGTAAACGGATTTACGAAGTGTCCGCAGGTCAGTTCCTCGTTCCTCATGTGTCCTCCTTTTCTGTTTCGTTTTCACAAAGATACGTTTTTCGGCAGAAAAAACAAGCGGAAATGCTGAAAATGACGAAAGTGCCCGAACCCCGTTTCCCGGAGTGCGGACACTTTGTCGTCCCGTCATTCTCTGTTGCCTGAGGTCCGGATTTTTCTTCCGGAAGAAATCCCGTCCCGTCAAATTGCAATCTGACGGCTTGTTCGTCAATCAATGTGTCGTATCTGTTGCCGTCTGAGGGAGTGAATGGGTATGCTCTGGAAATGCAGAACGGGTATCATGCAGACTTGTATGGAGAGGATTAAGCATCTGATAAAAAAGAGTCATTTGGATATATGGGGAATTAGTGCTATTTTTGTTTCCGAAAGATTGAATGTTTCGGACATTCTCGAAAGACTTTAATAGTGACCAGACGGAATAATATACAGAAAAGCAGCTATGGACAATTACTTGAAAATAAGAAATTTTGGCCCTGTTAAGGATGCAACGGTAGAATTAAAACCATTTCTTGTATTCATTGGAGGCCAAGGTACAGGGAAGAGTACAATCGCTAAATTGCTTTCAATATTTCAGGATAAGTTATGGTATATGTCCATACTTTCTGAAAAGAATGAAAGTAGCCTCGAAGCATTTATAAAATTCGGAATTCATAATTATTTCAATGAGGATACCTGTCTTGAATTTATGAATGAAGAGACACACATAGTATATGACAAGAAGAAGTTCTCTTTATCATATAAGGGCAAGTCTTCACCAGAAGAACTACAGCCTGTTTTTTCTTCGTGGTTTGAGGATAGTACCAGGAAATTTGCTGAAATTTCACAATCAGATTTGCTTGATATCCAGAAACTGACAATGAGCCAGAATGAAGCTGAGAAGGATAATCAGCAACCGCTTCAAGACCAGCTCAAATCGTATCTGCAGAATTATCTGGAAATTCAAAACAGGTTGAATCTCATACAGTCGGTTTTCAGCAATATGGGTGCAAAGTTATATATTCCTGCTGAAAGAAATCTGATGGCTTCTTTCGCCGGGACATGGGCGAACATGAAAGTTGCAGGCCTTCCATTGCAGGATAAACTTTTGAATTACATAAGTTATTTCGAAAAAGCCAAGAAGGAATATCCTGTGTATCATATACCTTCACTTGGCATAACCTACAAATGTGAAGGAAATAGTGAAGGGCTATTAATAAACGGTACTGACAGGCTGTTACCCCTTACAGAATGTTCCTCGGGCGTTCAGTCTTTGTTGCCAATGCTGATGGTCCTGGATTACTGTATTGATAAAAGTATCTACAGCGGATATGTCATAGAGGAACCGGAACAGAACCTTTTTCCTGACAATCAACTGTACACGTTGAGGTATATTGTCAGTAAGAATAATGTGCAAGGTTCCAGCTGCATTATTACGACACACAGTCCGTATCTCCTGTCGGCCATAAACATATCGCTACTGGCAGGTAAGATTGCCGGATATGAGAAATATAAAGACGAGGTAGGAAACATATTGCCTGAGGAATATCATCTCCGGCCGGGAACGGTGGCGGCGTATGCACTTGGCGATGAGAAGGAATATTGTAGAGATATCATGAATGGCAATACAAATACTATCGATCAGAATTATCTGGATACGACATCATCCATCATAGGTCAGGAATTCGGTAAGCTATATAAATTGTATGTTAAATCGTTAAAGGACAATCAGTAATGTCAATACCTCAGTCTGTGCGGAATTTAAAGCTGTGTTATGCATTCAAGGGATATAAACAAAAAGTGGAAGATTGCATTACGGTTACTACTGCTACCGAGTTTTTTATAGAAGACAGCTCTGAAAGTAAATGTACGATGATAGTTGAGCATGCAAGTGAAGACAAGAAATGCAAGGTGATAAACCTGTCATCTTCCGAAGTCGTGCTTTTGGCTATTGACAACAGACTGATTACAAACAGAGAGATAGCTGATGCGGCTGTCTTTAACACGGGCGATTTTCATTTTATTGAGTTCAAGACAAATGCGGAAGGTAATTCCGACAAGGCTATTTCCTATACTTACGATAAGGCGATTTCCCAGTTAAAATCGACAATGGATCTTTTTGAGGCAAATTTAAGTGCCGTAGGAATAGATTTTAAAAATAAAATGAATATAGGCTGTCATATTGTTGTGGCAGAAACTTTTCCTCGCAACAATGCTGTAGAAATTACTAAAGCGATGGATTTTGCTTCTAATACCTTAGTCCCATTGCATTTTGATAATGAGATAGAACTTTTGAGTAATATGGACTGAAACTCATCGTTCCGTCCTCCAAGGATTCCATTGACTTTGACTTGGATATTTTCTTCCAGCAAGTAAGAGGCATTCTCAGTTTGGTGAATACCGGACTGTCACCCGCACGATAGGTTATTTCTTCGAATTCCGTTTCCAGTCCCGAAACCTCACTGCACGAAATGTCCCCTACATTCGAGATAGACACCTTGAAATAAAAACTGGGCAAAGGCCATGCCTGTGTGCTTGCACTCTGTGCTGTTCCATTATCTGCCATACTATTTTAGCTTGTGTATCATAGTGACCGCAAGTTACTGTTTTTTGCGGAAAAAACAAATGTTTGCCGTTGTCTTTTATAGAAACAGGTATAGGTCACTTCAATAAAGATGAGGATTGGACAGACATCCTTGGAAATGCAGAACGGGTATTCCCTGTGCCCCGTCAGATTTGCAATCTGACGGGACACAGTACAGAAATTTGCCACCCGTCCTGCCCATTCGCTTTTACTTTTTAACTTTTTAACTTTTACTTTTTAACTATCAAGTACGCTTTTACCTTTTAGCTCTTGGCAAATTCCTTGATCAACTGTTCGTTCTTCAGCCGGCATACCAGCAGACGTCCGTCCTTCTCCGCCACGATGTAACCGTCCAGTCCTTCTATCACCACCTGCTTCTCGTCCTGAGTATGTACGATGCAGTTCCGGCAGTCGAACATCCGGATATCATTGCCCACCTTCGTGTTTTGCCGGTCGTCTGCAGGAAGCAGCGTGTGCAGGGAGCCCCAGCTTCCCAGGTCGCTCCAGCCGAAGTCTGCCGGCAGCACATAGATACTTTTTGCCTTCTCCATTACCGCATAGTCGATGGAAATCTTCTCGCAGGTAGGGAAGAGCCGTTTCAGTTCCTCCGCCTCCTTTTCCGTGTACAGGCTCGGAGCCAGTTCATCCATCACCCCCGCTATCTGCGGCGCATACATCCGCAGGGCAGCCGTAATCGTTTTCACGTTCCATACAAAGATACCCGCGTTCCACAGGTAGTTCCCAGCATCCAGGTATTGTTGCGCCGTTTCCAGATTCGGTTTCTCGCGGAAAGAGTCTACCCGGCGTATCTCACTGCCTTCCAGCTTCTCGCCCGCGCAGATGTAGCCGTACCCCGTTTCCGGTCGGGTGGGGCAGATTCCCAGAGTCACGATGCTGTCCGAATGTTCCGTAAAGTCCAAGGCCTGCCGGATGTTTCGTCTGAACTCCTCCGTATCAATCACCAGGGCGTCCGAAGGCGTCACCACGATGTTTGCCTCCGCGTCCTGCTGCCGGATTTTCCAGCTGGCGTAGGCGATGCAGGGAGCCGTGTTCCGGGCCTCCGGTTCCGTCAGAATGTGCTGTTCCGGGATGTCCGGCAGCTGTTTCCGTACGATGTCCTTGTAGGCTTCCGAGGTCACCACCCAGAAGTTCTCGGGTGGACAGATACCGCCGAAGCGGTCTACCGTAAGCTGAATCAGCGATTTGCCCACCCCCATCACGTCGATAAACTGTTTCGGGTAAGTGGGGGTACTCATGGGCCAGAACCGGCTGCCGATTCCTCCGGCCATGATCACGATGTGATGATGCTTCATATTCTTTGATTTGAGTTTTCAGTCATTAATCCTATATAAATTCGTTGGAACTCAGAATTTTTCCAGCTCCAGTCGGGCATAGTCCGATTCCAGCGTCATCGTCTTGCCGTTACAGTGTACCACGTCGAACACTGTTTCCGCCTGGTTGTCGATGCCGAAGTGGCGGAGTTTCTCCACCGGAGCATTCTCTCCGCTGTCGCCGGTAGATTGCCTTACCTTGAAATCCTTCACCACCAGCTGCGTCTCGTTGTTCCGGTATTCCGTCCGTCCGATGTATGCGCCGTATCCGTTCGGTCCCTGCTTTTCGGCCACCTCCGTTACCATCCGGGTGATGCTGTAGTACAGCCGTTCGCAGGTTACCGTTTCGTCCGTTTCGCGGATGGTGAACTGCTTCAGTATCCATTGTCCCTCGATGTCACTGTTTATCGGAGCCTTCTGGCATCCGCTCATTCCCAGAATGAGCCATAGTCCGGCCAATACCGGTATCAAACATCTTTTCATAGTCCGAATCCTCCTGTCTTGCTAAGTGTAATCATTCCTCCCGTACTGTTTCCCGGGTAGTTTCCCCGGTCGATGGCTATTGCTGCAGTCACACTCCAACCTTTCAGCCGGTTGGGGCTGTAGGTAGCTTCTACCAGACTGCTGAATTGTTTGGTTACCTTATCGAAAGGCTTTTTGTATGAACCCCAGTTTCTGGAATAGGAAACCAGCATTCTCCAGCTCCATTCGTCACTGGGAGTTCCTGAAATCCCGACGTGTTGGGCCTTGACTCTGCATCCTTTCACTTCGTTGCTTCCATCTGTATTATATTGGGGACCCATCAGGAACGGATGTCCCAGCGAAGAACCGTAATGTTGCCATCCCAGGTATTCTCCATTGGTGTAATAATTATCTCCGCCACTCATTTGTAAATCGTTGAATGACCCGCCTACTCCGTCATAAAGGATAGGACCTGTCTGGTCGGTGGTATTCAGGCCTTCCCATACCAGCGAACTGATCCATCTGTTTTGTGGAAATGAAATTTCCACTCCGATGTGTCCGTCTTTCCACCGGCCGTATTCCCAAAACATCTGTGAGTGATCTTCAAAGTAATGTTCCAGGTAAGCCCGGAATCGCCAGTCTCCGTAATAGTAGTTCAGTCCGAAGTTCCAGCTTCCGCAGTGGTTCCCTTCTACATTCTTCAGTGTACTTTCCTGGGTAGGGAAGAAGATTTTCCAGAAATCCTTCAGTCCTTCCGGCATGTCGCGTATCAGGCTGATGCTTCCGTCACTGTTCTTTTGCATCCGGTCTCCCCCGAATTGTGCGGCTGTAAGCAGACCGAATTCGAATTCTACAGGTAGTTTATCTTTGTTTCCCAGTCGAAGCATCAGCGATTTGCTATGATAGAGTACATCTTTGGTGAATATTTCTCCCCGTGCTACGAAGTCCTCCTGCCAGTTTCCGTCCGTAAACCATCCGTAGGCCAGGTGTCCTTTCAGGGCCAGCCAGTGTCCCAGTCCGGGAATATCCAGATAGTCCCTGATTTCGGCCCGGATTTGGGGTACCGGTCGGGTGTTCGGCCCTTCCACCATCCATCCGCTGGTCAGTTGTTCGTTCTTCTCCAGCGGGAAACCGCTGCGTTCCTTGCTTCCCAGGCTCAAGGTCAGTTTTTTCCACGAGATATCCGCATATGCCTGTTGTATCCAGAAGTTCGAAGTCAGGTTCTTTCCTCCGGCTAGATCCAGTCCCGCTGCTATCCGCCAGTTATGTTTTAAGGATTTGTTCCAGGCAATTCCTGCCCGCAGGTAAGCGTTCTTGCTTTCGTTGCTCGTCATGCCATAGCGGTTGGCTGTCAGCCAGAGGGGCGCATATTCCCCGTTCGAAACGGTCACTGCCGCTTCGGCCCGGTAGGTCAGTGTCTGTTCCGGCTGTTGTGCGGCTGCCGGTACAGCCCATATCGCTAGTAATAGTGTCTGGTAAAGCTTCATGCAATAGATGTTGAATTTTGGGCGTAAAGATACGGAAAGTCAAGCGCAGAGGCAAATAGAAAACCCAGTTTTCTGATTTGAACCAGCCGAGATACGCCCTGTTGGGTTCTTTAACCGTAGAAAGCGCCTGAACCCCATTTTTTCAGGGCACAGACACCTTTTAGTATATCTTTGAACGGAGTGGACTTATCCCTGCCGTTCACTTCGTCTTTAACCTTTAATTTTTAACTTTTAACTCTCCTGTATCCCATTGCGAAGCATCCTATTTCCACAAAGCAGACCAGCGGAACGATGAAACCCAGTGCCATGGAAGTAGTGTCGGCGATGTAACCCATCAGTACCGGAGCGACAGCCCCGCCCACAATGGACATAATCAGAAACGAAGAAGCCCGTTTGGTCTGTTCGTCCAGTCCCCGGATGGCCAGGGCAAAGATGGTCGGGAACATGATGGACTCGCACAGGAAACAGAGGAAGAAGCCCGACAGTCCCATTTCCCCCGAAAGGAAAATGACGGCCAGCATGGCAAGGGTAGCTCCGCTTGCACAGAGAGCCAGCAATTTCTCCGGCCGCAGGTATCCCATCAGCCAGCTTCCTCCCATACGTCCCAGCATGAAGAGTCCCATGCCGCCAAACGAAAGCCAGATAGAAGCTTCGTGGGCCGATATTCCTGCCTGCTCGGTCGCATAGTTGATAAAGAAGCTGTTGATGCCTGTCTGTGCCGCTACATAGAGGAAAAGGGTTACCAGTCCGAATGTAAAACTCCGCCTTTTCCATAGTTCAATCCGAGGGCTTTGGGGGGTAGCTTCCTTTTCCGGACCACTTGCTGCCTGTGGGTTGATTTCCGGCAGTCTGATGCGAGAGAAGACCAGTGCCACCAGCAGTACCACTATACCGATAAGGGCATAGGGCAGGCTGATATTGCTTTCGCTGCCCTCGGCAAAGAGGAAGAAGCCTCCTACCAGCGGACCGCATATCCACCCCAGACCGTTGAAGGATTGTGCCAGGTTGATACGCCGTTCGGCGGCAGCCGGTTCTCCCAGTACCGTGACATACGGATTGGCCGCTGTTTCCAGGCAGGTCAGTCCGCAACCGATGACGAAGAGCGAGAACAGGAAGAAACCGAAGGACTGCAGCGAGCCCCCCGGAATGAACAGCAGTGCTCCCGTTCCATAGAGCAGAAGTCCCGTCAGTACACCTGTGCGGTAGCCCCAGCGTCTGATGATGGCACCGGCAGGCAGCGCCATCAGGAAATATCCGCCGTATACCACTGCCTGTACCAGGGCCGATTTGGTTTTCGTAATCCCCAATGCATCCTGAAAGTGCTTGTTCAGTACATCCAGAATACTGTGGGCAAATCCCCACAAGAAGAAAAGACTGGTTATAAGAATGAAGGGCACCAGCAGACTTGTCCCGTCTTTCAAATGCACCAACTGTGTTTTCTTTTCCATATTTTTTAATTGAGCCTTTCAAGAATAAATACCTCAAAAAACTCGCTTTTAATTTTTAACTGTTAATTATCAATTACTCGTTTTTAATTTTTAATTTTTAATTATTCATTGAATATCAGCTTCTGCTCACTTCCAGTCCTCTTTCCGAGAGTGCCATTTCCACGAAACGGGCCTTGTCGTTGGGCCGGTTCTCGTTCAGGATTCTGCGGATGCGGGCCGCCGCTTCTTCGTCTTTGGCCGCCATGTACAGATATCCTCCTCCGCCGGCTCCCGGCAGCTTGTATCCATAGCACAGGTCTGCTATGCGGTCGATGACAGCCTGTACGGCAGGCGGGTTCGTTCCGCTGTCCAGCGCCTGGTTCTGTTTCCAGCTTACACCCACCAGCCTTGCCATCTCCTCGTAACTGTTCCGTTGGATGGCGTCGTGCATGTCCAGGGCATGCTGCTTCATCTGCCGCAGCAGTTCCAGGTGTTCCGTGCTGTTCAGGAACATTCCCTTTACGATTTCCGCCAGGATACCCTTGGCCGTACGGGTCAGTCCCGTGTAGTACAGCAGGTGGCACTTGCGGTATTCGCTGTCCGTAAACAGGTGTTCGGGCAGCCAGCGTACCAGCGGAGTCTGTTTCCAGCCGCTTTCCGTCTGCAGCAGCTTGATGCCCGGCAGGATGCCTCCGTACTGGTCCTGCCAGCCGCCACCGGTGGTAAGCAGCTGTTCCAGTACCAGGGTGCGGTTGCCTATCTCCTGTTTGTCCCATCCCAGTCCGCAGAAATCGTTTACGGCTCCCAGCATGGTAGCCGCCAGAATGGAGCTGGTTCCCAGACCGGAACCCGCCGGAATGGCGGAGAGCAGGGTCACCTCCAGTCCGCAGCCGAAAGCCTTCAGCTGTTCCTCCAATGAGGCATACCGTTCGCGGCAGAAATCCGGATGGAAGCCTGCCAGGGCAAGTGCCGCCTTCGGTATGGAGAACGGCGAGCCTACCACGTTGAAGTGTCTCAGCTCTTCGTAGGTAGTCACTGCTTCCATGGCCCCCAGGTCTATGGAACGCAGGATGATATGATATTGTTCCTTGTTCGGTTTGATGTATACCTGTAGCGGAGGTTGTCCGTTCAGGGTAATGGCCAGGTTGATGACGTTTCCGCCCTCGTTCAGGCAATAGGGAGGTGTGTCCGTCCATCCGCCTGCCAAGTCAATCCGTACCGGGCTCCGCCCCCAGACAATCTGGTCGGCGTAGACCGACAGCCTTGGAGACTGGCGGTGGTAAGCCTGCTCCAGCAGTCCTTCGCGCATCTGTCCGAAAGCCTGTGCTTCCTGCCGTTGGGCTTCTTCTGTCTTTCCTTGCAGTTCCAGGGTGCGGGCACGGAACATCGCGTCGCCGACCCGTGTCATCAGTGGAGCCTCCCGGGGCAGTTCCTCCGGTAGAGGCAGGCTGTGTCCGGCAAACTGTTCTGCCGCCTCCTGCAGGTTCAGCTGGTAAAATACGCTGCGTTGCCAGTTTCTGGCCAGCGCCTTCCAGTTCCCGTCACGGAAACTCTCCCGTTGGGCGGTCAGCCGGCGCAGGTTGGCGTAGGCCGAAATCTCGTCGGCTGACAGCTTGCGTGCCTGTACCCAGACGGCACGTCCTTCCGCGTCGGTGGGGTCGTTCACCATCCATTGCAGCACCTTGCCCAGTTCCTCCACCGTGTGGCAGACCGGGAAGATACGGGCTGCCTGCAGGTCGTTTGCCCCTTCTATGTCAGTTGCCTGCAGGTTTCGTTCAGCCAGCCATTCCGTGACGGGACGCCCCAGATAGCTGACTGTATCGTCGGTCAGGCTGCCCTTGAAGGCATCGTTGAAACCGTAGGGGCGGGCCACATAGTCCGTTTCTCCTAACGGTACCACGTCGATGCAGACACCGGCCGGAACCTCTAATTTCCAGTCATTCACCGGCACTCCCGTAATGATGCTTCGGTGGCTCAGCTTCCATCCGTTGCCGATGAAGCTGTTCTCCACCCACAGTTCCGAGTTTCCCGGCTTCAGTTCAATCTTGATATCCGCGTTTTGGGTGAACATGGCCGGATGCGGTTTCACCTTGTGCAGGGTAATTTCCCGTTGGTCCATCACCCGGTTCTGTACGGCCAGGGTCGAGGAAATCATCTCCCGGCTCGTACCATAGTGATAGAATTCGCCTTCAGGCAGAGGTAAGATAGCTACGCTCAGGCGGTTCACCTCTTCGTCGGTACGTTGTGGATGTGCTCCCAGGGCCGGACCGAATTCCGAGTACATGTCATAAAAGACCGTTTCGCCGTTTTGGGTGGAGCGTTTCATGATCAGTTCCACCGCCCGGTCACTCAGCAGCCATACCCCGATATCCATCAGGAAGTAGGAGTGCTGCATCAGTTCACCCAGGGTCTCCACGCTCGGTTTCTGGAGCATGTAGGCCAGTTTCTCCGGTGTCTGCCGGTTCATGACGAACACGCCGTGGTTCTTGGCCAGGCTCGGGTCCACCCAGAGTCCGTAGCATACCACGTCCGCTTCCGGGATGGGTTGCAGCGGTTTTCCCGCCCGTACCAGGATGTCTCCGCTCACAATCATCGTGTGCAGACTTTCCGGTGCCTTCTCCATCATCTGTTGGTAAAGTGGCAATTGTAGAGAAAGCAAGTTCTGAGTAAGTCGTTGTCCGCGTCCCCAGCGGTATACCGGTATCGGAGTCAGGATTTTACCCGAGGGCGCATAACCCGGTAGACGCCGACTCTGTCCCCCTGCATGCAGGAGAATACGTTTTTCCCGGGCCAGCCATTCCAAGGCATTGGTAGCCCCTTCGTGAGCCATACAAGCCTGTAGCAGCCAGGTTGTTCCTCCTCCCGAGCCCAGTTTGCGCCCGATGGGGTCCGAGGTGCAGAACCATTCATTCCGGTCTGCCCGTTCGATATCGTGAAAACATTCCACCAGGTTCGGTGGCAATGACAATAGTTTTTTCATCTTATTAAAATCGTGGAATGTACTCGTTTTTAGTTATTCACTGTTATTCGTTTTTACAGCATAAAGTTTCGTATCATTTGTTTCTGTTTTTTGAGCGAAGCTTATCCTGGAAAGCTTAATGGAATTTTATCACGGAGCTTCCTGTGTCACCAAGTCGACTAGAGTTGCCAACCATGAAAAGTTCCATACTAGGTCGGAGTAATAATATCTATTAGTTAAAATCATAGACAGGCTCCGTCGAGGTTTAGACAGGCAAAGATAAGATATATTTTTTATCTACTTCAAAACAGTAGAATTCTTTTGCCTTTTATTTATTTCAGATAGAAATTATAAAATGTATAGCAATGTTTGCATATATATTAAATATTGGTGTATCTATAACTTGCTTTAAATTTGTTTTGAAATTTTTATTTGTATATATCTTCCTGAATCATAGTATTTTATAATTTATTGACGAAAAAAGTTTGAAAAAAGTTTGGCATGAAGCTTGTGGATTTCAGAAAAGTCTGTACCTTTGCAACGCTTTCGAAAAACGGAAGCAAGTTCTTTGAAAAGCTTTAGATAAACAAACAGAGATGTAGTACAAGAAGTAGTCCATATCAATAATATATGGTATGGATGAAACGAAGAAGCACCGTCAAGATCCTGTCCCATGAAAATGGGGCGGAACAAGAAGAAGATTCGGTTTCCTGAACAGATTAAGACACGCGCCGGAGCGATCCGGTGCGGAAAAGATATTCTTACAATGAAGAGTTTGATCCTGGCTCAGGATGAACGCTAGCTACAGGCTTAACA